>Ga0210377_10000947_pt1 | contig 27277 bp, 21 predicted proteins | sample PLM4_65_b1redo_FD_155480 | JGI IMG/M metagenome (GOLD analysis project Ga0210377, IMG submission 155480) | Groundwater sediment microbial communities from an aquifer in East River, Colorado, USA - PLM4_65_b1 redo | ecosystem: Environmental > Terrestrial > Soil > Riparian zone | place: USA: East...
ATGTATAGAAATTGTCGCGACCTGATCAGGCCAAAAAAGCTGCAGGTTGAGACTGAATCGCTTACTAATACTTATGGTAAATTTTTTGCTGAGCCCTTTGAACGCGGCTTTGGCACAACCCTTGGCAATTCTCTTCGCAGGGTGCTTTTGTCTTCATTGCAGGGCGCAGCAATTACCTCTGTTAAAGCTAAAGGTATCTTGCATGAGTTCTCTGCCATACCAGGTGTCACTGAAGATGCAACCGATATCATTCTGAACCTTAAGGGTATTCGCTTCAAGATGCATGGCAACGAATCACGTGTAGTCAGGATTCTCCAGAAGGGAGAAGGCGTTGTTAAGGCTGGAGATATAATCACCGATCATAATATTGAAGTTCTCAATCCCCATCATCATATAGCAACGTGCTCCAAGGATGCAAATCTTGAAATGGAACTGGTGGTTAAATTGGGGAAAGGGTATGTGCCTGCTGACCGTAATCGCGATGAAAAAGCCTCAGTAGGGACCATCCCGATCGATTCTATATTTTCTCCGGTAACCAAGGTCAATTTTACCGTTTCAAACGCCCGGATTGGACAAATAACCGATTACGACAAGCTAATTATTGAACTGTGGACTGACGGCAGTGTCAAACCTCAGGATGCCGTAGCGTATGCATCAAAGATATTAAAAGACCAACTTTCAATATTCATTAACTTTGACGAAGAAACTGAACCTCTTGAAGAGGCTGAGCCAGAAGAGGAGCGGGAAAAGTTTAACGAGAATCTATACCGTTCTGTCGATGAGCTGGAGCTGTCGGTTCGTTCAGCAAATTGCCTTAAAAATGCAGGTATAAAATTAATTGGAGAACTCGTCTCACGTAGTGAGGCCGAGATGCTGAAAACGCAAAATTTCGGTAGAAAATCCCTCAATGAGATTAAAGATATTCTCGTAGATATGGGACTTACCCTTGGGATGAAATTGGAAAACTTTCCAGATGCAGAGATAATGCGTAGGCTGCGCGGTGAGCAAAAAGAAGAAGCATAATTGTAAGGCTTAAAACAAGAGAAAGGAATATGCAGTCATGCGCCATAATAATGCAGGTAAGAGATTAGGTAGAACCACGAGCCACAGGATTGCCATGTATAGAAATATGGTTACATCCTTCTTTAATCATGAAAGAATAACCACAACCGATGTAAAGGCGAAAGAACTCCGTTCTATTGCTGAAAAGATGATAACCCTGGGGAAAAGGGGTGATCTTCATGCAATGCGTCAGGCAGCTTCTTACATACGTGATAAAAAGGTAGTTACAAAACTCTTTACCACTATTGCTCCGCGTTATACGGAACGAGCAGGTGGCTATACTCGCGTAATCAAATTGGGTATCCGGTCAGGGGACAATGCCCCGGTCTCTATAATCGAGCTGGTTGAGGAAGAAGTAAAGACTCCCAAGGCATCGAAGAAGAAAACATCCGTTAAAAAACCTATAACGCAACTTCAGTCTGCCAAGGTTGAAGAACCTTCAGCAATAACGCCAGTGGATGCGACAAGCGTAACCGAAACTGCTGCACCTGCTGAAGGATCCGTAGAAAGTAATTAAGGAAACTTTTGAAGGATGTGTGTGGCTAAGGTAGTTTACTTATAATTGAATTGAATTTATGAGGGCAAAAATAGGCACAGGTAACTGTGCCTATTTTTTATTTCTGTGTATTTCTGCTCTAGAACTTTTAGGCTTTTCCCATCCCATTCAACGTAGTATTTTCCCCTTCATCTTTGGCTTTACAATAAAAGCGCGTCTCTGTTAGTATACCCCGATTTATGAAAATTAAACGACTTGACATACTGGGTTTTAAATCCTTCCACGACAAAGTATCCCTTGATTTTCCCGAGGGGATTACCGGCATTGTCGGCCCAAATGGCTGCGGCAAATCAAACGTCGTAGACGCCATCCGCTGGGTAATGGGGGAACAGTCTGCAAAGAACCTTCGTGGCAGGCAGATGGAGGACATCATCTTTGGTGGAAGCGAATTACGTACTCCGGTTGGTATTGCCGAGGTTTCGCTGACATTCTCCACCGAAGACGGACTGGTGCCAGTCAAGTACCTCAATTTCAGTGAGATTCAGGTCACAAGACGTTTGTTCCGCAACGGGGATAGTGAATATTTATTGAATAAGTCGCAGTGCCGTTTGCTCGACATTACCGAACTGTTCATGGACACCGGTGTAGGTGCCAAGGCCTACTCCATCATTGAGCAGGGAAAGATTGGTATGATCCTGCATTCTAAGCCAGAGGAACGCCGTGTTCTTATTGAAGAGGCCGCAGGTGTCACCAAGTTCAAGGCACGCAAACAAGTGGCTCTGAAAAAGATTGAGATTACCCGGCAAAACCTTCTGCGCATCAGCGATATTATTGCCGAGATCAAACGGCAGTTGAATGGATTACAGCGACAGGCAAAAAAGGCGGAAAAGTTCCGTGAATATCGTGAAGAACTCAAGGAGATAGAGCTTCTTTTTGCAGTAAATAAGTACATAACTCTGAAAGATAGTAAAAAGCAGGTGGACGATGAACTTGTGGAAAACAATAAGCAGGTTACAGCTCTAATTTTCAGCCTGGAGGAATGTGAATCGGCAGTTGAAGTAAAGCGAATAACTCTCCTGGAAGTTGAAAAGACCTTGGGAACGGCGCAGGAAGAGATCTTTCGGGTGAGGGGGGAAATTCAAGGTGAGGAGAATCGGCTGGAGTTTCAAAAAAAAGAGTTAACCAATCTTGACCGTCACGTTTTCCGTTTCGACTCCGAGTTGTCGAGTCATAAGCTCCAACTCGCTGAAGCAGAAGCGGAGTTGAAAAGCCTTCAGGATAATAAAGATATTCTTGGCTCAGAACTTGCCAACGAAGAGCAAAACCTGACATTTCGGGAGAAGCTGCTGGATGAAATGAATCTCGTGGAAAAGGATCTCGCGGGCCGTCTGGAAGCTATGCGCAGGGATTTGTTTGGAATACTCTCAGAAATAGCGAATTATGACAATAAATACCTCATTGCGAGCAAAAGACTTGAGGCCATGTCTGAGCGGTTCGATCGCAACCAAAGGGAAGGTCTTCTCCTGGGAGAGAAGCAGGCGGAGGTTTCCCGGCAGGTGGTTGAGTTGCAGAGGCTGTGCAATGTGTATGTAGAGCAGAAGAATCGATCTACCGAGGACATGGCAGTTCTCAGGCAGCGTGAAGCGGGGCTGAAAGCAACTCTGGAATCAGGCGAAAAGGAACTGCAGGGGAAACGTGATCATTTGAGTGCCAAATCATCACGTCTGGTCTCATTACAGGAACTTGAAGCCCAGTTTGCCGGCTATGGACAGGGTGTCCGCAGTCTCCTGACTACTGACGGATTTAAAGGGCGCTATCGAGGGATGATTGCCGACATTCTCGAGGCTGGAGAGGAGTATGAAGCCGCTTTGGAGTCTGTACTTGGTGAAAGGCTGCAGTGGTTACTGTGCCGTGAAGAGGTTGATGCCCTGGAAGCGATTGCTCATCTGAAAGAGGTCTCCGGAGGACGATGCAGTTTTGTTCTCCAGATGTTTCATCCCGCTTGTGCAAAAGTTGCGGTTCCTGGCGCTGTCAGTCTGTTGACCAAAACCACGATTGCCGACGGTTGCAGGGAGTTTATCGAACCTTTACTTGCCAATGCTTACCTTGCTGACAATTTAAACCAGGCGTTCGTCCTTGGTAAACAATATCCGCAGCTTACTTTTGTCACCATCGAAGGTGAGATGGTTCATTCCGGCGGGATAGTTAACGGTGGCTCGCTTGAAGTGGCCCAGCAGGGGCTAATTCATAAAAAACGTGAAATTAAGGAGCTTTCACTGGAGGTGGAGATTCTTACCTCACAGGTCAGGGCACTTGAAGAGACAAGAAATCGACTTAATGAAGAAATTGTTGACGTTGAAGAGGGGTTGCGCGATGCCAGCCAGAGATTGCATAATGCTGACATTCAGGTGCTCAACAATGAAAAGGATCTCCTCCGCGCCCGCGAAGAGTCCCAGAGACTGGAAGAGAGGGCTGCTATCAGGTGCATGGAGGACGATCAGCTCAAAGAAGAGAAGTTGGGTCTGGAAAAGGAAATTGCGGAGTGCGGCGATAGGCGGCATGCTGGCGAAGAGCGAAAAAAGTTGATTGAATCGGCTGTGGCAGAACTCCAAGCGTCGCTGGCGGCACAAAGGATTGAAATTGATGGGGCGCGCGAAGTAGTTACGGCCACGAAAGTCAGGGTGGCTGGTCTCAAAGAAAAGCAGGAATCCAACCTGCGCGCCCTTAAACGGGTTGAAGAACTTAAAGCCGGACTTCAGGCACGGAGCTCCGGACATGGCGCGGAACTGGAAAAAGCGAGAATAGACAGGGAGCTTTTGCTAACTTCCATTGTTCAAAACGAGGAAAGCCAGAAACTATTGTTGCAAAGACAGGTTGTTGCGGAAATGGCATTCGCTGAAATTAAGGATCGTTATGAGTCTGGGTCGGGTATCCTCAAAGCTGGAGAAGATAAGTTGAAGGGGTTGCGCAGCCTCGTTGCAGATGTGAGAGAAACCTTTACGACCAAAACGCTTAAGTCTTCGGAGCTTTCTCTGCAACTCCAGCATTTGGAGAATCTGTTGCTTGATAAGTACCGATTCGATATTGTTGGGCTGCTCCCCAAATACGGGAGCGTTGAGTATGAAGAATCGATAAAGGTTGCACGCCAGGCTGAGCTGCAAAAACTTATTGATGAAATGGGGGATGTAAATCTGACCGCCATCGATGAGTTCCAGGAGTTGGAGAAACGCTTTATGTTTCTCAGTGACCAGAGGTCTGACTTGGAGGAATCGCTTCAATCTCTGCAAAAGGCTATCCAAAGGATCAACAAGACCACCCGAAAGCGTTTTATGGAAACCTTTCAACTGGTTAATGCCAAATTTCAGGAGGTATTCCCCCGACTCTTCTGTGGAGGAAAGGCAGAACTCAAGCTAACCAACGAGGATGACCTGCTGGAAACAGGTTTGGACATCATTGTCCAACCTCCGGGGAAAAAACTCCAGAACGTTACTCTTTTGTCCGGAGGTGAAAAGGCGCTGACTGCTGTAGCATTGATATTCTCAATTTTCCTCATAAAACCTTCGCCGTTCTGTCTTCTTGACGAGGTGGATGCGCCTTTGGACGATGCAAATATCGGCCGGTTCAATGAGATGGTGAGGGAAATGAGTTCATTTGCCCAATTTATCTTAATTACCCATAATAAAACGACGATGGCCGTGGTTGACACCTTGTACGGCGTTACAATGGAGGAACCCGGGGTGTCCAAGCTGGTGTCGGTGAAGCTCAATTAGAGGGGTGCAAATTTGTAATTCCGAAACGTAAGAGTTTTTGCCGTTCAACAATTACCCTTGACGATTTTTCTCGGAGGAGGCGAACGTGCCGTTCAAGGTTATACTCAAGGAACTGGTGGAATCTACCCATGGCGCAAGCGGCGCCATTCTGGCTGACTGGGAAGGTGAGGCGGTTGAGCAATATTGTCTGACAGATACCTTTCAGCTGAAGGTTACGGCCGCCCATAAAGGGATTATTGTCAATCAATTACAGGATGTTCTGGTGAATTTCCCTGCGGGACCGTTGAGAGATGTTGTTATTACAACTGAGTCCCAGTATGTTATCGTCGGTACAGTCGGCTCAGATTATTCGCTGGCCATGACCCTCGGCAGGAATGCACTGATTGGGGTGGTGCTGCGAAAGTTCAACAGCACCGTTTTGTTATTAGAGAAGGAGATCTACTAGATGGTCAATGATAAAAAAGGTTTCTTCAAGGGGTTACTGGAAAAGATTGCCGGTGCAGAGGCGCCGCTGGCAGATGGCTATGATGTAAGCCAGGAAGTGGAACAGGCACCCCAGGCCGGTTTTTTTGAAAGACTCAAAAAAGGTCTCAGTAAAACCCACGAAAGTCTTGTCGGCAGGATTGACACCTTGTTGTTAGGCAAGAAGCAGATTGATGCCGATACCCTTGAAGAGCTGGAGGAGATCCTCATTACCGCAGATATGGGGGTCAGGACGACCGTTGAATTGATCAGGACGCTGGAGCAGCGTTTGAAAAGAAATGAATTGCAGGATGGCGCGGCCTTAAAAAAGGCACTCAAGGATGAGATTTTAACCCGGCTGACGCAGCAGATGGTTCCCCTGGATATCAATTCAGCATCTCCCTATGTAATAATGGTTATTGGCGTGAACGGTGTCGGCAAAACGACAACTATAGGCAAGCTGGCAGCCAAATTCAAAGCCGAAGGTAAAAAAGTAATGTTGGCTGCGGGGGACACGTTTCGCGCAGCAGCAGCTGAGCAGCTGCAGATATGGGGGGAGCGGGTCGGCGCGGATGTGGTTCGTCACAAAGAGGGGGCCGATCCTTCGGCCGTGATTTTTGATGCCTGTAGGGCTGCCCTTGCCAGGCGAAGTGATATCCTTTTGATTGATACGGCCGGACGGTTGCATACCAAGGTAAATCTCATGGAGGAGATGAAAAAGATTCGACGTGTGTTAGGACGGGAAATTCCCGGCGCACCCCATGAAACTCTGCTGGTCCTTGATGCAGCAACCGGCCAGAATGCCATTTCACAGGCAAAGCTTTTTAAGGAAGCCGCACATGTCAGTGGGGTGGCTCTTACCAAGCTGGATGGAACAGCCAAAGGGGGGGTAGTAGTCGCAGTCAGTCATGAATTTGCACTACCCGTCCGCTTTATAGGTGTGGGCGAAGGTGTGGAGGATCTCCGTGAGTTCGACCCGCGCCAATTTGTAGAGGCGATATTTTAATTGTTTCCCAATAATCACCTTGACTTTTGCAGGGTAATTACATAAAATTTGCCCTTGAAAAGGTGCTTTCATGGACACGGAACTTTTTGATAATCTTGAAAAAGGCGTTGACAGCCTCTTAACCGAATACCGTTTGTTGAAACAAGAAAATGAATTGCTGAAAGAGGAAAACCTGAAACTTCAGCTGCAACGGAACGGGGTTAGGGATCGTCTCGATGCAATTCTCAAGAAGCTCGACGGGATTGAACTCCGTTGAGCACATTACATCGAATCAGGGTGCTTGGCAGGGATATACAGGTTAAGAGCACTGCAAGCCGTGATACTGTCAGAGAAGTTGAGTCATTTGTAAATGAAAAATTAGCGGAAGTTGCCGCATCGGCAAGAGGTGGCGATACACAGGCGGTTGCCATTCTGACCCTGATGAATATTGCTGAGGAATATCTTGCGCTGGTCAAGGTGTATAACAGCAACAAGCGGTTGGACGACGAAAGAATCTGCCAGTTGATGGAGAGGGTTGTTACGGGTCTCAAGTAATGGTTTAAGGTCTCTCAAGGGAGATTTATTCATATAGTGGATGTTGGTAGTTGGGTTGGGATGAATAGCCGGTTATACTGGGGTATCTCTTCGTATTGTTGCGTCGCCCCGTTTCGCTGATAGGTAGCCTGTCAAACATATTCATTATGTCCAAGGGGTTTCAAGGCCGCTTTGATCATTCAGTCTGATGCGCTTTTTCTCAAGCGGCTATACCTGGCAGTCACGTCCAACCTGAATTCCCGCCACCGTTCTCCCTCCTGAGAGCCCTCCACCATTGGGCTTGCCCAAGTAAATCTGTCTGCTTCGGTCTCATACAGAATCGGAGAAGGACAGCATGCCAAAGCAAACTATAAGACAGCATATGCTGGCAAAAAGAAAGGCGCTTTCACCTTTGCAGGTTGAACGGCTAAGTCTTCTTGTGCAGCAGATATTTACTGCTACTACAGAGTTTGCCAGGGCGAAAGTTCTGGCGCTCTATGCGCCGATCCACAACGAAGTAGCTACCGCAGAGGTAATGCTTCAGGCTTTGGCCCTCGACAAGACGGTGCTTTATCCCGTTGCGTCTTCAGGCACCTTGACGTTTCGGCGAGTATGCAGTCTGGCGGACTTGCACAAGGGGGCTTACGGGATCCTCGAACCGGAAGCTTCCAGTGTGAAATATGCACCTCATGATATCGATATAATAGTTATTCCTGGTGTCGCCTTTGACCTCAAGGGGGGGAGGATCGGGTATGGCAAAGGTTACTACGACAAGGCACTCCATGCTCTTGAGGGGAGCGGCAGGATTGTCGGGTTCAGTTACGACTTTCAGTTGCTCGACGAAATTGTCGGAGAACCGCATGATGTGAGCATGGATCTGATTATCAGCGAGACAAGGGCGATCCGCCCTTGATTTAACCATATAGAAGGGGAGGTACACCACATTGAAAATAGATATGCTGACAATTATCTTAGCAGTAACAGCAGCGGCCATAGGCTTTTTGATCGGCATTCTGCTGCGAAAAAAATCTTCTGAAGCTATAGTTGCTTCAGCCGAGGCACTTGCGGCAAAAATGGTGGAAGAGGCCAAGCGCCACGCAGAAACCATCACCAAAGAGGCCTCTTTGCAGGCAAAGGATGTTGTTTATCAGGCCAAGGCTGAATTTGAGAAAGAAACCAAGGACAAGCGCCGTGACCAGCAGGCTCTGGAGAAGCGTTTGCAGCAAAAGGAAGAAAACCTCGACAAGAAAATGCTCGTTTTTGACCAGCGCGATGCGGAGTTTCTCAAAAGGGAACAGGGTCTCGTCGCTAAAGAACAAGTCCTCGGGCAGAAGGATGAAAAGCTCAATCAGCTGATCAGCGAAGAGCGTACGAGGTTGGAAAACATTTCTGGAATGACGGCGGCAGAAGCGAAAAAAATCCTGATGGAAACCATGGAAAACGAAGCTAAGCTCGATGCTGCAAAACGGATAAAGGCAATCGAAGAAGAGGCCAGGGAGACTGCCGATAAAAAATCCAAGGAGATTATGGCGTTAGCTATTCAGCGCTATGCCGGTGAGTATGTGGCGGAACGAACTGTCTCCGTGGTTGCGCTCCCCTCCGATGAGATGAAGGGGCGCATCATCGGCCGTGAAGGCCGTAATATCAGAGCGCTGGAAGCTGCAACGGGCATTGACCTGATTATCGACGATACGCCTGAAGCGGTTATTCTTTCAGGTTTCAATCCCGTCCGTCGCGAGGTGGCGAAGCGTTCCCTGGAGAAACTGATAGCGGACGGCCGTATCCATCCTGGACGCATTGAAGAGGTTGTGGCAAAGGCTGAAGAAGAGGTCGAACTCGCAATGAAGGAGGCTGGCGAACAGGCTGCCTTCGATCTGGGTGTCCACGGCATTCATCCTGAAATACTCAAGCTGATCGGCCGACTCAAGTACCGGACCTCCTACAGCCAGAATGTATATCAGCATTCCCTCGAAGTGGCCTTTCTCTGCGGCATCATGGCTGCCGAACTGGGCATCAATGTTAAGCAGGCCAAGCGTGCCGGCCTCCTCCACGATCTCGGCAAAGCTGTGGATCACGAAGTGGAAGGGTCACATGCTGTTATTGGCGCCGAGCTGGCTAAGAAATACGGCGAAGCGCCGAAAATAGTCCATGCCATCCTCGCCCATCATGAGGATGAAAAACCCGCAACCGTCCTTGCCATACTGGTACAGGCAGCCGACGCCCTTTCCGGGGCTCGCCCCGGAGCACGTCGCGAGATGATGGAGACATACGTCAAGCGTCTCGATGACCTGGAACGGATTGCTACTTCTTTCGAAGGGGTCACCAATTCTTTCGCCATTCAGGCTGGTCGTGAAATCCGGGTGATGGTTTCCAGCGAGGAGGTCAGTGACGAGAAGATACTGATCCTTGCCCGGGATATTGCTAAAAAGGTTGAAACCGAGATGACCTATCCAGGTCAGATCAAGGTGAATGTGATTCGAGAAACACGAGCCACTGAATATGCCCGTTAAACTCCTGTTTATAGGTGATGTGATCGGAAAGCCGGGACGCCAGGCGCTTTCGAACGAATTGCATCGATTGGTGGACCGTTACATGGTTGACCTGGTGATTGCCAACGGTGAAAATGCAGCCGGTGGCTTCGGCATTACCGAGGAGACGGCCAGAGACCTCTACCGATGCGGCATCCACCTCCTGACCAGCGGCAACCATATCTGGGATAAAAAGGATGCTCTCGATTTCATAAAGCGCGAAGAGATGCTGCTCCGGCCGGCTAACTACCCGGAAGGGACGCCGGGGCGGGGGAGTACGGTGATAACAACCGCCGGGGGGATTAAGGTGGCGGTACTCAACCTTGAAGGGCGGGTCTTCATGAACAACCTTGATTGCCCTTTCCGGGTGGCGGACCGGGAGATTGAGCTGTTGAAAAGGGAGACCCCCATAATTTTTGTCGATTTTCATGCAGAGGCCACCTCGGAAAAGGCCGCCCTTGGCTGGTATCTGGATGGTCGGGCAAGTGCGGTCGTCGGTACCCATACCCATGTGCAGACCGCTGACGAGCGGATTCTCACAGGAGGAACGGCATACATAACCGACGTGGGGATGACCGGAAGCTATGACTCGGTGATCGGCGTGCGTAAGGAAGAGGCTATCAGTCGTTTCCTTACCCAGCTGCCGGCCAAGTTCGAAGTGGCGAAAAAGGATATCCGGCTGAACGCCGTAGTGATCGAAGTGGACGCACAGAGTGGCAAAGCGCTCCGAATTGAGCGGATTGCCGTGGCATGCGGCTGATTTATCGGGGGGGACATGACGGTAGCTGAACAGCTGGAGATAATTAAGCGAGGCGCAGTGGAGATCCTGGTGGAAAGGGACCTAGAGGAGAAACTCACGAAATCTCTTAAATCCGGCGTGCCGTTGAAGATCAAGGCAGGATTTGACCCTACCGCCCCTGATCTGCATCTCGGCCATACGGTACTGCTTCATAAGATGCGCCAGTTCCAGCAACTTGGTCATGAGATCTATTTTCTCATCGGCGACTTTACCGGGATGATCGGCGATCCTACCGGCAAGTCCGAAACGCGAAAGGTTCTGACCAGGGAAGACGTCCTCAAGAACGCTGAAACATACAAGGAACAGGTCTTCAAGATTCTTGACCCCGAGAAGACCAGGGTGGTTTTTAACTCCGAATGGCTCGGCAAACTCACAGCATCGGATATGATTGGCCTTGCCTCAAAGTATACCGTAGCCCGCATGCTCGAGCGGGAAGATTTCAGCAATCGATTTACCAATCAGCTTCCCATAAGCATCCACGAGTTTATGTACCCACTTGTCCAAGGCTACGACTCCGTGGCCCTCAACGCCGATGTGGAGCTGGGGGGAACTGACCAGAAGTTCAACCTGCTCGTCGGTCGTGAATTGCAACGGGAGTGGGGGCAACTCCCCCAGACCGTCATTACCATGCCGCTGCTGGAAGGGCTTGACGGGGTCAATAAGATGTCCAAGTCCCTCGGCAACTATATCGGCATCAACGAACCGGCCGATGAGATCTTCGGCAAGATCATGTCTATCTCCGATGAACTGATGCTTCGTTACTATGAACTATTGAGCGATATGTCCCTTGTTGAGCTGCAGCAATTGAAGGGGGACATCAAGACCGGCGCTGTTCACCCAATGGCGGCAAAAAAACGGCTTGGTCGGGAAATGGTGGCGAGATACCATGGCGATAACGCAGCTGCCGAAGCGGAGCAGAACTTTATCCGGCGGTTCAGAGACAACCAGACGCCGGACGAGATGACTGAGATAACGCTGCTCGCCGCAAGTGACAAGATTCTGCTCGGCAAGGTCCTTGCTGAAGCCGGCCTGGTGAAATCCAACAGCGAGGGGCGTCGTGCCATCCAGCAGGGTGGGGTGAAGGTCAATGGTGAGAAAGTCGCCGACGAAAACCTTGAACTCGTCTGCAAGGGGGACTATGTCCTCCAGGTGGGGAAACGGCGTTTTGCCAGGGTCCTTTTCGGTTAGTAGTTATCTTCAATCACAATTCTGTTCGATCATTTCAGGTAGCGCGGCATCTAGCCGCGCTTTTTTTTTGACCCAAATCACCCTGTCTATACACTAATTCGAGTTGCGTATCAGATATCTTATTCAGCCGACACCAATGTGTAACGACAATGACTGCGAATTGTAATAGCGTTTGACAAATCCACATAAATATGAGAAAAATATAAGCATATGCTGTTTTTAGACTAAACGACTAAGATTAAATAAATAATGTAGCGTTGATTGACAGCTTGTCGTCATCAAGTATGATATATACCTAGTATCTTATATACCTAGTATCTGCCCGCAAAGGTGCATTCGCGCGAGGCTCTAAAGGAGAGAGAATATGCACAGACTCATCGTTACCGTCCTGGTAATCCTGCTTGCCACCCCAACGTTTGGCGCAGACATGGCCAAAACCGAAGAGCAGAAAACACTCTACGCGATCGGCCTGCTCGTTTCCCGCTCGCTTTCCGTCTTCAACCTCACGCCCGCAGAGCTGGAGGTTGTAAAAGAGGGGCTTACGGACTCCGTTACCGGCAAGAAGCCGGAAGTGGAGCTCGGCGCCTACAATGACAAGGTCCAGGAGTTGGCCCGTGTTCGGCGCATGGCTCAAGGAGAGAAGATGGCTACCGTGAACAAGGATTTCCTCGACAAGGCAGCGAAGGAAAAAGGCGCCGTGAAGACAGATTCCGGGCTGATTTATCTTTCCTTGAAAGAAGGTGACGGCACCAGTCCGAATCCGAAGGACACGGTAAAGGTCAACTATCGCGGCACGCTCCCCGATGGCAAGGAGTTCGACAGCTCCTACAAGCGAGGGAAACCGCTCGAATTCCGTCTGGACGGCGTCATCAAGTGTTGGACCGAAGGGTTGCAGCGGATGAAGACGGGCGGCAAGGCCAGGCTGGTTTGCCCATCGACGATTGCTTACGGTGAGGCAGGTGCAGGTGAACTCATTCTCCCTGGTGCAACCCTGGCATTTGAGGTGGAGCTGCTTGAGATCAAGAAATAACCGGATTGGAGGGGTGATGAAGCTGAAATTGTTGGTTATAACCGGAGTTTTGTTTCTGGCATCCCAAGTACGCGCCGAAGGGCCGCAGGTTCTCAAGACACAGCGGGACAAGGTGAATTATGGTATCGGCGTCAATCTCATAAACAATATCAAAAAACAGGGGATCGAGATTGACTTGGACCTCGTGTTGAAAGGCATGAAGGATGCTTACTCGGGCGAAAAGCTCCTCTTGACCGATGACGAGCTGAGTAAAGCAATATCCCAGTATCAGCTCGCAGTTCGGCAGAAGCAGGGTGCGGCAGCCAAACTGAATGTTGCATTGGCCAACAAGAAGGTGGGTGAAGCGTTTCTGGCGGAAAACCGGAAGAAAGAGGGGGTAGTTACCCTCCCGAGCGGCCTCCAGTACAAAATCCTCAAAGCGGGTGACGGCAGGAAGCCGACGGCAGCAGACACGGTGGAGTACAACTACCGGGGCACCCTGCTCAACGGCAAGGAGGTCGTCAGTTCGTACAAAGCCGGCAAACCGGCAGTGTTCAAGGCAAAGGATGATGCCATCCCGGGGGTGGCGGAAGCCCTGCGGCTGATGCGGCCGGGGGCGAAATGGCAACTGTTCATTCCTTCCCACCTGGCCTTTGGCGACCAGGGGCAGGGGGGAGACATCGGACCGAACACGACGCTGATCTATGAGGTGGAACTCCTAGTCATCAAGTGACCAGGGCTGGTGTTAGGTTCGCACAAGCGGCATGTGGAGGTGTCTTATGAAAAGCGCACTATTGTTGCTAGGATTACTGCTTCTGCCCTGCCTGGCATTTGCTGGTACTGACTGCCGGGTGATAGATTTGAAGGATCATGTGGAGTTGGTCTGCGTGGGAGATGAAAAATTCGTACCGGCGCCTGCTACTGCTCAGCGATCGGCGGCTGCACAAAGGATAGAGAGCGAGCCGGTTGCTCCAGCAAAAGCCCAGGCCCCAGAAGTTGCCAAATCTGCTGTTCCGGTGCAGGCAAAGTACGATTCGGTTCGTGCATTCCATGCCTACTTGCAGCGCGATCTCCAGCGGGGAGCAGACGTTGCAAGCAAAAGAGCGTATCGTCTGAAGATGATTCAGGATGAAATGCGGCGGCATCCGGCTCCACCCGTGGCGGAACAACAGTTAGCCACTGATGATTTCCAGTAGCAGGGACTGTCCTGTGCAGGGACGTTCTGGCGATGCAGTGTTCACCGAATCATGTCCCGGGATAAAAGTAGATAATAAGTAGCTCAAACGATTGAATCAATAACGCATCAGAAGTAAAAAACAGAAGGAGGTTCACCATGAAACGACGCAATATCTCCATCTGGTCGAGCTTGGCCGTGGCGGCAGTCGCTGTTGCCAGTCTGCTCGGCCAGGGCCAGGCACTGGCCGCCAGGCCAGTGACAGCTCCAGGGTCGGTCCCCGATTATTTCGAGACCCCCAACTGGGCCAACAGCCCGCCATTGCGGAAGTTCGTCGATACCCTTGCCCCATTGACCTGCACGACGCCGAACAACCTGGGACAATGCCTGCCTGTTGCTGTTGCAGACACCACCACCTACACGGGATCAGACTACTATGAGATCGCGGTGGTCGAGTACCGTGAAGTGATGCACTCTGACTTCGCTCTCACCAATCCTCTGCTTGATTCCCTCGGCAACCCCACGACGGTCAAGACCGCTGCCTACGGTGATCCTGCTGCAGCAGTATCCGGCGGCACAAAGCTCCGTGGTTATGTCCAGGAGGTGAACGGCGTGCCGGTAACCGACCCTCATTACCTGGGGCCGATCATCGTTGCCCAGAAAGACCGGCCGGTGCGGATCAAGTTCATCAACCGGCTGCCGGGTGGCTCTGGCGGCGACCTGTTTGTGCCGGTTGACACCTCGGTCATGGGGTCAGGCGAATATACGATCAATTATGATCCCGAGACAAAGGCACCGAGAGCGGAACATACTGCGAATTTTACCCAGAACCGGGCCGAGCTTCACCTCCATGGTGGCCGCACCCCCTGGATCAGTGACGGCACCCCGCACCAGTGGATCACCCCGGCAGCTGATACTGGAACTGGCAACCCGGCAGAATTTTACCCGAAAGGGGTCAGCGTCGCCTATGTACCCGACATGTGGTTTGATGCCTCTGGCAATACCATTACCACCTGCGCTGGACAGACGACCTGTGGGGACACTGGCGCCACCAATAACCCAGGCCCCGGTGCCCAGACCTACTTCTTGACCAACGCCCAGAGCGCCCGGTTGATGTTCTACCACGACCATGCCTGGGGCATTACCCGTCTCAACGTATACGTTGGTGAGGCGGCCGGATACGCCATTGAGGACACGTCGGAAACGGCACTGTTCGGTTCATTGACAGGCACTCCTGCGGCCGGGACGCTTTCTCCCCTTATCACCGGGACCATTCCCTTGGTCATCCAGGACAAGACCTTCATTGACCCCGCCACAATCCAGAGCACCGACCCGACCTGGGCCTGGGGGTCAACGCCTCCCAACCAGCTTTACACCACCAACCCCGACGGTACGGCTTTACCCTCAACACCGACACTATCGGGACAAGGAATGAACCCGGTAGCCGGCGACCTCTGGTGGCCCCATGTCTACATGCCGGCCCAGAACCCCTTCAACCCCAACCTGAGCGGCATCAATGACATGGGTCGGTGGCACTATGGACCCTGGTTCTTCCCGTCGACTCCGGTCTGCGGCACTTCTGCCGATGCTGTAAAGCCGCTCTGCATTGAACAAGGGGTAGTTCCGAACCCCTATTTCGATCCGGCCTGCGTTCCAGCGAACAACAACTTCTGCCAACCGGAAGTCATTCCGGGTACGCCTAATGTCTCCTGGGGTGCCGAGGCTTTCCTCGATACCATGATGGTCAACGGCACCGTCTATCCGACCCATACGGTTACCGCCGGTACCTACCGCCTGCGGATTCTGAACGCGTCCCATGACCGCTTTCTCAACCTGCAGTTCTATCAGGCCGAACCGATGTCCATTGGCGTGACAAGCGGTAGTTCGGGTTACACCTCTCCGCCGGCAGTTACCATTTCCGGCGGTAGCGGTAGTGGCGCGACTGCTGTCGCGACGGTTTCTGGCAGTCTTTCCGGCGCGGCCATTACTAGTGGTGGCAGTGGCTTTACCTCGGCACCGACGGTGACCATCATCGGTGACGGGGCCGGTGCCACCGCCACCGCCGTAATCGGGGGGGGCATTTCCCAGATTTATCCCACCAACGGCGGCAGCGGCTACACGGCGCCACCGGCAGTCACCATTACCAGCAGTAACGGGCCAGGTACCGGTGCCACCGCTGTTGCAACCATTGAAGGCTATGTTGACGGAATTACGGTAAACAACGGTGGGACCGGCTACGAACAACTGAACCCTCCTGTCGTGACAGTCAGTGGCGGCGGTGGGATTGGTGCTGAAGCGACCGCAGTTGTCGATGCAACTGGAGTAGTAACGGCAATCAATGTTACCCCGGGTGTTAACTACACCACGACCCCGACGGTTACGATCGCTCCTCCCGTCAGTGGCACAACAGCAACCGCCACGGCAACCCTTGCCGCATTCGTTTCCGGCATTACCGTGACTTCCACCGGCACCGGCTATACTGCTGCTCCAAATGTCACCATAGCTGCGCCGACCAGCGGAGTAACCGCAACGGCCAGGGCCGTCTTTTCTGCTACCGGCGTAGTTACCGGCATTAACGTAACTAATGGTGGCACCGGCTATACCTCGGCCAACACTCTCATCAGCTTCAATGGCGGCGGCGGCACTGGTGCGGATGCCACGGCGCAGGTGAGCGGCAGTGTCACCGGCATCACGGTCACCGATCCGGGCACCGGCTACACCACAGCTCCGACGGTTACCATCGCAGCACCCGGCGGTGCCGGCACGACGGCAACCGCATTGGCCTACCTCGGCACGGAAGTCAAGATGGTGCCGGCCGCGGCGAGCGCAGGCTTCCCGCCCACCTGGCCGATCGATGGCCGTGAGGGGGGTGCGCCTGATCCGGCATTCAGAGGCCCGGCCTTCATCCAGTTTGCAACCGAGGGCGGCTTCCTGCCCGGTCCGGTGGTGCTGAACAACCAGCCGGTGCAGTGGAACCTCGACCCGACCATGTTCAACGTCGGCAACGTTTTGAACCAGCGTGATGGCGGTGGTACCCTCTTTCTGGCACCGGCAGAGCGAGCCGATGTCCTCGTCGACTTCAGCCAGTATGCCGGCAAGACCCTGATTCTCTACAACGATGCCCCGACGGCATTCCCGGCGCTCGATCCGCACTATGACTACTATACCGGCGCCCCGGATCGGACAGACATCGGCGGCTATACTGCGATCCAGCCAGGCGTGGGCCCCAATGTCCGTACCGTCATGCAGATCAAGGTTGGCGCCCAGGTTTACGGCGGTCAGCCTGCTCCGAATGATGCGATTAACTCTACTGCATTGTCAGCACTTCAGTCGGCATTCGCAGGACCTGGCGGCGTATTTGCTGCCGGCCAGGAACCGATCGTAGTCGGTCAGAGCGCTTATGACACGGCATACGCCAATGCTCAGCCATTCCCTGCAACCTATCCGAACTGGGGGATCTCGCGGATTTCTGACGGTGCCATCAGCTTCATGAAAGCAGACGGAACGACACCGGTCACGAATTTTGCCATGAAGCCGAAAGCCATCCACGACGAAATGGGTGGAACATTTGATGAATTTGGACGGATGAGTGCCAAACTGGGGCTCGAAGCAGCATTTACCAATACGACAATCGCCGGTTTCGTCGTGCAGAACTACGTTGATCCGGTTACTGAGATTGTCCGACCTGGTGAACCGCAGATCTGGCGCATCACCCACAACGGTGTGGATACCCACCCGATCCATTTCCACCTGTTTGACGTGCAGGTGCTGAATCGGGTTGGCTGGGATGGCTTCATCCGTCTGCCGGACGACAACGAATTGGGCTGGAAGGACACGGTCAGGATCAGCCCGCTGGAGGATACGATCGTTGCCCTCAAACCGGTAGCTCCGCCACTGCCGTTCGGACTCCCCGTCAGTATACGGCCGCTGAACCCGCAAACACCAGTGGGGCCGGGGCCATTATCCAACATGGGCTTCTCCAACATGGACCCTGTGGATCTTGGTAATGCACTTGCTACGCCGACAGTCAACGCCATGACCAACTTCGGGTTTGAGTATGTCTGGCACTGCCATATACTCAGTCACGAAGAGAATGACATGATGCGGACAACTGTACTGCAAATCCCGCATCATGACTTCTTTACAGATGGCAAGACCGACATTATTTGGACCAACACTGCTGACGCAGCCAACAATACCTACTTGGTCTGGAATATGGATGGTGTAACAAAGCTTGGTGCAGATGTTCCATTCACTAATCCTGGAAATTCGGGTGTATTGAGTCCGGGTGTAGGCTGGACACTTGTTGCTACCGGTGATTTCAACCATGATGGAAAACCGGATGTTGTATGGAGAAATCAGGGCAACGGCCAGAATGTGGTCTGGTATATGAACGGAGCTGCCAAACTGGGTGAAGCGGCACTGCCAACACTCGGCGGAAACTCTAGGATTGTCGGTACAGCTGATTTCAATAACGACGGCAATATTGATATCCTCTGGAGAAACGACAATGTGGGGACGAATGCCATCTGGCTCATGAATGGTATAATTCGTAGTAGTGTCGTAACTCTCCCAAATCTCGGCGGAAACTCTAGGATTGTCGGTACAGGCGATTTCAATAACGACGGCAGTATGGATATCCTCTGGAGAAACGATGCTGCAGGGACCAATGCCATCTGGCTCATGAATAAGACAATTCGTGCTAGTGTAGTAACACTCCCAAGTCTGGGTGGTAATTCAAGGATTGTTGGTACAGGCGATTTCAACAATGATGGTAATGTAGATATTCTTTGGAGAAACAACGTAGTAGGAACTAATGCAGTATGGCTCATGAACGGGACAACCCGTAGTAGCGTCGTGGCGTTGCCTGCTCTTGTTGGAGCCAATTGGCAGATTGTAGGCCGATAGTTTTTAGAATGCCACTGCTTGAGAACACTCTAAAGAAAGTTGCAGTTGGCTCGTAAGTCTGATGAAAGCAATACAGCCGGGGGTTCCCCGGCTGTATTGCTTTTTGCCTAAACAATTTTCTCGAAGCATCTTTCTTGACTTGACGTGAAGAGTGGATATTGATAAAAACCTGACATATGTTTTTAATTTAAGTAGCTAAACCAGCCACCCCATCTGATTACGTATAGGCGACATCAAGAATGGCATTTCGTTTTCGAGCATATGCACTTGAATTTGAGTCAGCATTTGAATGTCTGGGATTTGAAGAAATGGTAAATGCGGACTGTCCTCCCGATGTTTACATTTCATTAGGATCTGTTTTGCCAAAACTGGATGATCCAAGTATAGAAACAGATTTTTACCAGGTTTCGTCAAACAAATTTTTACTTACAATCCCTGATGTGGCAAGATATCTTGTTACCAACGGGAAAAAAATTGAAATAGATCCATACCCCGATGCCGATCTGGGCAAAGTCAGACTTTTTCTCTTTGGATCAGCTCTAGGGGCTCTCTTATATCAGCGAGCCCTATTTCCGCTTCACGGTAGTGCCGTCGAAACTCCTTATGGTGCAATGATTTTTGTAGGACCTCAAGGTGTAGGAAAATCGACTCTCGCTGCACATTTTAAGCGTCATGGGTATCAATTGTTAAGTGATGATGTCTGTGCAATAACCAGAGATAAAAAAGGCAATTTAATTGTCCTACCGGCGTTTCCCCTAATGCGGCTTTGTACTGATGCTTATGAGCGTCTTAGTGCAGTCGATCCAGCAGTTATTTCCGCACGGTTTGATGTCGACAAATATTTAATTCAATTCGCAGACTGCCATAGCAAGCAATCTGTTAAACTTTGCGCTATCCATCTGCTGTCCGATCATGAGCAATCAGAAATAGTCCAGAGATCTGTCCTCGGTTTTGAACGACTCACCCTCCTGTTTGACAATCTTTATCGCCCTTCATATCTCCGTGGTTTCGATTCGAGAGGTGATATCATGAAACTCGCCTCTTCTATAGCAAACCAGACAGTTGTCACTGAGATAATTCGACCGCGTGACGTTGCGCGTATTGACGATTTGGTGGTTTATCTGGAAAAAGAATGGCAGAGAAATTATCATAAAAAGAAGAAGACGTTAGCAGGTTGTATTGCTTAATACATTGACGTCCTAGGATCAATACTATGAAGATAATAACAGCTGAATCAATCATCGTTCGTGCAGCTAATCTGTTAGCTACTGATATTGATGAGGAAACTATTCTCATGAGTGTCAAGCAGGGGAAATATTTTGGTATGGAACAGACATCCCGTAGAATCTGGGAAATTATAGAAACGCCGCATAACGTTGCAGAAATTATCTCGCTATTAGCCGAAGAGTACCGAGTTGATTCTGACGTATGTGGATCTGACGTTATGGAGTTTTTACACGAGCTACTGTTGGAGGAACTGGTTGTCGTTAAATAAGTGGAGCAAATTTCTGACTCGAAGTAAGTCTGACCGATTGATATTGCTTGAGGCCGTATGCGTAATTGCCGTTGCACGTCTTGTAATACTCGGCATCCCCTTCCGCCGAATTGCTAGTAGGCTTGGTCAAGTGGGCGTTGAAAGCGGCAGAGTGATTTCTTCACATTATGACGCTGTAGCACAACATGTGGGTTGGGCAGTAGAAACCATGTCAAGACATGTCCCGTGGGAAAGCCGCTGTCTCGTAAATGCCATTTCTGCTTGGTGGATGCTCAACCGACGTGGTGTTTTCGGAACAGTATACTTTGGTGTTACCCACGCCCCTAATAATGAGTTGAATGCTCATGCTTGGCTGCGCTGTGGCTCGCGCATCGTTACTGGCGCAAATGGTTACGAACGCTTTCGAGTGCTAACCTGTTTTTCTAAAGGTGAACGATGAGTGGCATCTATGGTCTCCTGCGATTTGATGGTCAACCCATTGACCGAGAAGCCCTTGCTAAAATGCGGCATGCAATGGACTACTACGGCCCTGACGGTGGAGGTGAATGGCATGAAGGCCCGATTGGTCTCGGGCATCTTCTGCTTAAAGTTACCCCTGAAGACTGCTTTGAGGACCAGCCGGTAATAAATGCAGACTTATCCCTTGTTGCATTTGCGCGTCTCGATAACCGGGAGGACCTTTTGCGGGAATTTGGAATCCCGAAGCCGGAGCAGGCGTTCATACCGGATAGTTCTCTTGTGCTGGAAGCATATTCGCGTTGGAGGGAAGAATGCACTGATCACTTAAACGGTGATTGGCAGTTTGCGGCTTGGGACGCTCAACGGAAAAATCTCTTTATCGCTCGCGACCACCACGGCAATACTGGATTCTATTATTTCTGTAACTCCCGCTTTGTTGCCTTCGCCTCAAGTTTAAAAGCGATTTTGGCATTATCGGAGGTCCCACGGCGGCCGGACATGCTCAAGATGGCGCAGGTGCTTACCTCTTGGCCAGGAGAGGGGAGCAGAACGGCGTACGAAAGAATTTTGCGCCTCCCCCCGGCTCATACATTATCTTTTGCCGGGTCAAAAGCGATTACCAAACGGTATTGGTTTCCAGAAAATCTGCCACCTTTGCATCTACCTAATGACCAAGCGTATGTAGATAGATTTCTTGACGTTTATGAAAAAGCTGTACGCACACGGTTGCGCAGCGAGCGACCTGTCGGAATATCACTTAGTGGCGGGTTGGATTCTGGATCCGTGGCAGCCTTGGCTGCTCCAATGCTGGCACTGGCTGGGAAGTCCCTTAAGGCATTTACTTCTGTGCCAAAGTACGAAACCGTGGGAGCGGGGAAGCATAGAACTGGCAATGAATGGTCTATGGCTGCTGCTGTTGCCAGTATGGCAGGGCTAAACATCTGCCATGAGCCCATAAAGTCTGAGAATTTTGGAGTTATTGAAGGAATTGAGCGGCAACACAAGCTTCAGGACAGTCCTGGTCATGCCGCCAGTAATCAGTATTGGATAGCAGATCTTCTGAGCCAGTCTCGTGAGAGAGGCGTTGGAACACTGCTAACAGGACAATGCGGAAATGGGACCATCTCCTTTGCAGGTAATGGCCAATTCATCCATCCTCTTGTGAGAGGAGAGTTTAGTTCGGCCGTCAAGACACTTTTATTTGCAGAGCCGAGTCTTTGGCTTACGCTTAAACGACAGATTCTCAAGCCATTACTTTTGCCAGGGATTTCGTGGTATCGACGTGATTGTAAGGGTGCGGCAGCTTTATGGCATGAATTTTCTGCCATTAATCTTGATTTTGCCGCTCGCATTCGCCTTGCTAAACTGATGAAGGAGGTCCATTATGACCCTACCTTCACTTTACCTCCAAATCCGAAGCAGCAACTTGCCATACTTGACCTTGGAAACAATGCGATTGGGGCGAGATGGCACGAATCTGGTGCCGGCTATGGCTTGGAGGTTCGTGATCCAACTATCGACCGTTCTGTTATAGAGTTTTGCCTGCAAACTCCCGACGATCAATTCCGTCGAGATAATGACCGTTGGCTTATTCGACGGGCTATGACCGGGAAAATGCCGCATGAAGTCATTTTTTATAGTAAAAGGGGGCTTCAATCTGCGGATGTCGGGGCGCGTGTGCTGTCTGAGCGCGAATCCATTATGGACGCTCTAGAGCGTTGCAGGCAATCTGCACTGGCACGGGAAGTTCTTGATATCTCTGTATTGCTATCAGTCTTAAATTCTTTGGAGCGAGATGTCAGTGATATAACTACAGTTAAGTGTTCAACAATATTACTACGAGGTCTGAGCGTAGGGTTATTTCTAACTCAATTTTGACAGGTTTATGGCATTTGCGTTATGTTAAAAGCCTGGTATAAACTCTTCAAGTTATGAAAGGAGGTGAATCCCATGGATAAGAAAGCTGGTAATGAAGGCACTTGGTCTAAGCCGGAATTAAAAAAAGGAGAAGTCGGAGTTGTCACTCAATCAGGTTTTGCAACAGTTACTGATGCGGATGGTGCTTCCTGATTCCGGTTTATTTCGCCTGTGCAAAATCAGATGTTGGAATGTATAAACGAGAGAGGTCACCCTCTCTCGTTCTTTTTGTTACTTAAAACATCCGTTCTCATGTCTTGAGACCTTCATATAGGTCTTTCAGTTAGAGCGTCTCCTCAAAGACCGTGGGGGATGAACCTGTGCGTCAATCCTCCGATCATGGACTTGTCTATCAGGCTGCAGGGTCACTTGTCGTAACTATTTTTGACAGAAATTGGAAAGATTCCTAGTGATTCAAAAAACCTTTCGGGAAGCATACCGATGTCTTCCGCTTATGAACCGGGGTCTCGCCCTGGTTTGGCAGGCGGCGCGTGGCTGGACAGTTGCCTGGGGTGTCCTTCTTCTGCTCCAGGGGCTTATTCCGACCGCGCAACCAAAACTTCAGTCCTGTCATTTTAGTATTGAATTAATGTCATTTTGACAGTAATATTGGCACTGTGATGACATACCTGCCGAGAGAAATTACAAATCAACTAGTTAGCGCCCTCGATGATATGCCGGTAGTGGCAATAACCGGTATGCGTCAGACGGGAAAAAGCACCTTCCTCCAAGAGCAGGCGGAGTTGAAGGGTCGGAAGTACATCACACTTGATGACTTTGCGCAATTTGCAGCTGCAAAAGAAAATCCCGACAAATTTGTTGATACGGATGAGCCGCTTATTATTGACGAGGCCCAGCGCTGCCCGGAGTTGTTTATTGCCATAAAGCGTGCTGTGGATCGCAATAGGGTTCCTGGTCAATTCATTCTTTCCGGTTCTGCCAACTTTTTGTTGATGAAAAACATTGCTGAAAGTCTGGCCGGTAGAGCGATCTACTTCACCATGCACCCATTCACCAGACGCGAACTGAACGGGCAAACAGCAGAAACCCCTTTTATCAAGCGTTTTTTTACCGAGCAGGTAATTGCCGGCTTTAGAGATGTGCCCTCGATCCCTCTTGAGGACATTGTAATGGGGGGAATGCCCTCTGTCTGTCTGGACGGTTTCAAAGATCCCGTAAACTGGTTCAAGGGGTACGAGCACACCTATCTCGACCGGGATATCCGCGATTTAGGCCGCATCGGCGACATCATACCGTTTCGGGGGCTTCTGCACCTGGCTGCTCTCCGCACAGGCGGTATCCTGAATATCAGCGATCTGGGAAGGGATGCCCGCCTCAAGTCGGCAGTCGTCACCAATTACCTTTCCGTGATGGAACTGTCCTGTATCTTCTATCGCTTGGCACCCTATTTGAAAAACCCGGCCAGCCGTTTGATAAAGTCGCCAAAATTCTACTTGGGTGATGCAGGGCTTGCCTGTTTCCTGGCAGAAGTCGAAGAACTCACCCCGGACAATCGGTTGAAAGGTGCAATGATGGAAACCTACGTTGCCCAGAATCTTGTGGCAATACTGGATTCTACCTGGCCGCGGGCCAACATCTACTTCTGGAACATCCAGGGCCGGCATGAGGTTGATTTTATCATTGAGGCCGGAAACCGTTGCCTTGCAATTGAGGTCAAAGCCGCCGCACGATGGGAAAAAGAAGAACTGACAGGTCTTAAGGCTTTCGTCGAAGGCACACCCCAGTGCATGGCCGGGATATTGGCCTATAACGGCACAACAGCGGTTCGTCTGGGCGACAAGCTGTGGGCAATCCCTCTTTCCATACTGCTTTCATAAATAATCCGAATCGGCCATCCCTAAGGCAGCCGACATGCAATCCGGTTACGAGATGATAAAAACAGCTCAACAGGAATTATTTAAATGTATACCACTTATTGGCCGGGGTCTCCGGCTGGTCTGGCAGGCGGCGCGGGGCTGGACAGTTGCCTGGGGTGTCCTTCTTCTGCTCCAGGGGCTTATTCCGGCCGCGCAGATTTACCTGACCCGGCAGACGGTTGACCTTCTGGCGACTGCACTCGGAAGTCAAAGCGGGGCGGCTTTTTCTCGGGCATGGCCCCCCATCGTGCTCATCGGCCTGCTCTGGATCGTCGGCCAGCTCCTGGCAAGCCTGATCGTCTGGGTGCGGGCAGCCCAGGCCGAGCTGGTGCAGGATAGTATCCATTCCCTCATTCACCACCAGGCCCTGGCGCTCGATGTGGCGTTTTACGAGAATCCCGAATCCTACGACCTGCTCCACCGGGCGAGGGTTGATGCCATTGCTCAGCCGATAGCCCTGTTGGAAAGTCTCGGCACCCTCATCCAGAACGGACTGACACTTATCGTACTGGCGATCATGCTGGCCAGCTATGCGCCGTGGCTGCCGCTCCTTCTGATCGGGAGCGCTCTGCCGGGGCTCTGGACTGTTGGCCGCTATGTCCTGCGCCAGCACCAATGGCGGGTCGCCAATACCGCCAACGAACGCCGTGCCCGCTATTACGACTGGCTGCTGACCGAGCGGGGCAGCGCCGCCGAGATGCGCCTCTTCGACCTGGGCGATTATCACCAGGGTCTGTTTCAGCAGCTCCGAAGTAAACTGCGCAGCGGTCGTCTCGGGCTTGCCCGGGATGAAATGAAGGCGGAACTGGCCGCCGGCACCATTGCCTGGCTCGGCGGACTGGCCGGCATGGTCTGGATGCTCATGCGCGCGGCAAAGGGGCTGGCGCGCCTAGGCGATCTGGTGCTCTGCTACCAGGCCTTTCAGCAGGGGCAGAAACTGCTCAGGTCGCTCATGGAGAGCACGGGACGCATCTACCGGAGCACCCTTTTTCTGGACAATCTCTTCCAGTTCCTGGCCATCAAACCCCTCCTCTGCACCCCGCCGGCTCCTCAACCACTCGCTCTACCTCTTCAGGACGGCATCCGTTTCGAGAGGGTCACCTTCCATTACCCCGACAGCGAGCACGCTGCACTGGCCGATTTTTCCCTTACTCTTCCTGCCGGCCGGGTTACGGCCATTGTCGGCCACAACGGCGCGGGTAAAAGCACCCTGATCAAACTGCTCTGTCGCTTTTATGACCCGCAGGAGGGCATCATTCGGCTGGACGGCGTGGATCTGCGGGAGCTGGATATTGCCGAACTGCGGCGACAGATCACGGTCCTTTTTCAGGAACCGGTCCGTTATCACACTACAGCTGCGGAGAATATCGCCATGGGTGACCGATCGTCAGATCCGGATGCCTGGCGTATCAAGGCTGCGGCTCTGGCGGCGGGGGCTGCGGCGCCCATCGAGCGGCTCTCCCAAGGGTATGAAACAATACTGGGGAAATGGTTTGGCGGGGCGGAGTTGAGCGTGGGCGAATGGCAACGGGTGGCGCTGGCGCGGGCCTTTCTCCGCAATGCCCCCATCATTGCCCTGGACGAGCCGACCAGCGCCATGGATTCATGGGCCGAGTTCGATTGGCTGGGCCGGTTCCGTGAGCTGACGACAGGGCATACGGCGCTGATGATCACCCATCGGTTTACCACCGCCATGCATGCCGATATGATCTACGTCATGGCGGAGGGCCGAATCACGGAATCCGGCACCCATAGCCAGCTGGTTGCTGCCGGAGGGCATTATGCAGAATCCTGGCTGGCGCAGATGAAGGAGATCGGGAATGTCTGACAGGTCACCAACGGAAAATTTACCCGCACTTCCGGAACGTTTCAGTCTCTCGCCGGAGTTCCGGTTGCTCGCTGCCTGCTCGTGGGTTGCTCCGGCTTCGCAAGAGCAAGTCCAGTCGGAACGAATCATATCCCTCTGCGGCGAAAAAATCGACTGGGATAAGTTTATTGATTTAGTTGACCGTCACCGTGTACCGGCCTTGACATACATTGCTCTTCGCCGGCATGCTGATAGACGGCTTCCCGGCGACATCAAGGAAAAACTGAAAGAGCGTAGTGACCAGGCTCGCAAGCAGTCACTTCGCTATGCAGCGGAACTGATCCGCTTGATAAAGATATTTGCTGCAAACGGTGTTGAGGTAATCCCGCTGAAAGGATCAATATTGTCACAGCGGCTTTTCGGCGATACGGGGATGAGGCAATTAAAAGATATTGACTTACTTGTCAGGCCAAAGGACCTCGATCGTGTCGACCGGCTTCTTGAATTGGAAGGGTATCGCTGCACTTTTCCAGGGTTTGAGTTGACTACAAATCAAAAAGAATATTTCAATACAGGGATTCATCACTATGAATATGTTCACAACGAGCGAGGCTTAAATCTCGAAATTCACTGGCGTAGTCTCTTGTGGACGCCTGAACAGGCTGCTGAACTATGGAATTCCTGTCAACCGACTGAGTGGATGGGGGTTCATGTCAATTGCCTGGATGACGATGCTCTGCTGCTTTATTTGTGCGACCATGGTGCTGGGCACAAATGGTTTCGCATCAAGTGGCTGAGTGATATTGT
>Ga0210377_10000948_pt1 | contig 27261 bp, 27 predicted proteins | sample PLM4_65_b1redo_FD_155480 | JGI IMG/M metagenome (GOLD analysis project Ga0210377, IMG submission 155480) | Groundwater sediment microbial communities from an aquifer in East River, Colorado, USA - PLM4_65_b1 redo | ecosystem: Environmental > Terrestrial > Soil > Riparian zone | place: USA: East...
CTCCCACAACGTGACGAGCACCGGCTGGGCCTTCGGCCCCTTGCCCTGCGCTTTGACCATGCGGAATAGTTCGTGCACCAACGCTGTGACGGGGACCGGCATATTCAGGGTCCGGGCCATGTTCAAGGCATAGCCCACATCCTTGGTCATGATATCCACGGTCCCGCCGGGGACGAAGTTCCGCTGCAGGAGGCGCGGGATCGTCTCCTCCATGACCCGCGAGCCGGCCCAGCCCCCCTTGATCGCCTCGTGCAGGGTGGCGGGATCCAGGCCGGCCTTGACCGCCAGGGCCCAGCCCTCGCACACCGCTGCGAAGCCGGCGGCGACGATGAGGTTGTTGATGAGCTTGGCCGCCTGCCCCATGCCGCTCCCGCCCATGTGGACGACCGACCGTCCCATGCACGCGAGACTCGGCCGGCAGCGAGCAAAGACCCCTGCGTCCCCGCCCACCATGATGGACAGCGTGGCGTCAATGGCCCCCTGCTCGCCGCCGCTGACGGGGGCATCCAGGAAGGTGATGCCACGCGCCGCGCAGTCCGCTGCCGCGTCCTGGGCAAGCTTGGCCTCTGTTGTGCTGAGATCCACGATGACCGTCCCGGATTTCATGACCGCGGCAAGGCCGCCCGCCCCCGTCACCACCTGCCGGACCACTTCGCCAGTGGGGAGCGAAAGAAACACGACCTCCCCGGTGCGGCCCACCTCGGCCGACGAGGCCGCGGCCCTTCCGCCAGCCGCGACGAACGGATCGAGCCGCGTGCGATCCGTGTCGAAGCCGCTGACCGCGTACCCCGCCTTGATCAGATTCCGGGCCATCGGCCCACCCATCACACCAAGTCCGATGAAGCCGAGCGATGTCTCAGGCATGAGATGACCCTTCTCCCCCTCACCCCTCCGTGACTACTACAGTATGAGCTTCGCCTCCACCCAAACGGGCGCCATTCTGGTTAGTGGCAACGCCATGCGGGTCACACCGAGCCTATCAATGGGATCAGGAGAAAGCCGTGGACATGCCTGGCCCCCCCCATCGCCTCACGCAACTTCCGACCCGGGGATCAGGATCGTGCGCAACGTTGTTCGGTCGGCCACCATCTGCAATGCCGTCCGCACCTCCGACAGCGGGAGGCGCGCCGTGATGAGGCGCTCGACCGGGACCTGTCCCGTCACGAGCTGTCGCACCGCCTCCGCCACGTCCGCCGGGGTGTGGTGGTAGATCGTCAAGATACTGATCTCCTCGTAATGGAGGTGGCCGATGTCCACGGGCAGGATCTGCCCCGTGGCTACGCCCCCGAACGAGACCAGGGTCCCACCGCGACCGACCAGATCCAACGCCTCCCGGTGCACCGGGAGCGAGCCGACGGATTCGATCACCACATCGGCATCCGGCCGGCCGATGGCTGCCCGGAGCAACTCGTGCGCGTTGCCGCCGCTCGAGTTCAGCGCCTGACTGGCCCCCATGGCTTTTGCGACCGCCAGCCGATCATCCTGATGATCCAGCGAGACGATGACAAGCTCTGGGCCATAGCGCATTCGGAGGGTGTTCACCCACAGCAAGCCCATGGGGCCAGCCCCCAGGATGACGACCGCGTCGAGCGGATGAATGGAAACGCGCCGCACAGCGTGGATCACGCAGGCCAACGGTTCGGTCAGGACTACCCGCTCCGCCGGAACATCCGCGGGGATCTCGTGGAGGTTGATCCGGACCAGGCGGGATGGCACGAGGATGTATGGCGCAAAAGCGCCATTGTTGTATTGAATGTTCTCGCACATGCTCTGGCGGCCACGCCGGCACTGGCGACAGGCGGGGTCTGCCTCAGGTGGACACGGGGCCGAGTTGGCAGCCACCACCCGCTGGCCGGGGCGCCAGCGCGCGTCGGCCCCGGAGCCAACCTCCACGATGGTTCCTGCCCACTCGTGACCGAACAGCCCCGGAACCTTGATCATCGGATGCCGGCCGCGGAGATACACCTTGCGATCGGTGAAGTCGACAGAAGCGACGTCCACGCGCGCCAGGACCTCGCCCGGGCCGGGCACCGGGAGCGGGACGTCCTCCATCCGCACGTCCCCGGCGCCGTACAGGACGGCTGCCCGCATCAGCCGATGCGCCGGCACCCCCTGCTGTGACATGGGACCGGGGCCCGTCGGCGTCATGGGTGGAAGATCACCTTGGTGGCCATCCCGGTCCGCTGAAGCTCCACGCCCTCTTCGAAGGCGTCCAGGGGAAGGCGGTGGCTGATCAGGGGAAAGACAGAGACCCGGTGACTCGCCAGCAGATCGAATGCCTCGCCCAGGGCGGCCGGCGTGGAGGAATAGGTGGAAAACACGGAGAGCTCGCGGTGATACACGTCGGCGAAGTCCAGGGGCAGCCGCGGGCCGTCCGTCGGGCCGGCAAAGATATTGATCCGGCCGCCTGGGCGAAGCATCCGCTGGGTCTGTGTCAGGATCGCCTCGTTCACGACGGTGAGGATCGCGCCGTCCAGGCCGATGCCATCCGTCATCTCGGTTACGGCTTGGGTCACGTCCTCGCGCGTCGGGTTGATCGTGGTCGTGACCTCCAGCGCCCGGGCCAGCGCAATCCGGGCCTCGGAGATATCCAGAAGGATGGGAACAGCCCCTCGGGCGGCCAGGGTCTGGGCGATGAGCAGGCCCATCCCGCCGCCGCCGATGACGGCGATGCGGTCGCCAGCCAGAACCTGGGATCGGTGTACGGCGCGCAAGGCGCACGCCAGCGGTTCAGCGAAGGACGCGACCTCGAACGGCATTCCGCCCGGCAGGGGGATGGTCACCCGCTCCACGTGGAGCCGGGGAATGCGGATCAGCTCGGCAAAGCCGCAAGGGTCGATGTTCGTCGCCTTGAACTGGGGGCACATAGATTCGTTGCCGTGCCGGCAAGCCCAGCAGGTGTCGCAGGGGACATGATGGGCCGCCATGACGCGATCGCCCGGCGCGAAGCGGGTCACACCCGGGCCGACCTCGCGGACCACCCCAGCCAGCTCGTGGCCAAGAGCGACACCCCGAGAGTCCTGCGGCTTGGCCAGCTTGGCCAGGTCTGTGCCACATAGGCCGCAGACCCGCATCTCCACCAGGATCTCGCCGGACCCGATGGAGGGGGGCTCAATCTCGCATAACCCGAAGCCGCCAGATGGCCTCGCCAGCACAGCCTTCATCGCCCGTTCCTGCTGAGCAAGACTCGATAGCTATCACGTTCAATGAAGACAATCAGGCAATTCGGCGACCAGGCAATCTGGGGTTCCCGGTTGCCGGGTACCCTCTGGGTGCGCCCAGTTGCCTGATTGCCGCATCAGGATCGCCTCATGCGGAGACTGGCGGTTTGAAGCGCTGCTTGAGGGCGGCTGGCGCGATGGCGATTCGCTTGCCTCCCACGTCATCCAGAATGTACACCTCGTCGCTCAAAGAGCCGCTGGCGAAGACCTCGAAGACTTCCAGGACTTCCTCCAGGGTCTTCCCCTCCGCGGCCGCCATCTGCTGTTCCACCTGCTCCACACGTATCCGCATCGCCTGTCCCGTTTGCCCCTCACCGGGCGACCGAATGGAGTTCGCTCCGACCGGAGAGTTCACGGGGAGTCTTCGATCCCGGTCTCTTTGCCGTCGGCCTCGGCGGCGTCCCGAACCTCGTCTGGATCAGGCTTGCGCTTGCGCAGCCCCTTGAAGGGGAGCGAACGGGCCATCACCTTCTCCTTGCACTTGGAACAGCGCCAGCCCAGGCACAGACCGTATTGCTGCCAGATCCAGTCGGCCGGGTACATGCGGCCGCCACATTTCCGGCAGACCTTCGGACCCGATTCTTTGCTCCAGCGCGGGCTCGTCGGCTCAACCCGCGGCCGCTGCTGCGGCGGCCGGCGGTCGGGCCGACGGTGATGCCGGCGGCCTGCCGCGTTTCCTCCCCCTCCCGGTTGACTCATTTTGACCTCACCCGTCCAGCGTGTCCCGCCCGGCCTCTGGTGTTCCCTTTCTCAGAGCTGGGCACTGCCCTCCTGGATAATGATGCCCCCTGAGGCGGGGTCCACCGGCGGCCCGCCCGAGGCTCCCGCGAGGGCATCATCCACGGCCCGCTTCAGATCGGCATACGGGACGGCACCGACGATCGGGGCCCGTCCGGGAATCAGGATCGCCGGGACGCCGTGGATCCCCTGGGCCGTCGCCTCCAGGTACTCCTGCAACACGACGGAGCGATACTGCCCTCTGACGAGAGCTTCCCGGAGGGCCGACGAGTCCAGCCCAACGGACGCGCCGATTCGAGCCACAATCCCCGGGTCGCTGATATCCTCGGTCCGGCCGAAGAACGCCTCGAACAGCGCCAGATCGAAGGCCGGGAACACCCCAGAGTGAACCTCCCGAGCCCAGGTCGCCGCTTCCAAGGCGGGCAGGCTGGAACGGGGGTAGCGCTCCCCTGCGACAGGGATCTGGAATGCCGGCGAATCCGTGTCCTGGACGCTGGCGGCGTGGCGATGAGCCCGATGGTAATCGGTGAACGTCCGGTCGTCCCGCGCCTCCGGCACCAGGATGAAATTCCGGTTGAGCACCTGGAGCCGCTCGCCGAACTCCTCGTGCAGCCGGCGCAGGCGCACCGCCGCGCTGTAGCACCAGGGTCACAGATAATCGGAATAGACGGTGATCGTGAGGATCATCGCCTGACCTGAGGAGTCACCCCGAGAGGTCATCGCTGGCCGCGACAGATCGGGCACGGGCAGGCTTCCCGCAAGAAATTGTACGAGTAGATCCCGCTGTCGTGGCCATCGCTCCAGACAAAGTTGATGGCGTAGCGCCCGATCGGTTTGACCTCCGTGGCCTGGATCTCCCCCAGCCTGAGGACCGGGCCGCTCAGGACGGTGAGGCTCAGGTCGCCCGGGGCGGCCTGTGTGCTCCGCTGGTCGTTGCACAGCGCACAGGGACACTCCTTGCGCAGCAGGTCGAAGCTGTAGACGCTCTCGTGACCGTCCTGCCAGCGGATCCGGACCTCGCGCTTCTCACGGATGACCGTGATCTCACTGGGATTCGAGGAGACCGCCGAGTCCATCAATTTGCCCCGTTCCTACGCGTCTCCAGGACGCCGGAATGAAACCTCCGCGCGACAGATCGTCATCCGTGCCGACCGAACACGCGCTGGAGATCTTCCGGGCGGGCGGGCGGCAGGCCGACGATGGCCAGGTTTTCCTCAACGTGGGCGACCTGCTTCATCCCGACCAGAGCCACTCCCAGACCCGGCGTCGAACGGACGAACTGGATTGCCCGTTGGGCGTCGGTGGTCAGGCCGCGAAGCGCCTCGCCCACAAGCGGGGCGAGGCGGCGGGTCATCTGGCCTTGCAAGAGCGAGGCGCTCGCCACGACGAGGATCCCGAGGCGCGACGCCGCCTCCAGGATGGAGACCCACTCGCCCTCTACCTGCTGATTGGCTCGGGTCAGGGCTTCGGGCATCCCGAGGTTGTGGGGGAGCTGGATCACCCGGAAGTGATGGTCAGGACCGCCGATCTCGCGGGCCAGCGCCACGAGTTCGGCAAGCGACAGATAGTCGCGGGACGTCGGAGGCTGGCGATACCCGTTCCAGGTGGCGGTGCCGTACATCCGGATCATACCGTGGGCGGCGGCATCCTCCAGGGAAGCAAACGCCTCCCGGACCCGGTGATGGAACTGGTCGCGGGATACCTCCTGAAGCTGGGTCTCCGGGTTGTGAAGATAGTAGATGTCCACACACTCGAGGCCGAGGTTCCGTCGGCTCCGGTCCAGTTGATGCTGCAGGTAGACAGGGGTCATGCAATGACAGCCGGCGACGAGGTCCTCCGGTCGCACGATCCCCGGCCGGACGAAGGTCTCCTGGAGGTAGGCCCGAGGGTCCGGAGGATAGCTACCGTCGAAGGGAACAAACCCTCCCTTGGTGGCCACGACGATCTCGTCCCGGGCGGCGCCCCCCGACCGGACCAGCGCCTGGAGCGCCTCGCCCAACACCCGCTCGCTGCGCTGGTGTCGATAGTTGATGGCAGTGTCCAGCACATTACACCCCAACTCCACAGCCCGCGTGGCCGCCTCAGCATACTGTCGGTCGGTCCGAGCGTCCTCATCGCCGAGATAGGTGCCAAGCCCAACGGAAGACAGCCAGAGGCCCTGAAACTGGCGAAAATGGCCCTCGGCGACGGTGGAGGCGAACCGCCGTCGGTAGCGATCGGTGCCGTCAGGCGTGGCATGGCCGGCGATTCCCATGCGGGAACCTCTGGTGGACGGTGTTGGCCGGGGGAATGGTCGCTTCGGATGGTACCCCGACTGCGACAATTGCACAAGAGGCGGCCAGGCAGCTTGCTGGACGCCGCGTCTGCCCCCTCCGGGGCAAAAGCACCGAACCCTTTCCCTGGATTTCGCACGGGGAAAGAAAGGAGACAAGGGTCTCGTAGCCGCTTTCGGAACACTCGAGTTAATATCCCCGCTGGAGCTGAAACGAGATGGCCATCTCCTCCTCGGCTTCGGGGATCATGCCCATATCCCGGTACACAGTGGAGAGACTGGTGTGGTACATGGGCTCCTGCGGGTTGATCTCGATCGCCTTCTTGATGGCCCCCACTGCCTCTGGAAGCCGCTTGAGCTTGTGCAGGGCGTGTCCGATGGCCAGTTGCGCATCGGCGAAGGATGGATCGACCTCCAGCGCTTTCTGCAGTTCCGCGATGGCCTCCTCGTGTTTGTTCTGCCCGTAAAGGGTCAGGCCCTTGCCGAAATGCTCTTCCTTTGTGGCCATGCGTGATCTCCTGTGAGTACAAGCTGCGTGAGAGTCGTCATCATCATTGTTCGCCGATGGGTGGCAAGGGCGTCTCGGCGGGCTTGCGACGCCGCCGGCGCCGGCGCTTCTGCTGTGGTTGGCCGCCTTCCCCAGGCGGAGCCGCGGCGACCGCCTGGGCCTCGCGCCGCTCTGAACCCGCCCTGGGCGACCGGACCCCTTCAGCGCGGTGGTCCGGGCGGCTCCGGACTCCCGTCTCGACTGGACGGGGAGCGGCCTTCAGGAAGAGGCTCTCGTCGGCCCACTCGACCGGGATCTTGTGGCCGATGAACTCCTCAATGGCCTCCAGCGACAAGACGTACTCCTCGTCCGCCAGACTGATCGCCTTCCCCGAGGCGCCAGCGCGGGCAGTTCTTCCGATTCGGTGGACATAGTCCTCGGCATCCTGGGGCAGGTCGTAGTTGATGACGTGACTGACCGCCTCGATGTGCAGCCCGCGAGAGGCGACATCGGTGGCCACAAGGATGTGGAGGCCGCCCTCCTTGAACGCCTGCATGATCTTCAGCCGCTTTTTCTGGTCCACATTGCCGGTGATGGCCCGGGCGTGGTAGCCTGCGCGGATCAGCCGTTCGGCCAAGCGTTCGGCCTGGTGTTTCATGTTGGCGAAGATCAGGATCCGCTTCCCCTTCTCGCGGTTCAGGAGGCCGAGGAGGAGCGGGAATTTTTCCTCCTTGGTGACGTGGTAGAGAACCTCTACCACTCCCTCGACGGTGATCTGCTCCGGCGCGATCGAAACCATGGTCGGGTTGTTCATGCACTCATAGGCCAGCTCCAGCACCCGCTGCCCCAGGGTGGCGGAGAAGAGGAACGATTGTCGCCGTTCCGGCGGCGGCAGTTGGCGGACCAGATAGCGGATGTCCTTGATGAATCCCATATCGAACATCCGGTCCCCCTCGTCGATGACCAGGACCTCGACCGTCTTCAGCGTATACACGCCTTGCTGGAAGTAATCAATGAGGCGGCCGGGCGTCGCGATGAGCAGATCCACGCCCGCGCGAAGCGTTTCTCGCTGCTTGAGATAGTCCACCCCGCCGTATATCACCTGCATGTCCAGGCCGGTCGCCTGGCCGAGCAGGCGGGCATCCTGATGGATCTGAACGGCCAGCTCACGCGTGGGGGCGACCACCAGGGCGCGCGGACCGGCGAGCCCCCTGGGGCGCCGGTCCGGCTCCCGCAGCAGTCGGGTGAAAATCGAGATCAGAAAAACGGCCGTCTTTCCCGTGCCCGTCTGGGCCTGGCCCGCCACGTCCCGCCCGCGGAGGGCGATGGGCAGCACCTCCTCCTGAATCGGCGTGCAGGCGGTGAAGCCGGCGGCCTGGATGCCTTGCATCACGGTCTCCGGCAGATCGAAAGACAGGAAGTCCATGCTCATGGTTCTGGACCGTTCGCCCCCACCTTGGCCAGGAGTACCCTGGCGCTGGCGGGGCCGTGTCCCTGGAAACGATTGTTGGCGAACGCAAACACCGCCAGGCCGCGCGCGAGATACGTGCGGATGCGCCCGGCCCACAGGGTCAGTTCGGGCTCCCGGTCCAGGCGCACCCGGCTGAAATCATCCGGGATAGCGCTCCGCTTGCCGAGTAACCGGATGTAGGCGAAGTCGGTCGTGACGCGATCGAGTTTCGGCATGTAGTGCAGGTCGGCCAGGACCAGCGCCGTCTTCCGCTCTTCCAGAAGCCTGTAGAAGTCGTCGCAAAGCCAGCTTCGATGCCGGATCTCGACTGCGTGGCGCTGGTCCGAGGGCAGGCCTCCGAGGAAGTCGGCGAGCAGCGGCAGGGAATTCACCTGGAACCAGGCGTCGAACTGGAGCACGAGAGGTCCCAGCTTCTCCCCCAGGCGGCGCATCGCCTCGAGAAACGCGCCGAGTTCCGCCGCGCAGTCGCGGAGGCGCTTCTCGTGGGTGATGACCTGTGGGACCTTCGGCGAGAATCGGAAGCCATCCGGTGTGGCAGCATTCCAGGCGTCCACCATCCTGGCCGTGGGGATCCGGTAGAAGGTCGAGTCAATCTCCACCGCACCGAAATGTTCGCTGTAACACGCCAGGAAATCCCTGGGGAGGGTTCCGGTCGGGTAGAAGGGGCCCACCCAATCGGAATAGCTCCAGCCCGAGGTCCCAACGTGGAGTTGTGGGCCACCCACCCATCACCTCACGCAACCGCCGCCTGACTACGTCTCAGGACACAGATTACACTCCTTGCCCTCAGCATGTCGAGGGCTTTCGCGTCCCCCGCCCGGTTGGCGAGGAATGGTTCCATCGCCAAACGCACGATGCCGCCAGACCGGCTGGGCATGGTGCCCGGTGTGCCTGCGTACATGGGGTCCGCTGACAGGAGAGTCCTGAGGTGGCAATGGAACACAAGGAGAGGCATGGAGAGGAGCCTGGACGAGGCTCAATGGGACAATGGCGGCAGACACCTTACATCACGGGGAGAGGGGGAGGGATCGGCGTGGGCAAGGCGAAAGGGGCAGGATGGGATGATCCGTCGTTCCTGTGCAGGGAGGGCAGGGTGGATCAGGCTGCCTGACGCCCAGCCTCCAGATAGGAGACATACCGGCGGAGCCCTTCGAAGAAGAGCCGCTCGTAAGTCAGAAGGGCTTCGAGAGACTCCTCTCGATCGAGCGCCTCGAGTCGGGCCCACAGCTCTGCCTCGTGCCCCCGGAGGTAGGGAATGGCGCCCTCGATGTATTCCGCCTGAAGGCGCTTGCCCATAGAGAGGACGAGGTCGTCCAAGGACTCTTGGCTCACCTCATGTACCGGATTGCTGCATCGCTTAGCATGTGGTGCTTCCAATAAACCAGGCATTGTACTCCCCTTTCTGTGTTTGCGACCCCTTTCTCTGTCTTTCGGATTCATGACTTACCTCCCTTATACCATACATAAGTTTGGTTGTAAAATATTTTCTACGAGGCCTTCATACAATAATATATGCAATATTCGAACCCTCTTCACCAAATGTTGAGAGGTATGCCAGCAACAGCCCAACATGTTGTGCCTCAGTGTCGGAAGTCAGGAGTTCGCTTGAGAGAGATAGGAGGTCGGTACCTCAGCCCCTTCGAATGGCGCGAGCCCCATTCAGGGGTGAAGCCGCCGCATTGAATGTCCAGCCGGGCATCAGTCGGCCATCGGCTTTGGTGCGGGAATCACCGGGGGGAATTTGCTTCGACAGCAGGAATTCAACCGCGCCTCACTCGTCACAGGCGAGCGGAGGATTATGTAAGGGCGGGACCTTGCTCCTCATCATTTGTGAACTCAAGTTGCCGCTCGCCACGCGGAGTCGGAGCACCACCGGAGAGGGCGGGTATCAGGTGTATCTCGTCACCGTCCATGAGCCTCCGGGTTTCATCGGCCTGCCGGCCATTGATGACGAGCAGGATGGACTCATCACCGCGCGGAATCGCCATCCGGTCCAGGAGATCCGCGAGCGTGCTACCCGGCGGCAGCGACACGTCGAGGCGGCGCAACGGCCCACCCGCCGTCTGGCGTTGCAGGGTCGTGTGTAGGTGAACGGTGACTACCAATTGAATATGCTGTCCAGGTCGGCCTCGGACGCGTCGTAGACCGAGTTGTGCGGTGGCAGCGGCTCAGTCCGCATGTACTCAGGAATCCGATCATCCGCTGCCGTGAATCCCGCCCGTCGATTGAACTCGCGCTCCAACGTGATCGTTTCTCTCCCCAGCACCTGCAGGATATCGGATCCCACCTGCCAGCCATAGCGGGCGTTCAAGAGGTCCGGGATCACCTCGGGATTCACCATGAATCCGAAGCCGGCGAAGATGCAGGCGCCCAGCGTGTCGAACCCCGCCATGTTGATCTGGGCCCCGCGCGAGGTGGCGATGTTCGCCTTGGGATCAAGGTGGTCAACCTTGGCCCGGACCGTGTTCCCCGCCGTGTGGTCTGCACCTTGAGGAGAGGTCACATAGGTCGTGCCGGTGCCCTTGATGGCACGCGGTTCGTAAGCGGACATGGCCTGCCCCTTCACCACAGGCACCCGAAGGACACCGAGGACTCGCCCTGCCATCGCTGCCCCGTGCCCCAGGATCCGCCCCAGCGGCGTCCCCTTGCGGATCTCCGTCAAGAGCTGCAAGGCTCGCTCTCCGTCACCGAACTCCATCAGACCTGCTTCGGCGGCGACACCCAGGGCCGCCCCAATGTCGATCGTGTCCAGGCCAAGGTCGCTGATTTCCCAGTTCAACCGGGCGACGGTATCGAGGTCGCCGATCCCGAGGTTCGACCCCAGCAGGCCGATGGTCTCGTACTCCAACGGTGAGACGATGGCCTTACCGTCCTCACCGCCATACGTGTTAGAGCACTGGATGACACAGCCGGCCATGCAGGCATGGGTGGTCTCGCTCTCGCCGCCACGCTTGAGGAGCAGCTCGCGCATGTACTCACCGCTGATCGTCTCGGCCCCCTCGAATCGGCCGCTGCTGAAGTTCCGGGTCGGCAGGGCGCCGAAGGCATCGCACATCTTCACCATGGCGGGCGTTCCATAGTCTTGGTAGGTCTTGGTCTGCGGATGATCGAGCGTATTCTTTGTGAAGAGCTTCTGGGCTTGCTTGAACGCCTCGCGGTTGGCGATAGGCGGTTTCTGCCCGCCCGTATCGTCAATGACGATGGCCTTGAGGCGCTTCGAGCCCATTACCGCGCCCAGACCACCCCGGGCTGCGATGCGGGATGGCACCCGGTCCTTGTCCAGGTTCTGGATCCCGGCCGCCGACAACTGCATCTCGCCGGCCGGCCCGATGAGGGCGATGGCCACCTTGTCCCCGTACCGCTTCAGGAGGCGAGGCGCGACCTCGTGGACACCCAGGCCCGCCACGTCATCGGCGGCTTCGAACCGGGCGCCGGCCAGGCTCAGGTGAAGCACCCACCAGCCCGACCGCGCCTTACCGTCCGAGGGAAGTTGATCCTCGAGGATCAGAGCGCTCATTCCCAGGTTAGTCATGTGGAGCCCGGTCGACCCTCCGGCATTTGCCTCCTTAATTCCACGGGTCATGGGGCTCTTGGCTCCGAACGAAAGCCGATCGCAGCTCGTTAGCATATGACCCACAAGCAGGCCGGGCGCCAGGATCAACTTGTTGTACCGGCCGAGCGGTTCGCAGGTCGGCGGCACCTCGTCCAGCATGACACGGGCGAGAAGACCACGCCCGCCCAAACGGGACCAGGCCTCGGGGGTGGGTTCACGTTGCAGGGATTGCTCGCGCAGGTTGACACGCCACACTTGCATGGTCCATTCTCCTTCTGCCTGAAGAGCCGACCAGAGCAGGGAAGAAATCGTCTCCACGTTCGAAGACCCGTTCTCGCGCCTTCAAATCGGTCGCACTCCGGACTTCCTTCCACGGAAGGAACGTGTTCAGGATGACGTGCTTTCCATGCGCCGTCAAGAGGCTCCCGGGCGCCGCCAGGTATTGGAACAATGCTGAGGCATCTGGTACGCCGGACACATTGGTCAGGCCGAAGTGGACGTCGACCTCGCGATCCACTCCAACAAGAGCAGGGGGACCAGTGCTTTCTCGCAGCATCGAACCCAGGGCGAGATGGGGGGGCCTCCAGGATGCCCCGGGTGACGCCCTCGGTCAAAAATGTACTCCGGGCGTACCGGGCGATTCGGGGGATCCGTTGCTGCTCACGGAACAGGATACGCGCTTCGAGACCTGCAGCGTGCAGATCTTGTAGGGCCTTCTGCACGCCCCGAACGCCGAACCAAGTTAATGCCGGGCGACCTTGGGACTTGAGATATGTCGGGACCTCGTGGATAATCCGATCCAAGATGGCCCAGTTGTCGGACACGCGGATGAGACAGTGTTGAAAGAGAAGGAAATGGATGGTGTCGTCTGACATGCGGAGCCCCTGCAGGCAGAAGAAGGTGTCCGAGGCAAGTCAACCCTACCAGAGAACGGGGAAGCGTCAATTCTCCTGGGGGCGGGCGTGCCGCAGGTACAGGAGGGAGAATGACCTGGGGTGAGACCTGGAGAAGTACCATGACGACTCGCTCGTTGGGTGGGATGCTGTGTGTCCTACTCCTGCTGGCAGGAGTGTCCGCCGATGCCGCCAGGTGGAGCCGGCACTACATCGGACAGCTTCCGGATTCCGCCTTTGCGGCGATCGAGACGACACCCGAGGGAAAGAAGCTGCGACACCTTCCCCACCATGACGCTCAGGGGAACCTCGACATCCCGCACCTGTGCAACGCGCTCTCCCGATTCGACCAGGTCAAATGGCGCGATCCGGCCAACGCCGAGGCCGCCAGGCAACACCTGAGAGACCATCTAGCACAGCAAGGTGGGAAGCCGTGCCGGCCGATGCGGAAGGATGCCCGGTGATCCGGCTCCCGGACTGCGTATGGGGGATTGCGGTCGGCGTTGCTCGCCGCGCTCTGAGAGGCTTCCCCCTACTTCCTCTGGGCCTCACCGTGCAGTAGCCCACTCTGGCTCGGACGCCCTGCGTGTGCCGTCCGTTGGAGCACTCTTGCGCACATCCTGGGCAATGGACCTTGACACCGGCTGGCCCCTTGCATACGCTTACCTGACAGGGAGGGTTCCGTCCGGCCAGCGAACTTTATCGCAGGCCAAGGCTCCCGTATTGCCACATCTCTCCCGGAGCGAAAGCCAGAGATCTTCGACGGGCCCCTGGAGGGGCCGCTCAGGAGGTCGTCGCCTTCAGGAGGAACTCGCCCGGAGTCAAAAGAACTCCGATCACGGCTCCGCCCACATGATACCAGGTGCCATTCTGCATCTCCGGGGACATCAAGCGGCCCCTATCGTGCGCATCTGACCCTCATGCAGGAAAGGAGGTTCCATCATGCTAGACTCGGGAACGTCGCGCGACGGCATCTCCGTGGAGGGCCTGGCCCGGATGCTCCGGGGCGGGCAGATCACCCGGCGCGGTTTCCTGGCGCAGGCGGCTATACTCCTCGGCAGCGCGGCCGCGGCTGAGGGCCTGCTCGCCCGGGTGGCAGGAGCGCAGACGACCAGCAAGAACACCCTGGTGATCGGGCAGTCCGCCGACATCAGCAAGCTGGATCCCCAGATGAGCACCACCGTCAACGACATCGCGGTCACCTTCAATCTCTTCGACAACCTGCTCTCTCGCCACCACGACGGGAAGCTCTATGCCTCCCTGGCCACGGAATGGAAGCTGGTCAGCCCGATCACCTGGCAGTTCAAGCTGCGCCCCAACGTGAAGTTCCACAACGGGGACCCGTTCACTTCCGCAGACGTGAAGTTCAGCTTCGAGCGCTCCTACGACCCGAATGCGAAGGTGATCACCAAGTCCGTCCTGAACACCATCGACAAGATCGAGACCCCCGACCCGCTCACCCTCGTCATTCAAACCAAGCAGCCCGATCCGCTGCTGGCCGCGCGCACCGCCTTCTATGCCGGCCAAGTCATGCCCAAGGCCTACTTCCAGAAGGTGGGTGAAGACGAGTTCAACGCCAAGCCGATCGGCACGGGACCGGTGAAGTTTACCTCGTGGGTCAAGGACGACCGGTTGGTGCTGGACGCCAACAAGGATTACTGGGGCGGGAAGATCGACCTGGACCAGATCGTCTTCCGGCCCCTGCCGGAACTGGCGGCGCGCGTCGGCGCACTCCTCAAGGGCGAGGTGGACATCATCACCAAGATCCCACCGGATCAGGTGGACCGTGTCGCCAAGGCGCCCAACACGAAGATCGAGGGGGTGCTGTATGGCGGCCTGTATTGCCTGTCGGTGACGACGCAGAGGCCACCCCTGGACAGCAAACCGTTCCGGCAGGCCATGAGCCTGGCCATCGACCGCGCGACCATCGTGAAGGAGTTGTGGCGCGGACAGGGGGCCGTGCCGAACAGCATGGTCGTGAAGAGCGACAACCACTACGACCCGACCTTGCCGCCGCTGAAGTACGACCCGAACCAGGCCAAGCAGCTCCTCAAGGAGGCGAACTACAAGGGAGAGGAGTTGACGCTGGAGACCCCCATCGGCTTCATGGTGATGGACAAGGAGATGAGCGAGGTCGTCATCTCCATGTGGAAGGATGTGGGGATCAACGCCAAGCTGGAGCAACTGGAGTACTCGGTCTACCAACAGAAGATTCGCGAGAGGAGCTTCAAGGGGGTCCGCTGGACCGATCCCACCTCGGCCTACAACGACCCGGATGGGATGATGTGGCGGCACCTGGCGCCGGGAGGACCCAACGCCTACTGGTTCCGGAATCCACGCTTCGACGAGCTGGGGAACGCGGCGCGGTTCAGCGTGGATGAGAAGTTTCGCGAGGGGGCCTACAAGGAGATGGTGCGGCTCGAGCTGGAGTTTCTTCCCTTGATCCCGGTCATCCAGCCGATGGAGCTGTACGGCCTGCAGAAGTACGTGGACTGGAAGCCGTACCCGAACCAGATGATGGAGTTCCGCCGGTTCAACCTGAAGCTTCGACGGGCGTAACTCCCTGACGCTGACGTTTCGCCGCGCCCCATTCCCCCACGGATGGGGCGCGGCGCGTTCTTGTCGATCGCCGCCGAGCTGCAGCGAGGGTTCCATGCAGGGCTTCGGTCGGTTCCTGACCTACCGGCTGCTTCGCATGCTCGTCGCAATGTGGAGCGTAGTGACGGTCGTCTTCGTCGTCATGCGGCTTTCGGGAGACCCCGTGCCACTCCTCCTCCCGCCCGACGCGCCGATCGCCGAGATGGAGCGGCTCCGCCACGAGATGGGTCTGGACCGGCCCATCTTTGTCCAGTATGGGGTGTTCGTGAATCAGGCCATCCGCGGGGATTTCGGCCGCTCCATCCACTTCCGAACCTCGGCGCTGGCGGTCGTGTGGGAGCGAGTGCCGGCCACGCTGGAACTGGCCTTCGCGTCGTTTCTGTGCGCCATCGTGGTCGCCATCCCGACCGGGATCCTGTCGGCCGTCAAGCGAGGGAGCACCTACGATAACCTCGTGATGGGCGTGGCCCTGGTCGGGCAGGCGGCTCCCACCTTCTACATCGGCATCATGCTGATCCTGGTCTGCTCGCTCTGGCTCGGCCTGTTTCCCACCTCGGGTCGCGGGGAGTGGCGGCAACTGGTCATGCCGGCGGTGACCCTGGGGGCCTTCGCCATGGCCAGCATCGCCCGGATCACCCGCTCGGCCGTGCTGGAGATCCTGAGGGCCGACTTCATTCGGACGGCCCGGGCCAAGGGCGTGCCGGAGTTCTGGACCATCGTCAAGCACGCCATGCGGAACGCGGCCATCCCGATCGTCACCATCGTCGGGCTGCAGCTCGGGAACCTCCTCGGCGGGGCCGTGGTCACCGAAACCATTTTCTCCTGGCCCGGGATCGGCCGGCTGGCGATCCAATCCATCTACAACCGGGATTACCCGATCGTGCAGTCGTGCGTCTTCATGACGGCGGCCATGTTCGTGGTCCTGAACTTCCTGGTGGACGTGACGTATGGCCTCCTGGATCCGCGCATCCGACGGCGATAAGCTCGACAGGGCGGGCGAATCCAGCCGCAGGCGGTGGCGAAAGGTGCCGCTCTTCGTCTGGGCTTCGGCTGCTTTCATGAGCGTGGTGATCCTGATGGCCGTCTGCGCGCCCCTGGTGAGTCCCTACGACCCCACTCAGCAGTCGCTCCGCGAGCGGTTGCGGGGCCCGACCTGGTTCCCGGAAGCGGGGCGGTATCGCCATCTGCTCGGGACCGACCAGCTCGGCCGGGATATCCTGAGCCGGATCATCTACGGTTCGCGAGTCTCCCTGATCGTGGGATTCGCCGCCGTGCTTGTCGGAGGAACGATCGGGGGGACGCTGGGACTGATCTCGGGCTACGCCGGCGGCGCCGTGGACGAGGCCATCATGCTCGTGGTCGACGCCCAACTGGCGTTCCCTTTCATCCTGCTGGCCATCGGGATCATTGCCGTGCTCGGCCCGAGCTTCCCGAACCTCATCCTCGTCGTGGGGCTCAGCGGCTGGGTGACCTACGCCCGCATTGTCCGCGCGCAGGTGCTGACCATCAAAGAGCGCGAGTACATCACGGCCATCCGGGGCCTGGGCGGCTCTACGTGGCGGATCGTCCTGACCCACATCCTGCCCAATACGTTCTCCCCCTTCCTTGTGGTCGCCACCTTGGAACTCGCCCGAACCATCATCCTGGAATCCACGCTGAGCTTCCTCGGCCTTGGTATCCAGCCGCCCACCCCGAGCTGGGGCGGCATGATGAGCGAGGGGCGCAGCTACCTGGATAGCGCTTGGTGGATCTCCGCGTTCGCTGGGCTCGTCCTCATGCTCACCGCCCTGGTCGTCAGCCGAGTCGGCGACTGGCTCCGGGACGTCCTCGATCCGACCCTCCGCGGCGTGTAGGCCAGAGTCCCATAGCAAGAACACCGCAGGAGGATAAAAAAAGCGGAGAAGGAGGCGAACCTCCTTCTCCGCATGTCAACAGCCCACTCCGGACGAGGCGGGGGAGATTAGGCAACCTCGACCTTGATCTCCTTCGGCTTGGCCTCCTCCTTCTTCGGAAGCTGGATCTCCAGCACGCCGTCGCGATACGTCGCCTTCACCCGATTGGGGTCCACCAGTGAGGGCAGCAGGATGTTCCGCTCGAAGCGGCCATAGCTCCGTTCGATCCGGTGGTATTCATCCTCCTTCACCTCGGCCTCGCGCTTCCGCTCACCCTTCAGCGTCAACGTGTCGCCCTCGATGGAGACCTGGATATCCTCCTGCTTGACCCCGGGAACTTCGACCTGGAGCAGGAGATTGTCCTTGGTCTCGTGGACGTCCACCAGCGGGCTCCACATTGCCTCGGTCGCCGCCATGCTGAATGGCGTCTGCCCGAAGAACTCCCCGAAGACCTGATCCATTTCCCTGTGGAGACCTGCCATCTCCGCAAATGGATCCCACCGACTGAGTGACGCAACGCGTGGCTTCCACATTTCCAGTAGCATTCGAATTGCCTCCTTTGCTTGTATCGGGTCGCCCTCACTTATAACCTGTTTGGGACCCGACGAGTCTATGTGGCTGAGCCTCTGAAATCTAACTGCATGTTATTTATAAAACCTGAGCCTTATCTTGTCAAGTGAAAAATGTCTGCCAAATTATTCTAAATAAGTCATTTAAATATAATGACTTACGATATATCATGGATTCAAGTCTTGTTGGTATATTAGGACAGTTGTTGGCGATCTGACTAGTAGCCAGATTCGAGGGCGAGGATCCCGGAGATCAGGTCGAGGTTGATCCGGAAGCGTTCCAGGAAACTGAGGCCGAGCAGTCCAACCACGGTCGGAGGCGCATTCGGCAGGTCATGGATCACGGCCGGGACATGGCGCGCCACGGCCCCGCCGATATCCACCTCGTCTAACAGGGCAAGCGGGGCTTGGACGACGCCGCTGGCCGTGGACAGGTTAACCCTGCCAGCGCCGCCACGGACCCCTAGCCTGTCGGCGACGAGCCGAGTAACCGTCGTAAATGTCGCCCCGGTATCAAGGATGAAGTAGCCAACCGGCTGGCCATTCACCCTCGCAGGAACAAGCACTGAACTCCCTCGCGCCTGGAAAGGCACTTGGAATGTCGCCAGAGTCGGCTCCCCCAGGACCTCGAGGGCCCCCCTGGCAGCCATTGCCTGGGGGGACTGGGGCGCCATCTGCAGGATGTTGCGATAAACGTGAGCCGCGGCGGCGCTGTCGCCGAGCAGGCGGTATGACTCGGCCAGGTACCATCGCCGCTCCGGGTCTCGGGGCGCCCGGTCAACGGCCTCGATGAGCTTCTCCAGGGCCCAGCGGTAGTGTCCCCCTTGGAAAAAGTCTACTCCTTCCTCAAAGGCGCCAGCCAGAGCCGTCGTCCCGGGCTGCGCCATCAGCAGCGCCACCACCCCAGCCAGCACGAGCGCCAGCCAGTTCCACGACTTGAATCCTTGCCCCATGGAAGCCAGCTCACCCCGCAGTCAAATGGTTCCTATCCAGACTGCCTACTGACCACACGACTACTGACCACTGACCTCGGAAGTTGTGCAGCGACCCGCGCATAGTTTGCATTCCAACCCCAAGACCTGGTCTCAGATGCCGGCGGATCGGTTGCTGGGGGTCTTGGCTTGTTCGATCGCCTCGCGAACGGCGGGGAGCAGGAAAACATCCTCCAAATCAAATTGGGCGAGGCCGGCGGCCAGCAGGCGCGCCTTTTCGCGAGTCGTCAGACTTTGCTCAAGGATGATCCGTCGGTCCCCATGAATGACGCACATTCCTCCACGCCCCGACAGTTCCTCAGTAGCGAACGCTGCGTAGGTCACGGGGATCTGGAGCTGCTCGGCCAGCCCTTCCAATGCTGTCAACAATGCATGGTCTTGCATGGCTCCCGAGCCAGATAGGCCCTGTGGCAGACCTGGCGTCTCGACGGTTCGAGCCCGCCATCCGGTTTCAGCCTGGGCGTAGGGCCTCGGCGATTCGCACAGCCTCGCGAGTCGGACCGACGTCGTGGGTTCGGATCAGATGAGCGCCGTTCACCACGGCGATTGCCGTCGCCGACAGCGATCCCGCGAGCCGATCTCCGGGATTCGCCTGCCCGAGGATTTCTCCAATAAAAGACTTGCGGGAAAGCCCCACAAGCAGTGGGCGGTCAAGCTTCCGCAAATCCGCCAGCCTCCGCAATACCTCGCAGTCCCATTCGTGCCACGGGATGGCAGCCCTGCGGAAGAACCCGATCCCGGGATCAAGGACGACGCAATCTTCCGGCACTCCTGCCTCCCAGATCTGCTGTAGACTCTTCTCCAAGAGGCCCCGAACCGTGCCGACCGGGTCCCGGGCGCCAGAACCAGTCTCGGACGCCATGAGGATCACGCCCTGCGTTCGCCGGGCGACGATCTCCGCCATGCCAGGATCGTGGCGGAGGCCGCTGACATCGTTGATGATGTCTGCGCCCGCGTCCAGAGCCGCCAGCGCGACCCGGCCACGCTTTGTGTCGGCCGAGATGGGAACAGCCACCGCCTTGCGAACAATGCCGATTGCCCATGTCAGGCGCCGGACCTCTTCTGCCTCCGTGATCTCAGCGCTGAGGTACGGCGCGGTGGACATGGCGCCGATGTCCAGTGCGTCCGCCCCCTCGGCCGCCATCTGCTCAGCCCTCTGCCGGAGCGAATCCTCCTCTCGAGCGATCGACCCCTGATAGAATGACTCGGGGCTCACGTTGATGGCGCCCACCAGGCGAACGGGGAGCCCATCGCCGACTTCCATTCCCGCCAGATTCGCATAAGCGCTCATCGCGCCATCCCCATGCCGCCTACCTGGCCGGGCGGCTCGTCCCCGCCCTTCCCGCGGTAAACGAACGGCGCCAGGGCATTGCTCCTGACGCCGTCGCAATCAGCGGCCGCACCACCCGGCCATCACGCCGGTTTCCTGTCCCCCACGATGGCCCGGAGCATGTCAATCGGGATGGGGAAGATGATGGTGGAGTTCTTCTCGGTCCCGATCTCGGTCAGGGTCTGCAAATAGCGAAGCTGGATGGTGACGGGCTCCGAGGCGATCACCCGGGCCGCCTGAGCCAGCTTCTCCGAGGCCATCAGTTCGCCCTCGGCGTGGATGATCTTGGCGCGCTTCTCCCGCTCGGCCTCGGCCTGCTTGGCCATGGCGCGCTGCATCTCCTGGGGCAGGTCAATGAACTTGACCTCCACGGCGCTAACCTTGATCCCCCAGGGCTCCGTATGCTCGTCAATGATCCGCTGGAGCTTCTGGTTGATCTTGTCCCGCTCCGAGAGCAGCTCGTCCAGCTCCGACTGACCCAGGACGCTGCGCAAGGTGGTCTGGGCCATCTGGGAGGTGGCGAACAGGTAATCCTCCACCGCCACCACGGCCCGTTCCGGGTCCATCACTCGGAAGTAAATGACGGCGTTGACCTTGAGCGAGACGTTGTCCTTTGTGATGGTGTCCTGAGAGGGCACGTCCATGGCCACGGTGCGCAGGCTGACCTTGACCATCTTGTCGATGATGGGGATCAGCAGGATCAGGCCGGGGCCGTTGCCGCTGCCGCCGGGATTGATCAGTGCCTTGGACAACCGGCCCAGACGGAAGACGACCGCCCGCTCGTACTCCCGCAGGACCTTCACCGCGCTGGACAAGATGTACAGGAGAACGATGATGACGAACAGCGTCGGGACGACTGCAAACGGCAGAATGTTCATCCTGATCTCCCCGTGGCGACGGGTTCGGATGCCCCCGTCGTGCGCTCGACATGGACAACCCGCAGCGTGAGACCGTCCATCCCCGTGACTCGCACCGATTCGCCAACCTCCATTTCGCGCTCGCCCTCGGCGTTCCACAATTCTCCACAGAGGAAGATCTGTCCTCGTGGCGCCAGGCGGGTCCGCACCACGCCAATCTCGCCGACCAGGCCCTCCACACCGGTGGTCGTCTTGCTGCGCAAGGCCTTCACCCCGGCGCCCACCACGAACAGGAAGAAGCCAGCGGTGGCCGCGGCGGTCCCGATGATGGCCCCTATGGAGATCCGCATATAGGGGGCCGGAGTATTGATGAGCATCATGGAGCCCAGGATCATGGCGGCGATGCCCCCGGCGGTCAAGACCCCGTGCGAGACGATCTTGATCTCCGCGATGAACATCACGATGGCCAGCAGGATGAGCAGGACCCCGGCGTAGTTGATGGGCAACTGCTGGAAGGCGTACAGCGCTAGGATCAGGGCGATCCCGCCCAGGACCCCGGGCAGGATGGCCCCGGGTGTGCTGAACTCGAAGTAGAGGCCGGCCAGCCCCAGGATCAGGAGGAGGTAGGCGATGGTCGGGTCGGTGATGATCTTCAGGATCTTCTCGCGAAGGTTCATCTCCTCGCGGTGGACGACCGCATTCTTGGTCTCGATCTTCACCTTGCCTGCCGCCGTCGTGACCACCCGGCCGTCGATTGCCTGGAGCAGATCGCCCAGCTTGGGGCTCACCACGTCAACGAGCTTGGCCTTCAGGGCCTCGGTCTCGGTCTTGGCCGTGGCCTTCCGCACCCACTCCTCGGCCAGGTCGATAGGCCGTCCGCGTTTCTCGGCGATGGTCCGCATGTAGGCCGCGGCGTCGTTGGTCACCTTCTTCTCCATGGTCTTGTCCATCTGCCCGCCCATGGCCACGGGCGCCGCCGCACCGATATTCGTCCCGGGTGCCATGGCGGCGATGTGGGCCGCCAGGGTGATGAAGGCACCGGCCGAGGCCGCCCGCGCGCCGCTCGGGGCCACATAGACCACGATGGGCCGCTCGGCAGCCAGCATCTCCTTGATGATGGTCCGCATGGAGGTGTCCAGGCCCCCGGGCGTGTCCAGTTCGATGACCAGGGCGGCCACCTTCTCCTTCTCGGCCTCCTTGATGGCGGTGACGATGTAGTCAGCCGAGCTGGGGGAGATCACGCCCTCCACCCGGATGACGTTCACCTGGTTGGCAAGGGCTTCTCCCGGTTCCACGAGGAAACACACGGAGAGGGCGGCCAGGAAGGCACTGGCAAGCGCGGAAACACGGCACGTCCAAACAGGATGCATGGAAATCTCGGGGGCCGGAATGGTCCCACGATCCTGCTGCATTATAGCATACCCAGGTGCCGCAGGATAGTCGGGGCGAAATCGGCAATGCTTCCGATTCCGCCAGCCGCTGCTCGGGCACCCTCGCCCCAGAGAAGGGTGGGAACCGGATTCCGTGTGTGCCGGCGGGTGGAGAGATCCTCCAGGTTGCCATGGTCGCTGGTCAGGACCACGAGGGTCGCGGCAAGGTCGATGGTCGAGAGCACCCCACCCAGGAAGTCCTCCAGATCCTCCAGGATTTCGACGCCGCGCGCCATGTCCTGGGCGTGGCCGGCGTAGTCTGTCAGGAAATGCTCGTACATGGTAAAGGTGTGCCTCTCGGCGATGCGAGCAAGCCGTCCTCCCGCTTCACGGGGAGTGATGGTCGGAAGCACATACCCCCGCTCGGGGAGGAGCCGGTTGGTGAAATCGTGGAACAGCGCCTCCCCCCGCGCCAAGTCCTCCAGCGTCCGAAACCGGAGCCCCGCCCGTAGTGTGGCCACGGTGCTGACCGAGAGGAAGCGCGGAAGCTTCGTCAGAAATGCCGGGGTGTAGGCGTTCGCGAACGTGGCCTCACCCCCCGCCTCCTTCACGCGGCTGAAGAGAGAGCGGCCGTCCAGGAGCTTGGCCAATGACTTCGTACAGTAGCCGTTGACGTGACGGCCGACAGCCGCGGGCGCATTCACGCCGGCCAGGAGAGACGTTTGCCCCGTGGCACTCTGGGGCAAGCCGGGGACGCCGAGGCAGGCATCCGTGGGGATCAGGATGGCCGCGGGGTCCGGGGATGGACGATCCCGCAGGAGACGCAGCCGCGCGAGCCTGGCGCGGGCCACCGGGTTCTTGCCCGGATCATCCTCGCCCAAGCCCAGCCCGTCCACGAAGATCAGCAAGACACCCATGATTTTCCTCTAGCCAAGCGTTCATCCGGACCCGAAGAAGCGGCGGAGATCCTCTCGTGCGCTCGTCACCGGACAGGGTGGCAGACTCTCCAGGAAGGCCCGACCGTAGCGGCGGGACAGGAGGCGGTTGTCCAGGATGCACAAGGCGCCGGAGTCCTGCCCGCTCCGGACCAGGCGGCCCAGCCCCTGCCGGAGCGTGATAATCGCGGAGGGGACCTGGTAGTCCCAGAAGGGGTCGCCGCCCTGCTGCTGGAGGTATTCCAGGCGGGCTTCGAGGACCGGGTCTCCCGGGAACCCGAAGGGAAGCTTGTGGATGATGACACAGCTCAGCGCCTCACCCACGACATCCACCCCCTGCCAGAAACTGCGCGTGGCCAGCAGGACCGATGCGACCTCCTCGCGGAATCGGTCCAGCAGTTCCGTCCGGGGCGCTTCACCCTGGACCATGAGGGGGAACGGCAGCCGCCCGGAGAGCAGTCGGTGGGTCGTCTCCATTGCCTCCACACTGGTGAAGAGGACCAGGGCCCGCCCCTGTGTGATCTCCAGGATGTCGCGAATCTCCGCAGCCGCAGCCTCGACGAAGCCTGGGCTTCTGGGGTCGGGCAGGTGGCGTGGGATGTACAGGATGGCCTGGTGCGCGTAGTCAAAGGGCGAGGCGGCTTGGAACTCCCGCGCCTCCTGGATCCCGAGCCGGCTCCGGAGAAAGTCGAAGCGGCCGGCGGCCGAGAGGGTAGCCGATGTCAGGATGACGGCCTCCGCCGACTCCAGGATCGTGCGGCGAAAGTCCGCCGAGACATCCAGCGGCGAGCGACGCAGGAAGACGCCGCGGCCCCGTCGCTCCGACCAGCGGACCATGGCCGGCCCGCCGCCAGCGTCCGAGGGCTCATCCGGCGCATCCAGGAAGCCCCGCAAGATCCCCGCCTGCTCCTGCGCCCGCCGCCCGCAGGCGAGGAGGCCTTCCGGCTTCCCGGCGGCCGCCTGGACGAAATCGTGCAAGAGAACCAAGACCTGGACCAGTTCCCGCCCAGCGTCCTGGCTGGCCTCGTCCAGGGCGTTCGGGCGCAGCCGCTGCGTGCCCTCGGGAAGGGCGAGGCTCTGGAAGAAGCGCGCCGAGGCCTCCGCCAGGCGACTAAGGTGGGTCGGGATGCTCCGATCGGCGGCGCCAGCGGCACCGGCACTCGTCCACTCCCGGTGCGCATCCCGGACCAGTCGCTCGACGCGGAGATTGCTGATCTCGACGCCGAAGAAGTCGGTGGCGACATCCTCGAGCAGGTGCGCCTCGTCGAGGACGAGGATGTCGTAGGACGGGATCACCTGGAACTGGCTGCTGTCCCGCAGGACTGCGTCGGCCAGGAGGAGGTGGTGGTTTACGACAATCAGGTCGGCGGCACCCGCCTCTTGCCGCATCCGGGTGAGGAAGCACTCATCGTAGTCCTCGCAGGACGTGCCGAGGCAGGTCTCGGACCACGCAGCGATATCGTCCCAAAGTGGATCGGGCTCGGGGAGAAACGCCAGCTCCGCACGGTCGCCCCGCACGGAGGCAGAGGACCAGGCCTGGATCTTCACCAGGGTCTGGCGCTGGGCTCGGGTATGCGTCTCCTCGAGCGCCCGGCGCAGGTTTCGGCGGCAGAGGTAGTTCGCCCGGCCCTTCATGAGACTGGCGACGAATTTTCGAGGAAGTACCGAGGCGAGGAGCGGGATGTCTTTGAAGAAGAGTTGGTCCTGAAGGGTCTTGGTCCCCGTGGCCACAACAGTCTTCCGGCCGCTCAGGAGCACCGGGACGAGATAGGCGAGGGTCTTGCCGGTTCCGGTGCCGGCCTCAGCCAGGAGCGTCTCGCCGGCCGTGATTGCCTGCTCCACCGCCTGGGCCATATGGAGCTGGGCCGGCCGGTACTCGAACTCGGAAAGCACCTGGCCGAGCAGTCCCCGGGGACCGAAGGTGGCGGCCAGTCCCGCGTCATCTTGTTGTGGTTCGACGCGATGGGAAGTCTTCTTCAAGGCGTTCGGACGTTCGACCGTTCGGCGGTTCGGCGGTTCAGAACCCATGGGAACACCCGACCATTCGAACCCCCGAACGCCCGAACGCACTTGGATGGCGCGGAGTGGCCACGAAGGGATTGCCAGCAAATGCCTGACTCACTGTCCTACCGGCCCTGTGACTTGGCCTCCGCCCACAGGGCATCCATCTCCTCCAGGGTGGCCTCACGCAGGGAGCGGCCGCGTCTGGCCAGCTCCTCCTCGATGTACCGGAAGCGCGCGATGAATCGGGCGATGGTCTTGCGCAGCGCCTCCTCCGGGTTCACGGCCAGGAACCGGCTGAGGTTCACCAAGGCAAAGAGCAGATCGCCAAACTCCGCCTCGACGCGGTCCCCTGCCTGGCCCTCCATGGCAGCCCGGAGCTCAGCGAGTTCTTCCTCTACCTTGTGGAAGACCTCTTGGATCTCCTTCCAGTCGAAGCCGACGCGTGACGCCTTTTCCTGCAACCGGTGGGCGCGGAGCAGGGCCGGCAATTCCCGGGGGACTCCCTCCAGGAGCGATGCCTCACCCTTCGCCGTTCGCCGCTCGCCCTGCTTGATCTGCTCCCAGTTGAACAGGACCTCCTGGGCCGTCTCGGCCGTCCCATCGCCGAAGACGTGGGGATGGCGCCGAGTGAGCTTGTCGTTGATGCCGGCCAGCACGTCACTGATGGTGAAGGCGCCCGCCTCCTCGGCCATTTGGGCGTGGAAGACGACCTGGAGCATGAGGTCGCCCAACTCCTCTTTGAGCTTTGCCGGGTCCTGCTCGCCAATGGCCTCCAAGACCTCGTAGGTTTCCTCGATCAGATAGGGCTTGATGCTCTCCGGGGTCTGCTCCCGGTCCCATGGACATCCATCCTCGCCTCGGAGCCGAGCCATGATTTCCACCAGTTCCGCGAAGAGCGCATTGGGTGTAGCGGCCACCGTGATCATCCTCCCTCGTGATTATGTCTCAGAGAACGCTACGATAAGGGCAAAGTCGCGCCTCGGCAAGGGGAATTCCATCCAGCACCACCGCCAGCGTATTCCGGCAACGACGCATGCGTCTTGCGGTTGCTGTCTCGCGGCTCCCTGCTCTGGCATGATTCTTGGGGGAGGTCTGCCCTTCCCCTCTCTTCCCTTGCTCTCCCGCCTCCTGCTCGGCCACAAGACGCCAACCAGATACAGGCTTGTATACACCAGCATTCATGCCTCCCTCTCATTGAAACGCGTAACCATACGAGCAGGCCTGTCTTTTCATGGCTTTAGGGCACAGCGGACCACTGGCATGTCCCATGCTCTTCCTATGGGCAAGGCTCATGGGCAAGGAGGCAGAGCATGGACGTGACGATCCGTAACCTGAAGCGAATGGCAGGACTCGTCTTGCTGGGCTTGCTTGTCCCGGGTGGCAGCCTGATAGTGCTGGTAGCCCTGGTCGCGGAACGCGCCTGGCAGCGGAATGGGTCCGCGGATTCAAGTCCACCTTACGAGGTCCGGAAGATTTGAACGGAACTTCGGAGCATCCCCGCGGCAATCGGCGGGCGGAGGGAGTCGTGAACTCCTTGCACTGCGGCGTGATTGCGTTCGTCTTGCTCTTCCCCTGGGCGGTCCTGGTAGTGGAGATTGGTGGACAGCTCCTCACGACGTGGGTTCGCTGGATCCGATCCGCCTCTTCCCCCGCGCTCACGCATGCGCGCCTCATCCGGCTGTTCTTGCCGCAGGTCTCTGACGGGAAAACCACCCAGGCATAGGGTCCGACGGCCGTCGAGGTCGGCTGTCGGCTCGTTGATTGGTCGGCTGCCGCGCCTGCCGTCGGGTGACAAGCGTCTCAGGATCGATTCCGATCGCTGGGAGAGCGGCCGTCCGCCTGCACTCCCGGGCGGGTTACTCCAGCGGAGTCCACGTGGTGATCTCTCCCGGAAGAGCCGTGCTGGACCCGGTTGCTTGCCCCGCGCTCCTGGGTGGCGAAGGACTTGCCCAGGCTGCGGTTCAGACAGTAGCGGGTTGCGAACCTCCCGGTCCTCCAATGCCCAAGCCCAGCGGGGCTTAGGGCCTCCCTGCCGACCTCCTGTCGCCCCCAAGTCGATTGTTTGACCCCCCACCCCAC
>Ga0210377_10000949_pt1 | contig 27260 bp, 11 predicted proteins | sample PLM4_65_b1redo_FD_155480 | JGI IMG/M metagenome (GOLD analysis project Ga0210377, IMG submission 155480) | Groundwater sediment microbial communities from an aquifer in East River, Colorado, USA - PLM4_65_b1 redo | ecosystem: Environmental > Terrestrial > Soil > Riparian zone | place: USA: East...
ACGGGTCTCTCACGCTTTTCACTCGCATTTGATGGTACCGATGCTCGCGGATTTTGAAAGGGTTGCGGCGACGGTCCAATATGCCAAACCTCAGATCGACATCGTGTCCAATGTTAGCGGGAAGCTGGTCCAGGGGGACGATCTTGCAAGCTCGGCCTACTGGTGCCGCCATGTGCGTGAACCGGTTCAATTCATGGCATCGATGCAAACGCTCTACAACCAGGGCTGCAGGCTGTTTCTCGAAGTCGGTCCCCATCCGACGCTGCTTGGCATGGGAAGCCAGTGTCTGGATAAGCCGGACTGTATTTGGGTGCCAACCTTGCGCAGAGGTCATGATGACTGGGAGCAAATACTCAAATCGCTCGGTCGTTTGTACGTTAATGGTGTACGCATCAATTGGAGGGGTTTCGAACAGGACGTGGCCCACCGTCGGCTGCCGCTGCCGACGTATCCCTTTCAGCGTGAACGACATTGGGTTGATGCACCTAAAGGAAACAGCGCGCCGTTAACGCATTGGGATTCCCGTTGTCATCCGCTACTGGGAAGACGTGCGGGTTTCGCCAAGAGCAGCGATATTGTCTTTGAATCAGTATTTGACACGGATCGGATAACTTTTATGAAGGATAACCGATTCTACAACGCCGTCATTGTCCCGGCCACGGCCTATTTGGAGTTGGGACACGCTGCGGCTACTGCGATAGCTGGTGAGGGGCAGCATGGTATCGAAGATTTTGACATCCATGCGCCTCTGGTTATTGACGAGGGAACGCGCCCGACCGTACAAACCGTTGTGACAGAAGTTGGTGAAAATGAGGCCCTGTTTGAAATCTATAGCTGCACCGAAGACAATCTGTCAATGGGAAATGAATGGAAATTGCATGCCAGTGGCAAGCTAAATCTGAACAGAAAGGATGAGGAGCAACCCGACGGCGAAACTTGGCCTATTTTTCTGCAACAGGTCCAAGCGCGCTGTGACAGGGCCTTGAACAGCGTTGAATACTATAAGATGTTGTTTTCCAAGGGAGTTGACTACGGCCCTGCTTTCAAAGGTCTTGAAGATATTCGCCGGGGCAATGGCGAGGCGATTGGCCGAATCCGCGTGCCCGACATCCTAAAGGATGAATGCCAATCGTATCATGTGCACCCGGCGCTTCTGGACGTCTGTCTGCAACTTCTGGGAGTTGCCCTGCCTGGGGACAATGACCTGGATATTGGTGGGGATGTATACATGCCCATGGGTCTGGAACAGTATTATTCTGATCGCCATGCGATGGAGGATGTTTGGATCCATAGCTTGATTCGTTCCGGCGATAATACGGACAAAGAGACATTTGTAGGCGATATCCGGGTATTCAGCAATGACGGAAGAGTGATTGTGCATTTCAAGGGGCTGCGTTTCAAACGGACAACGGGCGAGACCCTGCGATGCACTAAGCAGGGCTATATTTCCGGATGGTTGTATGAACTCCAATGGCTTGATCTTGGACCGTTGGGTAGAGTGAAAGACGCTTATCCTTCATCAGGAAAGTGGTTGATCTTTTCCGATCACCATGGCATAGGAGAAGGTCTTGCCGATCACTTACAAAAGGTCGGACAGGTTTGCACCCTGGTGCATTTGAACGGTGCGCCGTATGGTCGCTCGAACGGCGCATTCACGATAGATCCAGACTGCCGGGAGGATTTTGATCGCCTCTTTGGCGACATTGCGGCTACCGGTCATATGGCCATCGACGGTATCGTCTACCTTCAGGGCCTCGACGTTGAAGTCCCCGACCCTGATGAGCCGGATTGGGAAGACCGCGCTGACTTAGGTTGCATTAGGGTGTTGAATCTTATTCAGGCCATGGCAGCCGCCCCTTGGACCAATCCGCCGCACCTGACCTTGGTAACGCAAGGAGCGGCGATTGTCGATAACCAGGTTGACGCTCTCCAGCCGGGTCAGGCTGCACTTTGGGGTTTGGGGCGTGTGATCGCCATCGAACATCCCGAATTTCAATGCAAGCTGGTAGATCTCGATCCAGAAACCACTGTAGAAGAAAGGATCAGCTCTCTCGCCAGTGAGATTTTACATTGCGATGGCCGGGAAACCCAGATTGCTTTGCGGCAAGGATGCCGCCGGGCGTTGCGTCTTGTTCGCGGCCATCCCAGGAATCAGCCGAATGCCGCCAGACTCGGGAATAACCAGAACAAATCCTTCCAGTTGGAGATCTCCACACGTGGCGTTATTGACAACCTCGAACTGCGACCCGCAACGACGGCACCGCCGGGGCCAGGTGAGGTACAAATACAGGTGGATGCCACCGGACTTAATTTTCGGGATGTGCTCAATGCCCTCGACATGTACCCCGGAGAACCAGGTGCGTTGGGCAACGAGTGTGTTGGCCGGATTGCGATGGTGGGAGAAGGCGTAGGAAATTTCGCCGTCGGCGACCCGGTATTGGCCCTTACACCGCGGGCTTTCTGCACCTTTGTCAATGTTAACGCCGAACTCGCCGTGCCTCGGCCTGCTGAGTTGTCAGTGGAAGATGCTGCAACTATACCAATGACCTTCCTGACAGCCTACTATGCTTTGCATCACTTGGGTAGTATGTGCGCCGGTGAACGGGTCTTAATTCATGCCGGAGCCGGTGGCGTGGGCATGGCAGCGATACAACTGGCCCAACAGGCAGGAGCGGAGATCTTTGCCACGGCTGGCAGCGAGGAAAAGCGGGCTCTACTCAGAACGCTCGGCGTACGGCATGTGATGGACTCCCGCTCCTTGGCTTTTGCAGACCAGGTCATGGAAGCGACTGGTGGTAAGGGAATCGACATCGTGTTAAATTCGCTGGCAGGTGACTTCATACCCCAAAGCCTGTCACTCTTGCAGGAGGGGGGGCGCTTTCTGGAGCTGGGAAAAACCGACCTGTGGGATCAGGCGAGGGCGTGGCAGATCAATCCTGACGTCACTTTCCTTCCAGTCTTCTTGGGGGACATCTGCCAGCAGGAACCAACCCTTGTCCAATCAATGTTTCAGCATATCATGGAGGGACTTCGGGAAGGGCGATTGAAGCCGCTTCCGCGCCGTGTTTTCCCCATCCATGAAGTGAGGGCGGCCTTCCGTTTCATGGCACAGGCCAGACATATCGGCAAGGTGGTCGTGGATCATCGTGACTCCACACCAGACCAACTGATGATACACGACAACGCCAGCTACTTGATAACGGGTGGCCTCGGTGCCTTGGGCCTGCATTTTGCCGGTTGGCTGGCGGAAAAAGGCGCGCGGCATCTGGTTCTGGTCGGTCGTAAAGCCGCTGGCGATGCAGCCCAAGAAGTCATCGACCGGTTGAAAGCATCGGGGGTCGAAATTGTTGTTGCTCGAGGCGATGTCTGCAAAAAAGATGATCTTCAAAGGATTTTTGATGAGATCGCCGGAATGCCGATACTTAAAGGGGTCATTCATGCCGCTGGCCTGGTGGACGATGGACTGTTACATAATCAGAATGCGGAAAGATTTGTCAGTGTCATGGCCCCCAAGACCCACGGAACCTGGCTGCTGCATACCTTGACAAAGAACAAAGAGTTGGATTTCTTTGTGATGTGTTCGGCGGGGGCGGCGCTCTTCGGTTCACCCGGTCAAGGAAGTTACAGCGCTGCAAATGCCTTTATGGATGCGCTGGCGCATTATCGTCGAGCCCTGGGTTTGCAGGCGTTGAGCATCAATTGGGGCCCATGGGCCAAGGGCGGTATGGCCGCCATCCTGAGCTCCCACGATCATCAGCGGTGGGCTTCCATGGGAATGGGGACCATAGAACCAGCCCAAGGGATAGTAGCCCTTGAGATGGCCATGGAGCAGGACATTCCACAGATTGCGGTGCTACCCATCAACTGGCCGGTCTTTTTTCAGCAGTTAGCACCCGGTGAAGAACCTCCTTTTTTGTCTGAAATCGCCCGGAGCGAATGCTCGCAAGAACAGGTTGCAATCCGTCCCGACCGATCGGAAGAATTTCTTAAACGACTGAAACAGGCGGACCCTGAAGATCGATATGATCTCTTGATGAATCTTGTGCGCGAGTTGATTGTCAATGTTCTCGGCCTTCAGCCAACGATGGTGCTCAGTCAGGACGAGGGACTGACTGACTTGGGCATGGACTCGCTGATGGCCGTAGAATTCAGCAATCGGCTCAAACGTATTTTGAATCTTCATTTGCCTTCAACCCTGGCCTTTGAGTACCCGACCATCAGAGCACTGACAGATCAACTGGCTGCAGATCTGGGGCTTGAAACAAACACGTCAATTACGGCTGCGACTTATCAGACGACATCAGATAGTGCCCGGGTGAGAGCAAGCGTGGAGCTATTGGATGATGAGGCCGTGGCGGAAATGCTCGCTAAAGAGCTGGATAAGGCAGGGTACTAAAGGGATATCGGGCAATGAGCGAGAACACTGAAATAAAAAAGGATTTGACACCCCTTCAACGGGCATTGATCGCCGTCAAAGAAATGCGGGCCAAGGTTGAGGCCATGGAGCGTGCTCAAAATGAGCCGATTGCCATCGTGGGCATGGCATGCCGTTTTCCGGGGTCTGCCCTTGATCTTGAGGGCTTTTGGAGGCTGCTTGATGAAGGGGGGGCCGCCGTCGACGAGATTCCCCCGGATCGTTGGGATGTCGACCGTTATTATGATCCAGATCCTGAGGCGCCCGGCAAAATGTATGTGCGCGAAGGCAGTTTTTTAAAATCGCTTGACACCTTTGACGCCGGATTCTTCGGTATTACGCCACGAGAGGCCGTCAGCATGGATCCGCAACAGCGGCTGCTGCTGGAAGTGGCATGGGAAACACTGGAGAACGCCGGGATGGCTCCTACTCACCTTGATAAAAGTTCGACCGGAGTTTTTGTCGGGATTGGACCCAGCGAATATTTTCAGCTCCAACCCGTCATCAGCGATCCCGATCGAATCGACGCCTATGTGGGAACCGGATGTGCCGCTTCCGTTGCTTCCGGACGGGTTTCGTATTTCCTCGGCTTGCGCGGTCCGACCATTGCGGTGGATACGGCCTGTTCTTCGTCCCTGGTGGCCATCGACATAGCCTTGCAGTACCTAAGGGCCGGAAAATGTCGTGTTGCTCTGGCCGGTGGAGTCAACGCTATGGTATCTCCCGGGTCGGCGATCTATCTGTCCAAAATCAAGGCCTTGTCGCCCGATGGGCGCTGCAAAACTTTCGATGAGGCAGCCGACGGATATGGTCGCGGAGAAGGCTGCGGGATGATCGCGTTGAAGCGCCTCTCGGACGCCCAAACCGATGGCGATCGAATCCTGGCCATTGTCCTCGGCTCTGCGGTAAATCACGACGGTCATAGCAGTGGGCTCACCGTTCCTAATGGGGCCGCCCAGCAAGAGGTCATCCGGGAGGCGTTGGCAAATGCAGGCATACAACCTTCCGACGTTGATTACATCGAAGCCCACGGAACTGGTACCTCTCTGGGGGATCCCATCGAGATTCGAGCGCTGGATGCCGTCTTCGGCCCCACCCGCGGCCAAGACCACAGGCTGATTGTCGGAACGGTGAAGACTAATATCGGACACCTTGAGGCTGCCGCAGGAATTGCCGGCGTCATCAAGGTGGTTCTGGCCATGCAACATGGCAGGATTCCGCGCCACCTGAATTTGACCCGGCGCAACCCGCACGTTCCATGGGACAAGCTTGCCATGATGATTCCCATTGAACCCATGTCATGGCCGGACTTTGGCGAGCGCCCCATCGCCGGCGTCAGCGCCTTCGGGTTCAGCGGAACCAATGCACACGTGGTGCTGCAGGCAGGCCCGAAAGACGAGCCAAGAGGTTCTACTGTTGATCGACCTGTTTATTTGCTGCCGGTATCGGCCAAAGAGGAGGGAGCGCTAAAGGAGCTTGCTGCCGGTTATGGTCGTCATCTGGACTTGGCGGCATCGGAGACGATAGGCGACATCTGTTACACGGCCGGTGCGGGCCGTTCACACTTTGGTCACCGATTGGCGGTGATTGCTGAGGATAAAGCGCAGCTAACGCAGCGACTTTCAGCCTTCGTCAGCGGGGACACGGGCGCCGGTGTGATGCACGGCGTTGTCTCCGATGTGGGCAAGCGGCCAAAGATAGCATTCCTTTTTACCGGCCAGGGTTCGCAGTACGTGGGGATGGGGCGTGAGTTATATGAAACCCAGCCGAGCTTTCGGGCGACCATGGACGCTTGCGATGAGATGTTGCGGCCCTATCTGGATACCTCGCTGATCGGCATACTCTATCCCGAGCCGGGTGCTGGTGCGCACCAAGAACAGCTTTTGAACCAGACCTATGTGACCCAGCCAGCCCTATTCGCGCTGGAATACGCGCTAGCCGAACTGTGGCGCGCGTGGGGCATAGAGCCGTCGGCTGTTATGGGTCACAGCGTGGGAGAATACGTTGCAGCGTGCGTTGCGGGTCTGTATAGCCTGGAAGGTGGCATCAAACTGATTGCCGAACGGGGCCGACTTATGCAGGCATTACCGGCTGGTGGCCGGATGGCAGCGGTGATTGCCGATGCAGGCAGAGTAGCGCCATTGCTTGATCCTTTCAAAAACACAGTGTCACTTGCCGCATTCAATGGCCCTGAGAACACGGTCATATCGGGTGTGGGGACCGACGTTCAGGCGATTATGGAGAGACTGTCCGCCGATGGGATCGAATCTCGGCCGCTGACAGTCTCGCATGCGTTTCACTCGCCGTTGATGGAGCCGATGCTCGATGAATTTGAGCAGATTGCAGCACAGGTGGCCTATAAGTCCCTGCGGATGCGCCTGATTTCCAATCTGACCGGCAAGGCTGGGGAGACGGCACTGATGAGTCAGGCTAGTTGGTGGCGCCGGCACGTGCGCGAGCCGGTGCAATTTGTCGAGTCGATTAAGACGTTGCACGAACAGGGCTGCCGCCTGTTTTTGGAGATCGGCTCACATCCGACACTGCTTGGCATGGCGGCGCGATGTCTGCCGGAAGGGGCGGGGGAATTTCTGCCCTCTCTGCGCCGGGGGCGCGGCGACTGGCAGCAGATGCTGGAAAGTATGAGCGCTTTGTATGTCAAGGGTGCACACATTGATTGGCAGGGATTCGACCGGGATTATGCCCGCCAGCGCGTAGTTCTGCCCACCTATGCGTTCCAGCGCAAAAGGTATTGGATTGCGGAGAAAGTTGATGTATGCAAGGCCAGGAGCAGCTCTTCTTGTGAAGGGCTAGTGGAGAGACACCCGCTGCTCGGGCGGCGTCTGGAGTCTCCTTTGATTGACCATGACGTTTTCGAGTTCGTCGTTTCGGCCGATTCATGGCCGTTAATTAAGGATCATGTGATTTACGGATTGGTTGTTTTCCCCGCGGCAGGATACCTGGAAATGGCATTGTCTGCCGGGCGTGCGGTCATGGGTACCGCTGATCTGGCGGTCGAGGACATCGCCATCGAGTTGCCCATGACCTTTGACGGTGACGAGGCGCGTAGGATTCAGGTGGCTCTATCCCCCGTTGATGGGCAGAATCGTCGGAAGCTGCAGATTTACAGCGCCGGCTGTGAGCAGGCCAACCAGACGACTGCCTGGGTCCGGCATGTGGCAGGGCAAATTCGATCATTACTGCCGAGCACGCAACCCAGTGTGCCCGCAGATGCGGTCTCGTTGGATGAGATTCGCCGGCGATTGGTAGATTCCTGGGAAGGTTGTGCCTATTACGACAAGCTCCGAGAACTTGGCATCGATTACGGAATTGCTTTCAGAACCATCGAGCGGGTCTGGTTTGGCACTGGTGAAGCTTTGGGGCGAATCGTGATTCCACAGGAGCTGTCGATGCAGTTGAATGCCTACCAGGTTCACCCAGTTCTGTTGGACGGTGCGTTGCAGGTCGTAGGAGCCGGTCTGGCAAAGAGCTCTGGGGCGAAAAACATCGGGGATGTTTATTTGCCGATCAGCATCGGGCGGTTTCGGGTTCAGGGTTCAATTACAAAGAGTTGCTGGGTCCATATAAAATTGCGCGATCGGACAGAGTCCCAGGATCAAACCATGTCAGCGGATATCCGGATGCTCGATGACAACGGCAACGTGCTGGCAGAACTTGAAAAGTTTGTTGCTAAGCGGGCGGATAGCCAAGCCCTCCGCGGCGGGCGCCAAAAGTTGCTGCAGGAATGGCTCTACGAAATTCGCTGGCAGCAAAAGGATCGCGTATCGAGCGACACTGTGCCTACCTCAGAACCCGAGGGGCAGTGGCTGGTTTTCGCCGACCCTAAAGGCGCTGCCGATGAATTAATACGACAGCTTGAAGAATGCGGCAACCGGTGCATCGTGGTCTATCCGGGAGCAGTCTCCGCTGTTGACGGCCGTCGCGGCAATAGCCTTGATCCTGCCCACAAGGAAGAATTCCAGCGCCTTTTGGCTGACTTGGGAAGCAGCGGGGATACGACACTCTGCGGGGTGATCCATCTGTGGAGTCTGGGGATAGAACCTTGCGACCACACATCGGAAGCTCTTGAAACAGCTCAAGAGCTCAGTTGTGGCTCAATATTGCACTTGATACAGGCCATGGATCGGTTGAAAACCGGTCCGTCATTCCGGCTGTGGCTCATAACAGCCGGTGCACATGCGCTCAATAATGTCCCAACCGCCGTGTATCCGGGGCAGACAGCGGTGTGGGGCCTGGGACGTGTGGTCGCCTCGGAGCATCCCGAGCTGCATTGTACCTGTGTGGATCTTGATCCTGCCGATACCGTGGGATCAATGTGCAAATTGACCGAAGAACTGCATGGCGGTGACCGGGAGGATCAAATTATATTTCGTGCCGGAGCGCGCTATGTGGCCAGAATCGACCGACTCTCGCGCCGTCTTGCCGGCGATCGGCACCTTGCTGTACCCCGCAGCGAATCTTATTGCCTGCGGATTGCACAAAGGGGGCTGATCGAGAACCTCGAACTGGCGGCGACCCACCGAACCCCGCCGGGATTGGGCCAGGTGGAGATTGAGGTGCATGCCACGGGCCTCAATTTCAGGGACGTGCTCAATGTATTGGGCATGTACCCCGGTGACCCCGGGTCTCTGGGCAGCGAGTGCGCTGGACGTATCACCGCTGTCGGTGAGGGTGTCGACGGCCTTACGCCGGGTGATAACGTCATTGCGCTAGCTAGCGAAAGTTTCAGCAACTATGTGCTCGCGCCGGCAAGTTGGGTGGTGCTCAAACCGGAGGGCATGAGCGACGCGCAGGCCGCAACCATTCCGATAACCTTTTTAACGGCATACCACGGGCTGTTTCACCTGGCCGGAATTAGAGCAGGAGACCAGGTGCTGATTCATGCTGCTGCCGGCGGTGTGGGCATGGCTGCCGTTCAGTTGGCCAAGCGGGTCGGCGCCGAGGTATTCGGCACGGCCGGCAGTCCTGAAAAGCGCGCTTTTCTGAAGTCCATGGGTGTGGATCATGTCATGAACTCCCGAACGCTGGATTTTGCCGACCAGATCCTGCAGATCACCCAAGGCCGAGGCGTGGATATTGTTTTGAACGCCTTGGCTGGCGATTTTATTCCTAAGAGTCTATCGGTGATGGCTCGCGGTGGTCGCTTCATTGAAATCGGCAAGGCCGACATCCTAAACAAAGACGATGTCGCCCGAATCAGGGCGGACGTATCCTACACCGCGTTCGACCTGGCTGAGGTGATCGCTGGCGACCCCAAATCAGTGGGCCACATGTTCGCCCGTCTTTTTCAGGGTTTCCGGGAAGGGTCGCTTAGGCCGCTACCTGTATCTGTTTTTCCGGTTGAAGCCAGCGTCAGCGCTTTCCGGTTCATGGCCCAGGCAAGGCACATCGGGAAGGTTGTCGTATCACACAAGAACGGGATTAAGAATACCCAAGGGGTTCGCCACGACGCCAGCTATCTTATCACCGGAGGCACAGGGGGGCTCGGGCTGATCATGGCGCAATGGCTGGTTGCACGTGGTGCCAGACATCTCGTACTGATGGGGCGTTCCACTCCGCATGCCGAAGCGCGCGAGATCATACAGGGTCTTGAAGCGGCGGGTGCGACAGTGCATTTTTGCCAGGGGGATATCTCCCGGCAAGAGGATATTGGACGGATATCTGAATACATTGGAGCACCATTACGTGGCATCATCCATGCCGCCGGCACCCTTGATGACAGTATTTTGCGGAACCAGGACTGGCAGCGGTTTTCAAGGGTCTTAGCGCCTAAAATAATGGGAAGCTGGCTTCTGCACCGCATGTGCCGGGACATGCCTCTGGATTTCTTTATCATGTTCTCATCCACATCCTCTATCCTGGGTGCTCCGGGGCAAGGCAGCTACGCAGCTGCCAATGCCTTTATGGATGGTTTGGCTCACATGCGACGGGCATCCGGCCTGCCTGCGTTGAGCATCAACTGGGGTCCATGGAGTAATGCGGGGATGGCGGCGGGGTTGAAGGACAAAGACCGACAGAGGATCGACAGGTGGGGATTTGAGCCAATCGCACCGGAACAGGGAATGGCTGTCATGGATTTTCTGATAGACGGGGGAGCAACCCAGGTAGCGGTTATGCCGGTTAATTGGACCAAGTTTCTGGGTGTCTATCGAAACGGCATGCCACCGGTTTTTAGCGAAATCGAACCCACGGTTTCGCTGGTGGAGAAAAACAAATCGAGAGGCGGTGGCAACGAACTCAAACAGCGCTTTGCGAAAGCCCCGGAGTTTGAAAGGCAAGACATTCTTGCCTCGTTTATCGGTGCCGAGGTGGCCAAATTCATGGGCCTTGATTCCCCCCAGCTGCTGGATTTGAATGTGCCCTTGGTTACCATGGGATTCGATTCGTTGATGGCCGTTGAACTGCGACACCAAATTGAGAGAGATTTGGGCATAGATATGTCTATGGTAAGGTTTTTGGAAGGCCCCTCGATCTCCCAACTTGTGGGAATGTTACTCAATGAGCTGACAGAAGCAACCGCTAGCCAAGCTCGCTCACCTTTGAGAGTTGGGGAAAAAACTTTGCCAGAGTTGGAAGGTGATTCTATCGGGGACGATTGGGAGGAGGGGGTGTTGTGAAATCTGTGATAGAGATGTCCATATTTGTGACGTCGTACACAAGTTTAAACATTTTCCCCTGCCCTCACCTGAGGGCCAACCCAGAGGATTGAACATTTATGGAAATGATCGCGGAATTCTTAGAGGATTTAGCTAGGCGGAACGTCGAATTGTGGCTTGAAGGCGATTCAATCCGCTGGCGTGGTCCCAAGGGAGCATTGAAGGAAGATGACTGTGCACTGCTAACTAGTAAGAAGGTAGAGGTGGCCCACCTACTCAAACAGCGCGGCTTAAAGCAAATAGCGACGTTTCCTTTGGCTTATAGTCAGCGTGCTTTGTGGTATATTAATCAGTCTGCTCCCGACAGCGCAGCCTATAATGTGGCATTCTCGGCTCGTATTTGTTCTGAATTCAACATGGAGGCCTTCGGTCAGGCTGTTCAGACTCTGGTCGATCGACATGCATCCTTGCGGACCACATATGCTATTGTTCAGGGCGAACCGGTTCAGCAGATTCACGCATACATGGAATGCCGGGTGCAAATTAAGGATGCCTCCGGCTTCGCCGACGATGAGTTGAAAAATCTGGTGGTCTCAGCCCATCGAGAACCTTTTGATTTGGAAAAAGGCCCCATCCTTCGGGTGCATATTTTTGTACGCAATGAAAAGGAAGGTATCCTACTACTTAGTGCCCATCACATCGGTTGTGACGGCTGGTCTCTCGTGATATTACTTGAGGAACTGCGTGGTCTTTACGCTGCAATTAGGCTTGAAACCGACGCATTGTTGCCACGCCCTAAAAGCGAATTTGTCCGATATGCTGAGTGGCAACGGAGGCTCCTTAAAGAGGATGTCGGTGAGAAGCTCTTTGTTTATTGGAGAGATCAGCTCAAAAGTAACCTGCCGATTCTGAATTTGCCGACCGATTATCCTCGTCCGCCAATACAGACCTATAAAGGGTCCGCACACACTTTCACGATAGATGCGCGTCTAACAGAAAAGCTAAAGTCCTTTGCCCGGCAGCAGGAATCAACCCTGTTTACGGTTCTTTTGGCTGCATTTTATGTGCTTCTTCATCGCTACACCGGTCAGGAGGATATCCTAGTAGGTACCCCGACATATGGTAGAAGCCGAGCCGAATTTTCAACTATTGTCGGAGATCTCATCAATACGGTAACTGTGCGTGGGGATCTGTCCGGAAATCCAATCTTCACGGCCTTTCTGGCACAAATACGGCATGTTGCTCTTGAAGCGCTTGAGCATCAAGACTATCCTTTCCCGCTGATAGTAGAGCGCCTTCGCCTGGCCAGAGACCCCAGTCGCTCACCTATCTATCAGTCGTTATTTATTTTTCAGAAATTTGGATTGGCACCAGATTTGGAAAATTTTTTAACATCGAGCAATGCCGGTCGAATGGATTTTGGCGGAATCGAATTAGAATCTTTCTTCATTCCTCAGCAGGAAGGACAACTTGAGCTTGTTTTAGAGATAGGTGAAAGCGGCAGACAACTATTCGGTAATTTTAAATACAACACCGATCTATTTGATGCCCGGACCATTGAGCGGATGGTAGGGCATTTTGCTGTGTTGTTGGATTCGGTCGTTTCGGATCCCTCTCGGCGTATTTCGGAGCTGACGATATTGACAGAAGAAGAGCGTCACCAGATATTGATGGAGTGGAATGCGACGGAATCGGCATACCCCGCGAACAAGACACTGGTGCAGCTGTTTGAGGAGCAGGTGGAGCGGTCGCCTGAGGGGGAGGCCGTGACTTGTGCAGGCATAAGTCTGACCTATGGGGATCTGAACCATCGGGCCAACCAAGTGGCGCAGCGGCTTCGGGCCTTTGGCGTACGAGCGGGCGAGATTGTGGGGATTTATCTGGACCGCTCGATCGATATGGTTGTGGGTTTGTTGGGCATCTTGAAAGCAGGTGGGGCTTACACGCCGTTAGACCCCCACTTTCCGGCAGACCGGATCGAATTTATGCTGGTGGATTCCCATTCCGGCATTCTGATTACCCAGAGTCACCTGCGGGGGAATATCAGCGGGTTTCCAGGGAAAGTTATTTTCCTCGACTCCGATTGGGAGGCAAACTCTATAGAACAGGACAGTAACCTGGCAGTGCAGACAGGACCCAATGACTTAGCCTATGTGATTTACACATCCGGGTCGACGGGGAATCCTAAAGGAGTGCAGATTTCACATCGTGCACTTGTCAATTTTCTTTGTTCGATGCAGCGTGAGCCGGGGATGACGGCTGCGGACTCGTTCCTTTCAGTAACGACCATGTCTTTCGACATATTCGGGCTGGAGCTGTTTTTGCCGTTAATAACAGGCGCCAGGGTGGTGATAGCGGAGCGTGACGATACTTTGGACGGGTCTCGCCTGACGGAGTTGCTGAAGAAACACGGGGTAACGGTCATGCAGGCTACCCCGTCCACCTGGCGGCTTCTCATCGAGTCGGGGTGGTCCGGCCATGAGGGACTCAAGGTTCTGTGCGGTGGGGAGGCTTTTCCCTCGGATTTGGTGGGAGCCCTCCTGGAGAGGTGCAAGGAATTATGGAATCTTTACGGGCCGACCGAGACCACGATCTGGTCGACCGTCTATCGGATAGCGTCCAAGGAAGCTCCGATATTAATCGGTCATCCCATTGCGAACACGCAGGTGTATATCCTTGATAATACATTGCAGTTGGTGCCGACTGGCGTTCTTGGTGAACTTCATATTGGAGGAGACGGGCTGTCACGCGGGTATCTCAATCGCCCGGAGTTAACCGCGGAAAAGTTCATACCGCATCCCTTCAGTCAAGACCCTGGGGCCCGGATCTATAAGACCGGGGACCTGGCCCGGTATAGGCCGGACGGTACTATTGAGTGTCTGGGTCGGATGGACCATCAGGTAAAGCTGCGGGGATTTCGGATCGAGTTAGGGGAGATTGAAGCCCGGATGAAGGAAGTGGAGGGCGTTGGGAATTGTGTGGTTGTGTTGCGGGAGGACCGCCCGGGAGACCACCGGTTAGTTGCCTATTATGTGGGTCGGGAGGGAGGAACGGTAACGGTATCGGACATGCGGAGTTATCTGCGTTTGAAGCTTGCGGACTACATGGTGCCGCAGCATTTTATGGAGTTGCCATCGATTCCGCTAACGCCCAACGGCAAAGTGGACCGCAAGTCATTGCCCAAACCGGAGGCGGATGGTGCCTTGGAGCAGGGGTATGTTGCGCCGAGATCGGATACTGAAGAGAAGGTAGCCGCTATTTGGCAGGAGGTGTTGAACCGGGGGAAGGTGGGAGTCCATGACAATTTTTTTGAGTTGGGCGGACACTCGCTTCTGGCTACCCAGGTTATGTCGCGGATCACTTGCCTGTTTGGTATACAGCTGCCGTTGAAAAGCCTATTCGAGACGAAAACCCTGGGTATTTTGGCTAATTTGATTGATACAATTCTCTGGAGTTCTGAGATACATCACACGATACAAAGTTTGGATACCGAAGAACGAGAGACCATTGAGATATAAGATCCGATAACGGCGATAATTAATTAAACATTTGTCCAATGCGTCGAGCTACTGTAGTTTTGCGTCAACAACTGATCAGGAAAACTGCTGTTGGGATTTATTTGGACCGTAAGAAATGAAGATAATGTGGAACAATGTGAGGGCTTAAAAGCCTTTAGAAAAATTTCTATCAGGATAACCTTATATGGCAACAGAGAGTTATACAATTATTGATCTGCTGTCGCGGCTTAGAAGTCTCGATGTAAAACTGCATGTGGAAAACGGCAGGTTGCTAATCAATGCTCCGAAAGGGGTTTTAGACCAATCCTTGCTTGAAGAGTTATCACAGCGCAAATCGGAAATTCTTCCTTTCCTCACTGGTTCACCATCTTCAATAAGTAGTGGTTTTATGCCTCTTCTGTCAATTCCCCGTGATGAAGAGTTGCCGCTCTCATTTCTTCAAGAACGTTTGTGGTTTTTGCACCAGCTTGAGCCGGAGAGTACCGCTTACAGCATGCCAGGGAGTCTTCGTTTGAAAGGTATGCTTGACAAGAAGGCTCTGGAACGGGCCTTTACGGAACTTGCCCGTCGACACGAGACGCTGCGCACCACATTCCGGATCGTTGACGGACGTCCAGTGCAGATAATCGCACAGGAGCCTTCTATAAAAGTGCAAAACCTGGATCTGCGCTCACTGCCTGTCGTTGCAAGAGAGACGGAGGCCCTACGGCTGGCTGATGAGCTATCACGAAAACCCTTCGATTTAGTTTCAGGGCCGCTACTCAGGATTTCGCTTTTCCAATTGGATGATGAGTATCATGTTATGCACTTCAACATGCATCACATAATTGGCGACTATTGGTCATTTGCTATCATGAACCGGGAGCTTGTCGAGTTTTACAGAGCGTTTGTAATGGGCACTACGCCACGAATTCCTGACCTACCGGTTCAGTATGCAGATTTCGCCTATTGGCAGAGGCAATGGCTTCAAGGAGAAACACTCGATACCCATCTTGCCTACTGGAAAGAGAAACTCGGGGGGGAGCTGACAACCCTTAATCTGGTTACAGACCGGACACGGCCCGCAGTGCAAAACCACCGGGGTGCCACAGAGTCCTTAGTTCTACCGCAGATTTTAATTGATGCTTTGAGGGATTTAAGTCACAGAGAGAGCTCGACACTGTTCATGACATTGTTGGCTGCGTTTAAAGTATTGCTTTTCCGACTCACGGGGCAAGAGGACATTGTTTTGGGCACTCCTACATCCGGCAGAAACAGGGTTGAGCTCGAAGGTTTAATTGGCTTTTTCATGAACACGATTGTCATGCGTACCGACCTGTCGGGGAATCCCACATTCAAGGAGTTGCTTACACTTGTTCGAGAGAATGCACTGGGGGCTTTTACTCATCAGGAGATGCCTTTTGAGAAACTGGTCGAGGAACTTGCGCCTGAACGTGACTTGAGCCGTACACCACTGTTTCAGCTCTTTTTTAATTATATCCGTGTGAATGAGGAACGGGTTGAGCTACCGGGGGTGGAGGTCGAGGTCAGTGAAGGTATTGAAAGTGAGGCCAAGTTTGACATGACCTTGTACGTATGGGAGCAGGCTGACTCGATTCGTCTGACCGTCCTATACAACGTTGACCTGTTCGATAACGAGCGTATCACAATTATCCTCGATCAGTACCGGGAATTGCTGAAACAGGTGGCAGAAAATCCCGGGGAAAGGATCATCAACTACTCACTTCTCACTCCGTCCCATGAAAAGCATCTTCCCGATCCGGCCTGTCGGCTTATGCTGCAATCGGTAAGTGCCGTTCACCAGCGGTTTTCTGAACATGCCCATCACACCCCGGAAAGCGTGGCGATTGCCGATCCATGGGCTAGCTGGAGTTATGGAGAGCTTGAACGTTTTAGCAATCAGTTAGCGAGTCGCCTTATCTCTAAGAGTATACAACCTGGCGATGTCGTCGCCATTTACGGTCACCGAAGTGCCGGTCTTGTTTTGGCGCTGTTGGGGATTTTAAAGGCGGGGGCGGTGTTTTTGATTCTGGACCCCGCATATCCGCCAGCACGCCTGGTCAAGATGATGCGGGTGGCTCAGCCTTCGGGAATACTTCTGTTGGAGGCGGCAGGTGAAGTTGGAACAGAGTTAAACGACTACATTGCCGATTATGGATTTAAATGCGGGCTGAAGGTGCCGCGGTCGAAAAACGCGATGAGGGGCTTTTTACGTGGCGTGCCCTTCACTAAGCCGGGCGTGCAGGTTGGCCCGGAGGATACGGCTTATCTTATATTCACTTCGGGCACCAAAGGCGAGCCAAAAGGGATCGTCGGCACCCACAGACCGCTGTCGCACTTCGTGGACTGGCACATCACGACGTTTGGGCTAAAAGCCTCGGACCGGTTCAGCATGTTGTCCGGTTTATCCCACGACCCGCTGCTGCGGGACATATTCGCACCGCTTTGTGTCGGCGGGACGCTATGCATTCCCCAGCTGGAGGAGATGCTGATACCGACACGGTTCAGGCATTGGATGCGGGAGCAGGGGATAGCGGTCTCGCACATGACACCGGCGTTGAGTTATGTTTTGACTGAGGGTCTCTCCACAGAAAGCGATGATGAGGAATCACTTTTGGCGCTTCATCACGTATTTTTCGGCGGTGACGTCCTGACCGGGCAGGAAGTGGCAAGGATTAGAAGCATTGCTCCTGAGGTCGAATGCGTCAATTTTTATGGAACCACAGAAACGCCCCAGGCGGTTGGGTATCACGTGCTGGGGGCTGATGAAGCGAATTACGACGGCAGGCGCATTCCTCTGGGCCAGGGGATCGAAGGGGTTCAACTGCTCATTTTGAATTCTGAGCATCACTTGGCTGGTATTGGCGAACTGGGTGAAATTCATGTGCGCACGCCATATTTGTCTAAAGGATATCTGAATGATGATGACTTAACAGCGGCCAAATACATCCAGAATCCTTACTCGATCGCTTCGGAAGACAGAATTTACAAAACCGGCGATCTAGGTCGGTACATGCCGAACGGGGCAGCGACGTTCTGTGGGCGTAGTGACGGGCAGGTTTCAATCCGAGGGTTTCGGATCGAACTCGGCGATATCGAAGCCACTGTTAAGGGAATGAAGCCTATTAGCGATTGTGTGGTGGTATCACGTGAAGACTGGCGCGGAGAGCAACGGCTCGTTGCTTATTACGTATTGAAGCCAGGACATGATGGCTCGGCCATCAACTTAATAGGATATGTTCGATCGAAGCTGCCGGAATCTATGGTGCCGCAATATTTTGTGGAAGTGGCTGACATCCCTTTGACACCGAATGGGAAGGTGGACCATGCAAGTCTTCCCGCTCCCCAGGAAAGACAACCCGAAGCGGTCACCCCCAGGACTCTGTTGGAAATGCAGTTGCTTGCGATCTGGGAGAATGTTTTGGGAGTGGACGGGATCGGAATAAGAGACAACTTTTTCGATTTGGGCGGTCATTCTCTCCTCACCCTGAGGTTGCTGAACCAGATGGAAAAGGTGTTCAATAAGCGATTTCCTCTCGCAACCGTATTTCAGGCTCAGACAATCGAAGAAATGGCTTCGGCCATAACTGAGGATTCCCTGGAGTTCGGGGGATCAATGATTGCAATCCAGGCCAATGGTTCTCGGCTGCCTCTTTTTGTGATACCAGGCTATGGAGGCAACGTCCTGGGTTACGGCGAACTTGCTCGAACGCTTGGAGATGACCAGCCAGTTTATTGCCTTCAATCGCCTGGCTTGGACGGCAAACAGGCTCCGTTGTGCCGGATAGAAGATATTGCCAGCCATTTTATCAGCGAGATCCGCAAGGTTCAGTCAAGTGGCCCCTATCATCTCGCTGGATTGTGCTGGGGTGGTGCAGTCGCCTTCGAGATCGCCCAACAATTGACATCGCAAGACGAACGGGTGGCGGCATTGATACTGATTCAAACATTTGCGCCTGATCAACCTGAAGGGGCGTCTCAAATCCACAGAGTCCCTGCTGTGATCCACAAACTGGTGTTTGCTGTTCAAGGGATTCTAAGTCACCTTCGCTCCTTCAGGACTATAAGCCCGCGCCAGTGGCTTGCGAATCTTAAGAATAAGGGTCGCATTCTCAAGGAAATGGTAGAAGCGCGAGATTTATACAGAGGCAATCGGTCTCGACTCTATCTGGACCTTGTGCAAGACGCTAATTTGAAAGCGTTCAGACGTTACTCGCCGCAACCTTACAGGGGGAGAATTCTATTCATCATGCCTATCGATCGTGAGATAAAAGGAAGAAAAAATCCAAAGCTTTATTGGGAAAACTTGGCCGAGCAGGGTCTTAAGTATATAGAGCTCCCAGGTTACGACTCTGGCGCTCTACTTAAAAAGCCATACGTACAAGTGCTAGCTGATGTGTTGACTGAGCACCTTGGGCATAAAGGAACCTGCTTATGAAGCTGCGGTGGAAACTATTACGGGTAGGGTCAGGACGCGTGCTGGCCATTGCCGCCTTGGGATTGGCCAGCGGTTTCGCCAGCACCGGCTTTATAGCGCTCATGAACCGAGTCATTAACAACCAAGGAGTGACGCCGCTGCACTATTTGATCGCCTTCTTTATCTGCCTCACGGTCGCGAAGTTGGCAACCAACTTCTGGGCTCAATGGATAATGGTCCGCTTCGCTCAGGACAAACTGCTGGGGATCTGTGAAGAAATTTCCAGACGCGTCATTCAAACGCCTTTTAGCACAATCGAACGAATCGGATCGGCTCGAATTTTGAGCACTCTCACAGACGATGTCATCACCCTGACCAGCGCGATCCAACAGATTCCTTCCCTTGCGAGCAGTACGGCAATACTGGTCGGTTGCCTGGTCTACCTGGCCTATCTCTCATGGATCGCATCTTTGTCCATGATCATAGTGACGGCCATGGGTGCCCTTTGCTACAAGCTTCTGATGAAAAAAGCCTATAAATCGATCAGGGACGCACGTGCCGGGCGAGATACCCTGTTTCTATATTTTCGCTCCCTCACCGAAGGCATCAAAGAAATAAAGATGAACACAGATCGTCAAACGCTGGTGGTCGAGGACGAGATAAAAGGCACGGCCAATTACTTGAAACAGCTGAACCTGACTGCCACGTTCAGCTATTTGACGGCCGATACGTGGGCCAAACTCATGTTCTATCTGATGCTTGGGCTGTTGCTTTTCGCCCTGCCCATGCTCCAAGAGGTCTCTCTGGCCACAATGACGGGGTACGCCTTCGTATCGTTGTATGCGATGACCCCGGTCTGGGGGATTATGGGTTCGGTCCCTGTATTTCAGCGGGGTGAGGCGGCCTTGGAGCGGATCGAGGCGCTCGGATTTTCGCTCGCTTCGAACGAGCAAGCGCCACCCGAAGTCTGCGCAACTCAAGTAAGCGATAGGGAAACGCGGCCCGCTGCTGCCGTAGCCCCACTTATAGAGTTGGATGATGTCAGGTTCTCCTACCATGTTGAAGGTAACGGTCAGGAAACTTTTGCGCTCGGACCGATCAATCTCAGCCTGCACCCAGGCAATTTGATCTTTATAATCGGTGGCAATGGGAGTGGCAAGACTACCCTGCTCAAGTTACTGGCCGGTCTATACGCGCCAGATTCGGGGGAAATTCGGGTGGAAGGACAGCCCGTGGCCCATGACAGTCAAAGCTATCGCCAGCTCTTTTCAGTTGTGTTTTCGGATTTCTATCTTTTTGACCGACTTCCATATTCCGACGGCATTGGCGCTGACATAAGGGCCGGAAAATATCTGGAGCTTCTGCAACTTGACAAAAAGGTCAGAATTGAGAACGGTGTATTTTCAACCACTGCCCTTTCTCAAGGACAAAGGCGCCGCCTGGCGCTCCTCACCGCCTATCTCGAAGATCGTCCAGTCTACATATTCGACGAGTGGGCTGCCGATCAAGATCCGGAGTACAAAGAAGTATTCTACAAGCGTTTGCTTCCGGAGCTCAAAAATAGAGGGAAAACAGTGATCGTGATAACACACGACGATCGATATTTTCAGCTCGGTGATGTCATCGTCAAACTGGACTCTGGCAACATTGTAGGTTGCTGGGGTCCTGGTGAACCGGCGTTATGTGCAACAAAGCCTCCGGGTATCGTCTCTTTTTCATAAGTCACTATTGAGCCTCATGCTTTGGTGACGAGGTATTTTAAATGGACGCTCAGCATTGCTTCAGGGAAGATAGATAACCGACATGATCCCTGACGTTGCTGCCCTTTGTGTTTCTTGCTTTTACCGATAAGTCTTCGTGTGCTTAAATATGCAGTCCGGCGCGCAAAGCAAGAAGGGACTTTGACGCACTATTAACGCACCGGAGATGTTGATGAAACCTACAAACATGCGTACAACGCAGTCCTGGATATCCATAAGCTCATCCCGTGGCCGAAAAATTGGACGGCTCTTCTGTCTTCCATTTGCCGGGGGTGGGGCATCGGCCTACCATCGCTGGCCAAGTCGTGTATTAGACGGTATCGAGGTGGCCCGGGTAAACCTGCCGGGTCGGGAAACCCGATTGAGGGAACCGTTGTTTGACCGGCTTGCTCCACTGATAGATGTCCTTGTTGAAGAATTGGTTCATTGGATCGATGGACCATTCTTTCTCTTTGGACACAGCATGGGTGCTTTGCTTGTTTTTGAACTGGCTAGGGGGCTTCGATGTCGGCATGGTCTGTTACCCCTCCACCTCTTTGTTTCAGGATTTAGGGCGCCTCATTTGCCCCCCTCACATTTGCCATTTTCACATTTGCCTGATGCTGAGTTTGTTGACAGCGTGCGTAGATATGGAGGACTCCCGGACCTTGTAGCCCAAAACGAAGAGTTGTTGGAGATATTTCTTCCAATTCTCAGGGCTGATTTTGCAATGACGGAAAAGTATATTTATCTGGAGGAATCACCCCTTGAATGTCCACTCACTGCATTAGGGGGCCTTTCCGATTCCGAGGTAAGTCGTGAGGAAATACTGGCATGGAATATACATACTTCCGCACGATTCAACACTCATTTCTTTCCGGGAGGCCATTTTTTCTTGCACGATTCGGAACCCCTGGTTTTGGACCAGATTAATCATCAATTGAATGAGGCAATGTTAGATCGCTGACTTTTCGTTGGGGGCTTATGCCACATGACACGCCTTTACGCACAGTGGAACTCGGCCCTGGTCGATTATAAAATTGATTGTGATACCGTGCATGTCTGGCGGGCCTATTTTCAACCGCCTCTTGTTTCTGATAGAGAATTCTTAGAATGTGTATCAAAGGAGGAACTTGAGAGGGCACAGCGTTTTATCCGTCAGTTCGACCGGGACAGATATATTTTCTCACATGGATTACTTCGGTCGCTTCTCAGTGCTTATGTTGATTGCGCGCCGCAACAAATCGTTATTGAGGCCAAACAATACCATAAACCCTTTTTGGTCGGCCGGGATTCTAGTAAGGACATTCGGTTTAACTTGTCCCATTCGGAAGACATAGTTTTAGTTGCTGTAACCAGTGGGGCCGAGGTCGGAATTGATGTTGAATATATGCGAAGGATTCCAGACGCATTGCAGATTGTTAACAGCACCTTCTCAATCGATGAACGCAGGTTTCTCAACTCCCTGCCGCTAGAAGATTTTGAAGAAGGTTTTTTTACATGCTGGACGTCAAAGGAAGCTTTTCTCAAAGGCATTGGAAAGGGGTTGTCGTATCCTTTAGATAAATTCAGCGTCAACTTTCCAAGCGGAACATCAGAAGGTCTTGTACATGCTCAGGACGATCTGGGCAATGCTTATTCTTGGAAGATAATAAAATTATATCCTGGACCGGGCTATTCAGGTGCCCTCGCGATAGAGGAACTTAGCAGCCAACCGCATTTCTACGAATATCGCTGGCATTGACAATCTGAGGTATGCCTGTTAATGGCATCCGGAATGAACTCTTTCGAAGTAATATATCAAGGTGACACTGCTCAAAATATAACAAAGCATATTTTTTTAACACTACCTCCATTTGCCCATCAATACTGCTTTTATGACACCCTTCCTTCTTCGATTCAAATTTAACTTTACATGTTAATTCTCCCAAATTATTCTATTTTATTGATTTTACTATAAGTTTAAATGGCACGGAATATGTAGAATAAACAAGCAACTTTTGTAGTAATTAATTACAGGCAATCTCTATAATACTCTGTACGAAAATATCTTGTTTTGGAGCACGGGACACCTGAGGAGAGTCATGAGTCATAAACCCGAAACGCCCTTTGACAACATCGAGAGCTCCCATGAGTACGTGGATTTATTAGCCGAAACCATCGAAGAATCCCGTCTGGATGTCGAGGCCCAGATCGTCCTTGCTATGGCGGAAAATGCAAAGCGCCGAAAAGAGGCGTTGCAATTGGTTTCGTATAACCTCACCAAGCTCTCTATGCACATGACCGCGAGCCGACGCATCCTGAATGATCTTCGCTCGCTTCGCCGTCTTTTACATGACGAGCGAACGACCGTCGCCAGCAACTACGTTTAGAGTGCCACGATCCAAATGATGGATCAGCCCAGCAGTCGGCCGTTTCTGTTGTACCGCACGAAATAGTGCCCGACCAGTTACCGGGGCGGCCACGATCAACAGTCCAAGCTGACAGTATGCCAACCCTTGTACCAAGCACCTTTCGTCGATTCCACCGCGATCGGCTTTACAACTTTGTCGTGCAATTGCCGAATCGGTTCCCATCCCAACCGTGTACGAGCCTGAGAGATTCCCGATTTGCCAGTCACCTTGACAATCGCATCAGGTCCCATAAGCCACTTGATTCCTTCGAGAAGGCAACGCAGGACTTCACGGTACGACGACTGCATGTACAAAGCCAAGGCGATAACATAGTACACAACCACGTGCGCCGGCAGCCCCAGATTAATACCCGTTCAATCCGTCACTGCGCGGATGGACTCCTTTATTCCATCCATAAGCAGATGCAACTCTTCAAGGGAGATGGAGAGGGGAGGGAATACCACGATCACATTGCCGAGCGGCCGGAGAAAAATGCCGTATTTCCTTGCCTCCCGGCAGACTCTGACTCCGATGCGCTCCTCCCAGGGATAAGGTTCGCCCGTTCCCTTGTCATTCACCAGTTCAATCCCGCCGATCATCCCCGAATGTCGTACATCACCCACATGAGCAAGAGTAGATAATTCATGGAGACGTTCTTCCAGAAAGTCAATTTTGGGAGGAAGCAGATCGAGCAGACGCTCCTTTTCAAATATGTCGAGGCTCGCCAGTGCAGCGGCGCAGGCGATGGGATTGCCGGTGAAGGTATGGCCGTGGAAGAAGGTCTTCAACTCGCCGTATTCGCCCAGAAAGGCATCGTAGATTCGCTGCGTGGTCAGGGTCGCGGCGAGCGGCAGATATCCCGCGGTAATACCTTTGGAGAGTGCCATGATATCCGGGGTTACCCCCTCACGTTCACAGGCGAACATGCTGCCGGTGCGGCCGAATCCAACGGCAACCTCGTCGGCGATCATGAGGATGTCGAATCGATCGCACAATTCACGGACCCGACGGACAAACCCTTCCGGTTGGACGATCATCCCGCCTGCCCCCTGGACGAGCGGCTCTATCACAAGGCCGGCCAGTTCTCCCGCATGCTCTTCCATAAGCCGCTCCAGTTCCTTCAGGCAGAGGAGGCCGCATTTTGAGCTGTTCCGTTCAGAAGTGAGCGTGCAGCGGTAGCAGTAGGGTGCAGGTGACTGGATAACTGGAAAGAGGAGAGGGCGGAAGACCTCGTGGTACAAGTCGATCCCGCCGACGCTCATGCTGCCGATGGTGTCGCCGTGGTAGGCGTTTTTGAATGAAATGAACCGTGTTTTGAGCGGCTTCCCCATCTGCCGCCAGTATTGGAAGGCCATCTTGATCCCGACCTCCACGGCGGTGGAGCCGTTGTCCGAGTAAAAAACCTTGCACAGGCCGGGCGGGGCAATCTCCACGAGTCGTTTGGCGAGGATCGCGGCCTGGTCGTTGGCAAGCCCCAATTGGGTGGAATGCTCCAGGCGGTCTACCTGAGATTTTATCGCTTCGTTTATTTCCCTGCGACAATGGCCGTGTATATTGGCCCACATGGAGGCGACCCCGTCCAGCCAGCGGTTGCCGTCTGAATCGATGAGCCAGGACCCTTCGCCGCCAACGATTACGATGGGGGCATCCAATTCCCAATCCCGCATCTGGGTAAAAGGGTGCCAGACGTAGAGGCGGTCATATTCCCGCAGGGTAGCTGTATCCATGGTGAAATGCTCCTTGATTTTACCGCAGGGAACGCAGGGAAATCCTCAGCCCCTTAGCCAGCCCCGATTTCCCGCAGCAATATCCGTGTGGCCGGCTCATTGTCAAGCCGCTCCGCGAGCGCTTCGACAATCTCCCTAAGCCCATTTCCTTCAAGATGGGGAAAAATACCAAGGAGCGGCGCCCCGGCAAGGGAGGCGATCAGGTGGGGGGCAGACTCTTCTGCGATACCGGGCTTCTCCGGATAGTTGTTGATGACCACCCCGTTGACGGTGATGCCGAGTTGCCTTGCAGCGAAGCATGTCATCAGGGTATGGTTTATTGTCCCGAGATTCGGCCGTGCAACGACAAGCAGGGGGAGTGAGAGGTGATTGATCAGATCGGCAATGAGCAGTCCGCCTGCAAGTGGGACCATGAGTCCCCCAGCACCTTCCACAATAACGAAATCATGTCTGGAAGCGAGGCGGGCAAAAGAGTCTGCAATATGCTGGAAGTCGATCCGCACGCCTTCGCGTCTTGCAGCATCCGAAGGGGCAATGGGTAGCCGCAGCAGGTAGGGAGCCATGTCCGGGTCCACCCCGGCAACTCCCGCACTCCAGGCAAGAAGCACGGCGTCTTCAGATACAAGGAGGCCGTTCTCCTCCAGGCAGCCGCATGTCACCGGCTTCATCACTCCCACATTTAAGCCGTGATCATGCAGAAGCCGGGCAATTGCGGAAGCCACAACGGTTTTCCCCACGCCAGTGTCGGTGCCGGTGATGAAGATTCCTTTTCCGTTCATATTAACCCGAAAACGGCGGTTACTTGCGCTGAGACGCAGAGCAGCATGTTGCCACATCGATACCGAGATCCCTGATCATCTGCCAGTCCTGCTCCGGGGGGCGGCCCGTGGTGGTGAGGTAATTGCCGATCATGGCGCCGCTCGCCCCGGCCATGAAGATCCATGACTGAAGGTCGCGCAGGTTCGTTTCCCTCCCTCCACAGACCGATATCTTTTTATCCGGCAGTATGAAGCGAAAGATGGCGATGGTTGTGAGGCATTGGAGAGGGGTGATGAAATCCGCCCCTTCAAGGGGTGTCCCCTGTATAGGGTTGAGAAAGTTGAGAGGGACCGAGTCCACGTCCAGGTCCTGCAGAGTCAACGCCAGTTCCACCCGTTGGGCCGCTGATTCCCCCAGGCCGAAAATGCCGCCGCTGCATACCTTCAATCCTGAACGCGCGGCTACCCGGACAGTCTCAACATCCTCTTCGTAATCATGTGTGGTGCAGATGGCCGGGAAAAAAGAGCGGGCCGTCTCCAGGTTGTGATGATATGTCTCCACCCCGGCCACTTTCAGGGCGGTTGCACTCGCCTCATCAATGATGCCGAGGGAGCAGGAAGGCGATATCTTCATATCTCTCCTGATCCGCCGCACAGCCCGGCAGATCCGATCAAGCTCTTCTCCACCCCTGATGCCGGTGCCGCTTGTGATGATGCCGTAACATGTGGAGCCGTTCGCTTCCGCATCCCTTGCGCAAGCGACCATCTTCTCCTCATCCAGAAGGGGAAAGACGGGAGATTCGGTCTTGTGGTGAGCGGACTGGGAGCAGAAAGCGCAGTTTTCCGGACAGCGTCCCGATTTCGCATTGATGATGGAACAGAGGAAAATCCTTTTCCCGAGAAAATGCTCCCTGATGCGGTTTGCTTCGGCAAAGAGAAAAAAAAGATCGCCGCCGCCGGTCTCAGAGAGAACGAGAGCCTCTTCCCCGGTGATCGGACCTCCGTTTATGATCCGGTCGCTGATGGCGCTTATATTAATTCGCATGACCTCTCCTCCCTCACTTTCATTAACACAGAGTGAGGAAAACTGTCAACCTTGAATACAACGAAGGTTGACAAGTTGTCACATCATAAAGAATCCGGACTGTTAGAAAATGCGTTTGATATATTCGTTGTAATCCTGGTAAATCGGAAGGTCTTTGATATAATCATGGGACTTGAATATCAAAAATCCGGAGGAAAATATGTCAAACGAAATGAAAACCGAAAAGAACCTTAAAGATGCATTTGCCGGGGAATCCCAGGCCAACCGCAAATATCTGGCTTTTGCAAAACAGGCAGACGCTGAGGGTTTTGCCCAGGTGGCCAAGCTCTTCCGGGCAGCTGCCGAGGCTGAGACCATCCATGCCCATAACCACCTGAGAGCACTTAACGGGATCAGATCCACCCGCGAAAATCTCGAGGAGGCCATTGCAGGAGAGACACACGAGTTCAAGGTAATGTACCCCGAGATGATCGCCGCTGCCAAGGAAGAAAAGGAGACTATTGCGCTACGCTCCTTTATGTATGCCAACTCCGTGGAGAAGGTGCATGCAGGGCTCTATACCTCAGCATTGGACAGTATCGAAACAGGGCTGGAAGAAGTGGAATACTATATCTGTCCGATCTGCGGCCACACCG
>Ga0210377_10000950_pt1 | contig 27232 bp, 38 predicted proteins | sample PLM4_65_b1redo_FD_155480 | JGI IMG/M metagenome (GOLD analysis project Ga0210377, IMG submission 155480) | Groundwater sediment microbial communities from an aquifer in East River, Colorado, USA - PLM4_65_b1 redo | ecosystem: Environmental > Terrestrial > Soil > Riparian zone | place: USA: East...
CAAGGGCACCTGGTCGGTCGTGGCCGACCCGGCCCATTCCGGCAAGCGGGCGATCGCCTCGACCATCGACACCAAGAGCGGATCGGCCGGCGTCCGCTGGCCCTATCGCGTGCTGCCAGCCCAGCCGGGCGGCACGATGCCCGCGAGCGGCGTCGGCAAGCCGGCCCAATCGCTGCCAACCGCGGCGTATTACTCGTTTTGGTTCCGCTTCAAGGCCCCGTTCGGCAAAGACCCGGCCTGGTACATGCTCCAGCAGTGGAAGACGGCCGGCAAGCAAGCCGGCTGGAGCGATCCGGTCTGGAGCGTGAACCCGGTGAGGGACCTCGACGGCAAGCACCGGCTCTCGTTGTGGTGCTTCGTCGGCTCGAACGGCAAATACAACAACAACGGCAACGGCTTCAGCGGCGTCAGCGCCCAGACGTTCGACCCGCTGGCGTGGAATCACGTCGAAACGTATTACCGGCACGCACGGGACAAGACGGGTGAGATCACGGTCTGGCTCAATGGCACGCTGGCGATCAGTCGCACGAACGTGATTACCGAATACGCCTATCCGATCCCGAGCGGTTGGGACTGGCGGCAATACGCGGTCAACGCTTACGGCGAGGGCGTGACGCCCAACCCGCACACGATGTACCTCGACGATGCGGCCGTCTCGACGATCCCGCTGGGGCACTGACAATTCACAAAGCCGCGACCGTTGGTCGGGGAGGAACAACATGCTCTATCACAGACAAGCAAAGAAGCGTGGTCGCAAGTTGGCGAGGATGCTCCGCGACTCGATCGCCTGGCGGGACGAACCTCTGGGCCCGATCCTAATCGGCACCTGCTGGTGGGAGATCGTCCCGCACGAGCCGCTCGACGGGATCACGGAATTGCGGAGGGGCGACTACGCCGTCACGATTCAGCCCTCGAAGCAACTGCCGGCAGTGCGAATGTTCGATCGCTGCCGGCTGTCGTTTCGGGGGGCCGACGTTTGGCTGCCGCTCATTCAGAGGCTCCGGCTCAAGAATGCGGTGCGGCTGTACATGGCGGTCCTGGCTACGTTGTAATCGCGGCGCGAACGGTCGCGTCCGTCGGTGCGGCCATTGCCGCGGGGAGAGGCGTAATGACGGTCGCGGAGTTCAAGTCGAAGGCGCACGAGGTGGTGCAGGAGGGAGTTGGCCAGTTGGTCACGACCCTAAAAGTATTCGGCGGCCTCGGCGTGACCGGGCTCGTGCTGTTTATTTTGTACGTCGTCATCACGCAGACAGGCCCCGAGCAGTTCAAGGCCTCCGATCAACGAATGCAACTGTCGATCGAGGCGCTTCGCCAATCCCACGAAAAGGTAGCCGAGCGAAACGCCGCAGCGTTCGAGAAGACTTTCGGCGAGCTATGCGTCGAAATGCAAAAAGACCGCGAGTCGATTAGCAGCGACAACGAGGCAATCCGCGACACGATCAGCAAGGAACTGCAAGAAGGGAACCGAACGCAGAAACGGCTGTTTGAGAGACTGATCGGGTTGCAGGTCGAGGAAATGAAAGAAACGTCGCCGCAGCCCGCGGCGCCCGCCACTCACTAAAGGAGAAATAAACGCCATGACTGATCAAGCCAACACCGAATCGTGCCCTTGCCCAGACGAGTTGCAACGAGAGGTGCAAACCGTCGTCGACGAGTCAGTCTCGCATCTCGCGGTCGGCGGCAGTGCCTCAAGCGGCGTCGCCAATTTGATCGCGCTCATCACCTCGTTGGTGGCGAAGTTTGGCGCGTTGATCCCGGCCGAAACGCTCAAGGCAATCGTGGGCACGGTGTTCGACAACACGGTGGCAAAACTTGATTGGCCTTTTGTGGACGGCGTCGACGAAGCCTCGCTCAAGCTGGCCACGCGGGCCATGCTCTTGAATCTGATCGACTCGCTACTCGTGCCGACGACGCAATCCAAGGTGGCACTCAACTCAGCTATGGCCAAGGCGGACGAGCTGCGGGCAAGTCTGCCGGCGTAGGCGGCTGCCTCTGCCCAGGACTGGGATTGATGATGCTGATAATCGGATGCGTTGTGGGAGGGATCGTAATTGGCGTCGTTGGCACTTTTATCTTCGTCGAGATAAGCGCGAACGTCGGCCGTTGGTAGTGGCATAACGATACGGGTTCCCCTTCTGTGTCGAGAAGTGGGGCCAGAAAGGTAGGAAGAGCATGCACGACGTGAATGGGCATCCGCTCAAGGTGGGCGACAAGGTATTGATCCCCGCCGAGATCACGGAATTGCAGAGTGGCGCGGAAGATTATTGCAACGTGTCCGTCGAGACAACGCTCGGACGTCGGCCGGATGGCAGCAAGGAACGAATCTCGGCGATCAACACCGGCGTGCTCGTCAAAGTCAGTGGCGGCGACGTGAGCCTGGGGCTTTAGGTTGAGCATTTTGTCGAGTCGGCCGTTGGTAGCAGAGAAGAGGAGCCCGTGTTTTGGATCGCACTAGAAGTTACGAAGTGGGTACTGATGGCGATCGGACTTTGGTACGTGCTCGTGATCTTGGGAGTGTTCGCGCTGTGTTGGTCCGAGGGGAAAACGCCCAAGCCGAAACCTATGAGTGATGACGACGCTGGCGAGGAATTGATCGACCAAATGGTCGACGGCCGCAATCAAGATTGGGATTAAATGTTGGCCTCAAGCGATCCGCTGAACCTCGTGCTCGTGACCGTCTGGTCGCTGGCGTGCTTCTCGGCCGGCACGTTCGGCTGGGTGGCCTACGTGTGGTGGAAGTGCAAGCCGAACGATTCGATCAGCAAGACGATCGCCCGCTGGTCGTTGCAACATCAGGACTTGTTTCGGATCGCCTTGCTCAGTGGCTTGATGGCCGGCTTTGCGATCGGGACCGTCACCGGTTTTTTCCTGGCGCATTTTACATGGCCTGTCGAGATCGTGGCTCCATGAGCGAAACAAAATCCAAACGCGACCAACCGAAACGCAAGCCGGCGAAGCGCCTGTTTTCGTTCAAGCGATTCATGGCCGAGCCGCTCACTGCGGAGCACAAACAAATGTTGAGCCAAGGCGACCCGCGATTCAGTCACAACTTCAACTCGCTCCTGGACGCGCCGCTGGGCGACGGCACGGCGCGAGACGCGATTCGACTGGGGTGAAGACATGACGACATTCGCACTGGTGATCGCTGGCATTTACGTGGTTGGTTTTTACCTGCTGTGGGGCTCGGTCGTGGTTCGGAGGTGCGATGAGCATCGTGCATGAAAAGCTGACTGCGTTCCTCGCCAGGCTTGACACGAACGATCGGCAGCGAGCCGTCGACGCGCTCGTGTCGTTTTATGACGAATACGTTACCTCGATCCCGCTCGTTCCGGATAAGTGGGGTAAGAAAACCGGTCGGCCGCATGTCGTGAAAGCTGTTGAAAAGCTGGTCGCGGACTGGTGTGGTCAACCGCCAGCGTCCGTCGGCGAGGCGATTGGCCAGATGCAGGCCGCTGTCTTCGGCGGCATCGCACAAGAAGGAGACTGATCGTGGACTCTCAAACCGTGGAATGGATCTTCGCCAACTGGCAAGACGTGGGCATTGGCGGCATCGTGCTGGCCCTCTTGTACAGCTACCGTCGCAAGCTGCTTTCCTTCGTGGGCAGTGGCACGTCGACCACCGCCAAGACGCCCGACGACGTGATGGGCGCGCACGTCGTGAATCTCTTCGCCATCCGCGGGCTGTTGAGCCAGGCGGGCAACGTCGAGGCCGTCGCTGCAATTGATGGGCTGGTGTTGCCCGGGCTGGGCAAGGCCCCCGACGCGATCAAAGCCCTCCAGGACAAAGAAGCTGCCGACGCTGCCGCCAAGAAAACCGCATGAAGCCCCTCGACAAAGCCCTCTGGGTCGCCCTGTTCGCCCTGGTGGCGCTGCGCGTCACGGGTGGCGGGTCGCTGGTCGGCCCGAGCGTGCCCGATCAACTGCGGATCGTGATCGTGCGGGAGAGCGGAGACACGACGGCCGAGCTCGCGCGGACGATCAACGCGCTGCGGAATGGCCCGGCCGCCGCGTACCTCAAATCGAAAAACCACCGGCTCGACGTGCTCGACGACGACGCGGTCGACGAGAACGGCAAGTCCGTGGTCGACCCGGCCTGGATCAGCGGCGTCGGCTTGCCGGTGATCGTGCTGTTGGACGGAAAGACGGGCAAGCTCGTCGATCATCAGCCATTGCCGCTCGACGCGGACGCGGTGCTGACCTGGTTGAAGAATAAAGGGGCATGACGACACTACTATGCGGTTTTCACTTCGCGAAATGATGGCCATGACTACCGGGTTTTGCCTCGGCCTCGGCGGCGCGTTGTGCGTCAACCAGATCGTGCCGGTTCACATTTTTGGACTTTGTGTTGCGGTCGGCGGGTTGGTCGCCGGGCTGACGCTTGGAATTGGATTGATCTCACTTTATTTCGGTTAACGAATGGCCAAGCGATCTTTCATCGACGTCGACTTTTCCCAGCAGCCGGAGTTCACATTCGGCGACCTGGGCGTCCGTGCGTTCGATGCGCGGAAGTTCGCCTCCTACGCCGACGAGGCTCCGGTCTACAGCCAGAAGGATTGGCCGGACATGGCCGGTGCAATGGCCAGAGCGGGTGGCGGGTGCTCGCAGCTCGTGACTCGGATCTACAATCAGAAGCAAGAGGGCTCGTGCGTCTCGAACGCTTGCTCGCAGGCCAACGAGATCGTCCAGGCCGTCCAGTTCGGCAAGGACCGCGTCGTGCACCTCTCGGCGATCTCGCTCTACAAGCGGATCGGCAGCTCGGCACAGAGTGGGGCCAGCGTCTCGGACGGGCTCGAGGAGATGGCCGACGAGGGCGTGCTGCCGCTCGACGACGAGGCCAACAAGGCCCGCTTCAAGCACACCATGCCGAACACCGGCTTCAAGACGCCGTATCCCGACGGCTGGGAAGAGACGGCCAGACAGTTCCGGGCGCACGAATGGCTCGTGGTGAACGCCGTCGACGAGCTCGTTAGCGCGCTCTTCAACCAGCAGCCGGTCGTCGTCGGGCGGAGCGGGCACAGCATCGTTTATGTGGAGCCACAATACGTGGATGGGAAGCTAGTCGTGTGTTACGCAAACTCGTGGTCGATGGACTGGGGGTCGCCGATGGCAGGATTCGATGGCGGCTTCGGATTTGATTCGGCAAAACTCATTCGGGCTTCGTCGAACTGGGCTTTTGCTTTGCGCTCCGTCGTCGTCCCGTCTTTCCAAGTGGCGAAGTGATCGCCTTTTCAAATGTCCAACCACAAACATCAATTCGAGAACACAACGTATCGAAGCTGATTCCGACCAGCTTTGCCCAATCAGTAAGGATCAGCGTTTTTCCGTCATGTGTATAGTACCGATTACTTTTCTGGTTTCGAGCCTGAACGTCCTTCGTCGCCCAGCGACAGTTGGCGGGATAGCCGTTCTGTTTGCATTCATCGCACTTGCCACAAGTGTAGCCTCCGCTCGATTCAATGCGATCGATGGAGTGCTCGGTCGTCGGGGCGTCTCCCATGTCGACGAGGAAAGCGTTACTGGAAGTTCGCCACCGCTCACAAACAAATACACCGACAGCGCCGTAACTCGGAAAGCTGATCGTTTTGGCGTTGTAGCAGCGAGAGAGCATCGTCTGCCAAATTCCGTACTCGCGCTTTTGAGACCATCCGTTTGTACATTTGCAGGGCTTGCCGACGAATCCTTTCAGACTGTGGGCATAGACGGGCCGCTCCAAACCACAGACGACGCAGCGGCACACCCAAAAACGTCTCGACTTGGTGTTTGTCTGCTGCATGTACGTCGACAGCAGCAGCAACGTACCAACGTGATCGCCGACTTGAAGATTCGCGGCGCAGAAGATAGCTTGAAGCTCAGCCATGATGCGACCTCCTCAGTAGGTTGCTTGTGGTCAGAGCCGCCAGGCGTTCACGCGCCTGTGCGGCTCGTTTCATTGTACGCCTGTACCCTGGCGGTGCAACCATGATCTTCGGCTACGTCCCACATACCGAACCGCTCAAGTGGCTCATTGCGATCAACGGCTCGAAGGAGTTCGCCGCGACGGTGGTTGAGACCGCTTGGATAAGCGGCAAGTACACCGTCGGCGAGATCCAGGCGATCGCCGAGGAATTTAGGATCGACGGCTGGACGCGCGAGACGTGGTGCAAGGGGACAACTGCGTGAAAGACGCCATCGACATCGTGATCTTGGGCGCCGCGGCCTGGTTCGGCCTGCTGGTGGGCGGCGCGCTGGTGAGCCGCGTGACGGAGGACGCCACGATGGAAGCCGAAGATAAATACCGAACCGTCGCCGACGACACAGTTGCCGACGACATTGAACAGAGCGAGCCGATGCGGCTGCCGCCCGTCGTGCCTGCTCCACAGTCACCGGCTCCGCGCGTGGCCCCTTCTCAACCGCCTGATCAGAGGGCCACGCCGGGGCCGGTTTCAAAGCCAACGAATCGCTGGGACCGCACGATGGCGGAGGCGATCACCGACGCGAACGCCCGCGGCGTCCCGGTGCTGGTGTTGTTCAGCGGACCGGGTTGCCCGAATTGCGAATTGGTCAAGCGGAACGTGCTGACCGACAAGGCAGTGCAGCGCGAGCTGGCCGACTACGCCGTGGTTGCGGTCGACGGCGAACGCGAGCCGCTCTTGGCCGACAAGTTCGAGGTGACTGAGTACCCGCTGGCGTTCCTGTATTTTCCGGCCAGCGGCGTGGCGCTGCCGTTCGTGCCGTCGACCGTCCCAAATCACTTTTTGACCGACCTGCGTTTCACCCTCAACCTCAAAGCAAAGGACTAGCCATGAAGCCGATTCGATTTGTCGCCGCTCTCGTCGCGGCCGTGATGATGATCGTCCAGCCGCCGTTCTCCCAGAGTGCCAGTGCCCAGTGCGCCAGTTGCCAGCGCGGCCAGCGATTCAATCGCACCCGCAACACAACCGCCGAGCAGTCGGCCGAACGCGACGGCGTGTTCGCCCGCCCTTTATTCGCGGGCCGCCCGCGGGATGGCGGATTGTTCCGCCGCGCGAGCTTCCGCAGCGGTGGATCGTCTGGCGGCACATACGAAGCGTCGTGTGGCCGGGCGAGCGAAGCGGGCTGTGGACAGGCTGCCGAGGCCGGCTGTGGCGCGCAAGGCGAGCCGGAAGACCCTGCGGACTATGGCGACTCGTCGTCGCGCGAGATTCACGTCGACCGGATCATCAATTCGCAAGCCGCCTGGCAGCCGCCGATACCGATCCGCGTCGAGCGGGTGCGACTGCCGCAGCAGTTGGCCGGGCCGGTGCGCGTGATCCGCATCGTCAAAATCGAACCGAGTTACATGCCGCCGATCGCCGCGGCGTTCTGATTCACCTTTCGCCGAGCCGGGTGGCGCGTCGACCGTCTTGTTTTCCGCCCGCAAAACAGCGCTCGGCGCGTCACCCATTTTTGCCAAGAGCCAGCCATGCCGATGCCCGACGCACAATTCGAGGCCGTCCAGGATCGCTACCGCGAAGGCATACGCGGCCACGCATTCAGCGGCTGGCGCGAGCGGGCCCTCGATCGCAACCGGTCGCGTGTCCACTTCGATCGCGGCTGGGAATTCATGCTCGTGCATCGGCCTGCGATGGCGACCGAGGCCGATCGGGAGTTGGCCAGCAGCACGCTCGCGGACTACTTGAAGGCGGAGCGAGACCGGACGGTCGCCAGCGAGAACGAGAAGTTCGGCTTCATCCCGATGTTCGTGTTTGCGATCGTCCTGAAAGTGATCGTCTCGATTCTGATCGACATGTGGCTGTTGCAAGCGAGCGAGACAACGAAATGAAACGATTCAAGGCTGTAGTTTTGGCGTGTTGTTTCGCCGCGTTCGCTGGCGACGCGCTCTTTGCACCCGTGCCGGCGTTCGGTCAGAGCGAGTCCCACGTAAACTTCGTGCCGGTCGGACCTGTACACCTGGTCAAACCCAACGGCTCAGTGCGCGCGTTTAAGCCGGGGGCGAACACGGATGCGGCGCGGGGTGCGGCGTTGCTGCAAGCTGTCGCGGCAGCCGTCGATGGCGATGTCCTGAAGCTGGGCCCGGGGACATTTCAGCTTGGACCGGATGATCCAAGTGTTGACTGTTCCGGTCTCGGAACGAAAACGGTGCATTTGATTGGCAGCGGCATGGATACAACGAGAATCGAACGTGTTACAGCGCCCGATTCACTGGGGGCGGCGGTGGTTCGAGCCGGAAATGCAGACTGGAGAATGTCACGGCTAACGATCGGTTACGGCAACCCTTATGACGGCGATAGCCCACCTATTTTGCCGCTGGGTGCTACGGATTGCAATGGCTTTCGGATCGACTCGTGCCGAATTCAGGGGCACGTCGACGCGGTTCTCTTTGGCAGCGGAATTGACGGGCTCTTTGAGTTCATCGACTGTGATATTTTCAGCAACTTCGACGCAATCATTTCCGGAACGTCTAGCGGCAGCCCCACGCTACGAATTGTCGGCTGTACGGTTTTGAGCGATGGCACCGCGGTTGGCGATGCCGTGAGCTGTGTTAAACCAGGCGCCGGGTTCGACGCGATCGAAATCATTGACTCTTCTCTTGTCGGCAGGGACGGCGGCGCGTCGTCGTCAGTCGTGGGGGTACAGATTAGTGCAGGGCAAGTTCTCACTCTTTTGGGATCGACGATCAGCACAGGTGGCGCTGGACTGACGCATAACGACATTGTCAACAGCAGCGGCACGGTCAACGTCGATGCGGCGACGCAATACGATCCGGCCAAAACAACTGGGACCATCACCAAGCTCCCGCTCTATGGCACCACCCCCACGACGACAGGCTTGGCGGCCGTCGGCGCGAGCGATGCCGCCGCATTGCGTAACGCGGCTGGGGCGACGACGGGTGTTTTCCCGGTGGCGAGCGGAGGCACTGGTGTTGGTACGCTGACGGGTATTGCCAAGGGCAACGGCACGGGTGCATTCACGGCCGCTGCAGCTGGCACGGATTATCAGGGCGTCGACGCCGAGCTCACGTCGATCGCCGGACTGACTTCGGCCGCCGATCGCGTGCCGTACTACACCGGCTCTGGCACAGCGGCACTGGCCACTTACACCGCAGCGGCCCGGGCGCTCGACGACGACGCCGACGCAGCGGCTCAGCGACGCACGCTCGGTATTGTCGTTCCCGTTCCAGTCACTACGGGCTCTGTGTTCAGCCCAGCCGATGGCGCGACGTATTTCTTCGGCCAGTTTTTGCAGGCTTCCAATTTCAGCACGTCGGCCACGTTCTTTCGCATTTACTTGCCGGCCGGCAGGATCGTCGGCTTCAAGGGGATGATTTACTCGGGCAACGGCAGCGCCTCGAACAACGCTTCGACGCTCTACGTGCGGATTAACAACACGACCGATAGCCAGGTTAGCGACGCGATCGTATTTCCGGCCACCGGAGCCACACCCGCAGTGATCGACGTGAGCGGTCTCACGATCGACATTGCGGCCGGAGACTACATCGAAATGAAGCTGGTCTGCCCGACCTGGGCGACCAACCCGACGAATGGTGCGATCCTCGGTTCGGTATTGTTTCAGCAATAGCTATGTCTAACGAGCTCCACCTTAACGACGCTTCGCTCACCGGCTCGACGCTGTACGTCGTGGTCTGGAACGAGGCGGGCCAGGCGTGGACGGGGGCCGCGTTCGCCACCTACACCACGACCCGCGCCGACTTCGACATTGCGGCCACGGAGATCAGCGGCACGGGCTATTGGCGGGTGAGCTTCCCGGGCACGGCCGGCTATCGACGGTGGGCTTGGTTTTTGCAGGCGGGCGGTGCGCCGAGCCACGCGGACGACGTCAAGCTGGTCGAAGGCACTGGCTATTGGGACGGCACGAACGTCGTGGCGCAGGGGAGCTTGTTGGGCAATGTCGGCGGCAGCGTCGGCTCGCTGGCCACGCAGGCCAAGGCGGACGTCAACGCCGAGGTCGATCAGGCGCTAGCTGATTACGATGCGCCTACCAACGCCGAAATGGTGGCCCGCACGCTGGCGGCAGCGAGCTACGCCACGGCCGCCGGCGTCCAGGCCGGGCTCGACGCGATCAACCAGTCGGCCTCGCGGCGAGTTCAGCTCACCGTGCTCGAACAATTCGAGAGGCCTGAGAGTGGCAGCACGGCATTCTCGATTCTGTTGCGGACGTTTGATGGCGACGGGGCCGACGTCAACGCCGATTCGACGCCGACACTCGCCGCGACGGGAAGCGTGAGCGGCAGCCTGGCGGCCAATCTCTCGGCGGCATCGAATCCGGGCGGCGTTACGGGTCTGTACCTGTGGACGTACACGGTCGCCAACAATGCCACGCTTGAGCAGATCGCTTGGAGTGCTTCGGCGACGATCGGAGGCAGCGCGTTCAGCATCCCGCGACTCTCGCTGGTCTGCGACTTCGTGGCAGCGACGTGGACCACGACGGACCGGTCGATGCTGGAAAACATCGCAGACCTGGCTACCCTTGCCGAAGCCTCTGCGACGAACGCTTCATTGCAAACGTCGGAAATCCAAATCACGCTCGGCACGCCGGCCGACACGATCGCGGCGGACATCGCCGCCAGCGGCGGTGGCCCGGATCTGACACCGACCGGTGAAGGAAATTACCAGACTTTTTTCAACAATGGCGGCGTGGTGGCGGCCGACACGATCGCCAACCTCACGGCTCCCAGACAAATCACGATTCAAGTTGGAAATTAGGATGGCAAGGTCACTAGGATGGCTACGGATGACGAACAGGTCGAACCACCGCGCGAGCCGGAGATTTTCTCCGACCCTCGGCATCGTCGCGCCGACGCGCGGATGTTCGCAAGCGCGGTCGAGAAGGGGTGGCTCAAAGACCGGTTCCCCACGCGAGCCACGAAGGGAGAGATCGAGCGTCAGTCTGCTGGGCGCGAGGCCGGTCGCACGGTGATCGAGCTGGCGATCATCGCAACCACCGAGTTGCTGGTGAGCGCCGATGAGCGATGTAAGGCAACGGGGGCCCGCGTGGCAGTCGCGATGGAACGATTGAACCAAGTCGATCAGTTGCACGCGCTCAAGAGTGGCAGTGACCCCTCGGTGCCGCAACCGACGACTCGGACGCCAGACCAAATAGTATTGCTGATGGACGGCACGATTCCACTACCCGAAAACAAAGCGAGTTAGTCATGCAGACGATTGAATTGATCGGCGAAAAGAGCGTTATTTCGATTGACTGCGCCGAGCCGGTGACGTCGGACGTCATCGCCCACAACGGCCTGATGTTCGTGCCGTCGAAGAAAAACAAGAGCCAGTGGAAGCTCGCCAACGTGAGCCAGAGCTACGAGCTCGGCAGATCGCGGCGGATTACGAACGCGCCGCCGGCCGAGGAGCCGGTCGGAGAAGCGCCCCCGACCGCACCGGAAACAAACGACCCAACTACAACCGACGATGTCGCGCAGAAAGCCGATGGCCAAGCCAACGACACCGCAGCAGTTTGAACACGCCAGCCGGCTGTCACGCGATCAAGCGATCGCCGACCTGCCGCGTGGCGCGCTCGTGATCGCACGGCGCACCGGATTGTCCGAAAGCACCGTGCGAAAGATTCTCAAGGGAACCATGCCGCGACCGGCTGACAAATGATCGCCACCGACGAACAACACGCTGCCGAACCGACGATCACCAATCGTTGGTTTCCGCTGCGCCATCATCCGGTGCAAAGCGCTGCCTGGCGAACGTCGGCTCGTTTCGTGACGTTGCCGTGCGGCAGGATGTCTGGCAAGAGCGAGCTGGCCAAAAGGCGCCTCGTGCGATTCCTGCCCGTCGATCTCGGCTGGCCGGTCACGCGCTATCGGTTCATCGCCCCGACCGGACCGCAGGCCAAGGAAATCGCTTGGAACGATCTCAAGAATTTGACGCCTCGCAGTTGGCTGCTCGGCTTGCCGCGGGAAACCGACATGTTGATCCGCTGCCAATTCGCCTCGCACATTGCCGAGCTGCGGGTGATTGGAATGGACCGGCCGCAACGTGCCGAGGGGAGCCCGCTTGACGGCGTGGTGTCGGACGAAAGCTCCGACCAGAAGTCGAACCTGGAGCTGTCGGTCCGCCCGGCGCTCGACGCTCGCAACGGCTGGTGGTGGCAGATCGGCATTCCCAAGCGGCAGGGAATTGGCGCGCGGAAGTATCGGGAGAATTGCGAACGCGGCATGGCGGGCGAAGCGGGCTGGGCCAACTACGCTTGGCCATCGTGGGACATCCTGCCGGCGGAAGTGATCGAAGCCGCGCGGCACGACATGGACGCGAAGGACTTCAACGAGCAGTACGGCGCCGTCTGGGAGTCGATCGGAGGGGCTGCCTTTCACGAGTTCGACGAACGGGTCCACGTCCGGCAGGTGCTCTACGATCCGATGCGGCCGATCCTCGTCGGCGCCGACTTCAACGTCGACCCGATGGCGTGGGTGCTCGGCCAGACGACGCCGGACGGCAAAGAGTTGCAAATCTTCGACGAGATTTGGCTCCGCGACACGAACACGATCAAGACGCTCGACGTGCTGTGGGGCCGCTACGGCTCGCAGCACAAGGGCGGCTGGGTGTTTCACGGCGACGCCTCGGGGCACAGCCGGCAAACTTCGGCATCCTACAGCGACTACGCGCACGTCATTTCCGACGCCCGCTACAAAGCGAAAACTCTCTGGCCAACCAGTCATCCGGCGATCAAGGACCGGCTGTCGAGCTGCAACGCGATGTTTCGCAACGCGGCCGGCGCCGTGCGGCTGCACATTGACCCGCGGTGCATCAATCTGATCGACGACCTGCGCAATCGCGGCTTGGACCGTAACGGCTTGCTCATCAACGCCGACAAGGACAGTGGTGGGCACGCCACCGACGCGCTCGGCTACTTGATCCACTATCGGTGGCCATCGACTCGGCTCGAGCCGCGGGGCTCGGCGCCGATCGGCATTTTCCACGGGAGCGATTGACGATGGCCACCGCCAAAACACCTGCGCAAGTCATCGTCGATTACACGACGGGCGAGCTCGAACCGTCGAGCAAGCTGACGTTCGCCAAGATCCGCAAGATGCGGCGCGACCCGACGATCGCGCTCTGCCGCCGGTTCGGACCAGCGCCGATCCTGGCGAGCACCTGGAGCGTCGAGGGCGACGACGAGGACCAGACGTTTTTCCTCGAAAGCCAGTTCCTCGCGCTACGCACGCCTTTCCTGCGGACTGCGCTCCTGGGCGAGTTCGACTTTGGCTGGAAGCCTTACGAGCTCGTGTTCGATCTGGCCGACTTCGAGTTTCCAGACGGCCGCGTGGAGAAGCTCAATGTCATCAAGAAGGTGAAGCCGCTCCGCAACGACGACACGAAGGCCCGTTACGACAAAGACACCGGCGATTTCCTCGGATTCTCCCACACCAGCCAGTACACTGGCGAGCAAATCTTCATCGACGCCGAGCATTCGCTGTTTGTCAACTTCGACGACGAAGGACTGGGCAACTACGCCGAAGGCACGATGCACGTCGTCGAAGCGGTCTACGATGCATGGAACGACGCGAACGACGGCGCAGCCCGGTACGACAAGAAGATGGCCGGCATGTTCCTGGTCGTGTACTACCCGGTCGGCGAGACGAAGTTCAAAGGCACCGTCACCGACAACGCGACGATCGCCGAGGAAATCATCAAGGCGATCAAATCGAGCGGGGCGGTTTCCATCCCCGTCGACGTGCAAGACCTCGTCAGCGATCTACAAAAGCACAGTTCCGGGTGGAAAATCGAGTTTCTCGACCCGCAGGCCAAGCAATCGTCGTTCGTCGACCGCCAAAAGTACCTCGACGCGCTCAAGGCCCGGGCGGCTGGGCTCCCCGAGCGGTCGATTCTCGAGGGTGAGTTCGGCACGAAGGCAGAGGCCGGCATTCACGCGAGCGCCGCACTGCTCACGATCCACCTCAAGCACGAGAACATCACCGAATTGATGAACGCTGGGCCGGTCAACCGGCTGCTCACGGCGAATTGGGGAAAGCCGGACACCGCCTGGCTCAAGGCAATGCCGCTCACCGACGAGAAGGCGGCCGTGTTCAAGGAAGTGCTGCTGGCGATGATGGCCGACGTCGCAGCAGGGCCGGACATTGCCGACAAGATCGACGCCGAGGCGCTGGTGAACGCCGTGGGGCTGCCGGTGCGGACGGCCGAACAGGGCGACGAGTTGCAGCCGACCGCCGCGACAGTTCCCATCGATCCAGCACAGCAGGCAACGCCACGATCCGTCTCGATCCAGGTAGCTTGAGGAAAGCATGGCACTTATTTCTATCAATTGGCTGGTAGCCGGCGTGCCGACGAACGCTTTTTCGGTCGAGTTCGGCGACTCGAGCGACGTGCCGGTCGGCACGTTCGGCGTGCGGCGCACCGACACCAGTCAAGAGCTGGTCATTGCCGGCGTCGCGCTCGACAATCCGGCCACCGGCGAGTATGAGTACGACGTCACGGAGCCGTCGACTGGCCTCATCTACGAGTATTGGGCGTCGGTCGTCGACGAAGAGGGCGATCCGCCAGTCGTGCTGCACGGCTACGTGACCGGCACGGGTGAAACCGGGATCACGAAGGTCTTGCAATTCGTCGCGGTGGCGGACGGTGCGCCGTTGGTGCTCTCGCCCGCGGCAAAGCTCTCCAACCCATCCGGCACGTTCGGCGTGCGGCGGATGGACACCGACGCACAGGTCGTCTCGGACGCGACCGCCTACACGCACCTGGGCGGCGGGCAGTACAACTACGGATTTCTGGCCACCGAAGGCGTCGACTATCGGTACTACGTCGAGGCGGTAGTCGGCAGCGTGACGTACCACCTGCCGCGCACGACGGCGCTCATCAGCTCGGCGGCGCTCGCCATCGGGCGGTATACCGACTCGCACCGGATCGAGACCACATTCGGCGTCGACAACGTGCACAAGTGGTGCTCGATCGACGATCACGACGACGCGGTCGACTACGCGCTGCGGATGTACCAGTTGATTGCCGCGGCCGAAGCGGAGATCGACGACGTGCTGCGCGGGAGCGCGGTGAGTGTTCCGCTCACCACGACCATCCCGTCGATCGTGACGGAGATCGCCACGGCGCTGGCCGCGGTGCGAATGTACGAGGCGCGGGGAGTCGTCGACTTCAACACCGAGACCGGCCAACCTCAGCATCGCTTGCAGTATCAAAAGAAAGAGGCGTGGAAGCGATTGGCCATGCTCAAGGCCGGACAGTTGCGGCTCGACGGCGAGACGGTCCAGCGGCATCCCGAGGTGGTGTGCGACGATGACTAACATCCGCGCGCAGGCACAAAAACAAGAACGGCAACTTCGCCAGCTTGAATCGCTCGGCGACAACGTCGTGCGCGCGTTCGTCGCCGACTTCCAGCGGCGGGCGATAGCAGCAGTCAAGAGCGGCGGCAAAGTAAAACTCACCGCCGCTGAGCGCGAGACGATCGTCGGTGAGTTGGCGGACCTGATGCTCTTGGGCTTCGTGCGTCGCTACCGGCAGGAGAAGCGCGAACTTGGCATCGAACTCTCGCTGTCGTTTTCGAAAGAAGTCTCGAAGCTGGCCAAGGGTTTTGACCTCGACCTCGGCAGCATCCGCGATTCGTTCGTCAAGGTCGCGCGGAAACGGACGGTCGAATCGGTCGTCTCGATCGAGACTCGGATCAACCAAGAACTGGCTCGCGTCACGGCCCGTCAACAGCCGACGGCGATCGCCACGCGCGAGATGCGTCGGCGGCTGTCGGAAATGGGGCTCGCGGCGCAGCGGCCGGCGCTCGTCGAGACGTTGGTCAGGACTCACGCTCAGATCGCCTACTCGGCGGCTCAAAGCAAGCTGGACAGCGACGATCCAGACGGCATCATTTGGGGTTACACTTTGTCGATCGTGGGTGACGACCGCACAAGCGACATTTGCATCCAACCGGGCGTCGACGGCTTCACCGCGCCGAAGGACGATCCGCTGTGGGACATTTGGACACCGCCGCTGCATTGGAATTGTCGCACGCAAAAAATCGCCATCACTCGCCCGGCGGAGAAAACCAAGCTGCCACGCGGCGCCAAGGTCGGCGACGGATTCGACTTCAATCCAGGGAAGCTCCTGGCTGCTTAGAAAGGACGCAAACCCATGCCCGCAAACAAGAAACGTGCTGTCCGCCGCGCCGAGAAATTTCGCGGCTGGCTCCTGCTGGACGGTAAGAACCGGCTGCTCTATCGGAAGGAAGTGATTTACGAGGGCGACTGGGGCAAGTTAAATTCTCGGGGAGATGGTATTGCGTTTGCGATTGCACGGGATACGCTGAGTCACTGGCAACAATCGCTGGCAGAAATGCGAGCGGCTGGAATCAAGAGTCCGTTCACCACGTCGCATGAAAATTGGGAGAGCACCGAAGATCGTCTAGGCGAAGTCATCAACGCCGAGGTCAGTGAAAACGACAACGGCAAGCCTTCGCTTTATCTGGACATTCTGTTCGACGACGAGAAATCTCGCGACATCGGTCTCAAGGGCGACGTCAGCATCGGTTCACCGCCCGTCTGGTACGACGGACGAAAACGCAAGTGGGTCTACCCGCTCCAGCACGTCGCAAGCACGAACGCTCCGGTAATCCCTGGCCTCGAAACTTGGCAAGCCATCGCCGCCGCTTTTGGCGAGCGCAAATCAAATAAGGGTTCCATCATGGACCTCGAAATGCTGATCGAACTCATGGGCCTCACCGACGCTGCCGCGACGGCCGAAAGCGACGACGAGAAAATCGGGCTCATCAAGGCGAAGATCGCCGAGTGGACCGGCGGCACGCCGAAGCCCGACGCCGAAGGCAATCCCAAGCCGGCCGCGGTTGCCGCGAGCCAAAGCACGCCGGCACCTGCCTCCGCTGCCACGTCGGCCGTCCCGCAGGCCAAGAAAGTCACCGTCGCCTTCAGCCACGCCCACCCGGTGCTGGTGAAGACGGTCCGCGACGCCCGCGTGGCGACGCTTGACGCCCTGGTCGCGCAGAACGTGATCTCGCCGGCCATCAAGAAAGAGCTGGTATTGTCGCACTGCACAGACGATGGAATCAAGCTCGAACTGTCGCACGCCGCGGACGATAGCGCCGGTGGCGCCGCCTTCGACGAAGCGATCAAGTTGGTGAAGCTCGTCGCCAAGGACAGACCGCTCAAGTCGAGCGGGCGATCTGCCGCCGGCGAGCAAACCGACGACCAGGTTCTCGAACTGTCGCACGGTCTCGAAGCCAACTCGTTCGAAAAGAGTTGCGAGAATCGTGCCAAGGAAATGGCTGGAGTTTAGTACCGAATCACTTTCAACAAAGGGCCGTGCGTCGATCGTGCGGCTGCTGAATCGGAGCTGGAGCCGGACTAATTACCCGGCGAGAAGGCTCAACACTTCGCTGCCCGTTGAGGGGTCGCGCGATAAGCGCTGGCCCCTTTTTATTTGCGCACCGCAGCGAGGTTGCCATGACGTCACCGATTCTCGAAAAGAAAAAGGTTGAGGATCTCATTCTGGCCGAATGGGACCAACGCTATTCGCGCCGCGACGCCACGCTGATCGGAGTCGGCGCGGCCGGCTCGCAGAATTTCGTCATCGGCCAGATTCTCAAAACCTCTTCGGCGAACTACACGCCGGCGGTAGCCGGAGACACGACGGGCGTCCACGCCGTGCTGCTCACGGACGTCACGGTACTCGACGACGCGACGGCGAAGGTGGCGATCCTGGTCAGCGGGCCCGTGATCGTCAACGGCAACGAACTGGTGTCGCCCGCCACGACCAATCTCGCCGCCCAAAAAACGGCGCTCGAAGCCCTCGGCATTCACATCGTCACCGAGCCGACAACGACCAGCGAAGGCGGCGCTTAGTCGGTCGCCGACAACACGTTCAATCGATTCGAAAAATTCCACTCTCATTTGTGAGACGAAGCCATGCTTGCACTAAACGCCATCGCCGCTTTCGGTCGCGGGAAGGCCAGTATCGCCTTCGGGACGCGAATCCGCGTGCTCGTGCCCGGCGATCCGCACGGGTTCACGTACCTGACGTTCGTGCGCTACACGGCCGCCGGCACGGCCCACACGCTCACGATGATGCGAGGTCAGACCCACGCCAAGGCCGCTGCCGCTGCCGCCGCTGCCGCCGTGGCGGTCGTGGTCGACACCGCCATGCTGGACGGGGCCGGCAACGCACTCGCCGCGAACGATCTCGTGGCCATCGAGCTCGACGACGGTTCGTGGCACCTCGGCATCGTCGACACGAGCGGCTGGGACGCTGGGACGAAGACGATCACGCTCACCTCCGGCACGGCGATTCCCGCCGGCCGCAGTGTGCTGCTCGGCGGAGCGGTCGTTTCCTACGGAATTGCCGGCGACGCGAACCACGCCAACTTCACGCTCACAGGCACGGCGAGCGTATCGTCGAACTTCCCGGCCGTGGCCAACGCCGGGCCGCTCTGCAAGAGCCCGTACCGCAACTCGCCGATCATCGTCGATTCGGACAACGCGACCGCGACCGGAACCATCGAGGGCGTCTCGGCAGTTTACGCACAGCGCTAACAGTTCGCGGAGTCGATCTCGCAACCAATTCACTTTCGCACGTTTTCACGGAGTCGGTTCCATGCCAAATATCCTCGACGTTTTCAACGGCGACGCCTACCAGACCGTGAGTCTGACCAAGGGCATACTGAAACTGCCGTACAAGCCGGGGCGGCTCGGGGCGAGCGGTTTGTTCCAGGTCGAAGGGATCGATACCTGGGCGGTGGCGCTGGAATACAAAGCGGGTAAGATCTCGCTGATCCCAACGTCGACCCGCGGGAGCGGCGCGGCGAGCGCTCTTCCGTCGGAGCGTGGCAAGCTCTACACGTTCAGCGTGCCACACCTCCAACTTGGCGGGTCGGTGACGGCCGCCGAGTGTGGGCGCCGCGAGTTCGGCAGTGCCGATCGCATCGAGTCGATCAACAAGATCATCCAGGACAAGGGCCTGCGGCTGCGCAACAATCACGAAGCCACGGCCGAGTATCATCGCATCGGCGCGATCCAGGGCAACATCAAGGACGCCGATGGCTCGACGAGCATCGTCAACCTGTTCACGACGTTCAGCATCAGCCAAGAGACGGTCGACTTCGCGCTCGACGACGACTTGACCGAGGTCAAGCTCAAGTGCGAAGCGGTTCGGCGGATCATCGAGGGCAAGCTCGGCGGCCGGACGCACTCTGGAATCGTGGCCCAAGTCGGCAACGGTTTCTGGGATTCGCTGATCATTCACCCGCAGGTCAAGAAAGCCTACGAACGAATGCAGGAGGGTAAATTCCTCCGCGAGAACCAACGCACGGCCATCGACGTCGCCGAGGTTCTATTCTGCGGGATCCTATTTCAGAATTACCGCGGCAAGATCGGCACCGTCGACTTCATCGCCAACGCCGAGGCCAACTTCTACCCGACCGGCGTGCAGGATTTGTTCATTGAGCACTACGGGCCGGCGAACTTCGTCGAGACGATTGGCACGACCGGCAAGCCGTTCTATCTGAAGCAAGAGCGGATGAAGTTCGACATGGGCGTCGAGCTCTACAGCCAATCGAATCCGTGCGTAATTTGCGCGGAGCCGGAGTTGCTGGTGAAGGGCACGACGGCGCTGGCGGCCGAAGTCGCAGCAGCGTAGTCCGCAAGCGAGCGGTGAATTGAATCAATGAGCCGCTGCCGTGTGATGCGGCAGCGGCTTTTTTGTTGGTGAGACGCATGGCGAACGCAATCACAGTTGATGTCGACGTGCCGGGCCTTGCTGGCATGGCACGCATGTTTGGCAACAAGAAGCTCGCTGATCGCATCGGTGCGGCCTGGTCGAAGATTTACACTTCTTGGACCCAACAGCGTTTCGTGCTGTTTAGCCGCGGCGGCGGCGATTGGCCTGGTCTCAGTCCATCGACGCTGAAAAAAAGACGGGGGAAGGCTGGGGCCGCCATCTTGCGCGATACCGGGCTATTGTTCGCCGCGCTCAATGGCATCGCGGGAAAGGTCTTCAACGTTGTCTGGGTTGCAGACGGACAGAGCAAGAGAGTCGGGCTCACGGCGACTCTGACCTCGTCGCAATCCTACCGAAATGGCCCAAGCATCGGGCAAGTTGCGAAGTATCACCAAGATGGCGGCGGCCGGCTGCCGCAGAGGGTGATTCTCGCCCAGATCGAACCGAATTACCAGATCGTCGACACCTCGCTATTGCAGCAGTTCGTGAACCCATTTTCCGAATCAATTTCTGCCGAACTGACCAGGGTCGCAAATGATCGAAGCGGTTACAACGCCTCGCTTCAAATGCGACGAGCGGCTTCCGTTTGCCTGGTTCAGGCACTCGTGGCGGGGGCCAAGCGCGGGCGAAATATCACCTCTCAATAAGCCAACATGGCCGTAACCCCGATCACCGCCGTTGCCATCCCGCACACGAATGCGGGTTACAACCTGACCGACAGCGCCGCGTTCACGACGCTCGGCGCCGGCTCGGGAAACGGCGTCGAGTTCGCATACGCGGACGCCGCGATCGTGGTGCTCAAGAACGATACCGGAGGTGCGGCGACGTTCACGCTCAAGGCGTCTCTCGGCAGCGGCTTCACCGCCTACGGGGCGGCGCTTACCAATCCGACCATTGCCGTGGCAACCGGCAAGACGTACCTGTTGCGCCTCGACGGCGTGTTCCGAGACAGCGCCGGCAAGGTCACGATCGAGTGCAGCGTCGCGGGGAAGGTGTTGGTGCTCACGCCATGATGAAAGACCCGCTCTCGCTGGCACAGGAAACGCTCGAGCGCTACTTCGAGCAATCGATCGGCATGCGCCGTGCGATGGGGCTGGCGATCAAGAACGTCGACGCCTACACGAAGGCCCGCGGCACGAAAGCTGTCGACGTCAATTCCGAGAGCGACACGCCGTCGATCCACCTCGTGCCAACTGCCATGCCGTCGAACATCAACTTCGCCAGCAATTGTTGTTCGCTCGACTACAACTTGCGCGTGATGATCAACACCGGAGACGTGCGGGTGGACTACAAACTGCTGCCTATTTGCTGGGCGATCTACGCAGCGATGGTTGCGGCAGTCGACGACAGCTCGCTCTTAGATTTGGCGTGGGAGGGGCAGCAGTTCATTAAGAACTTCACGCTCTCGAACACGCAATCGATCATCAGCGATCCGACGCAGAATCTTGGCATCGTGGGCTGGGTCGGGATTGTTGACCTTACGCTGCACATGATTTTCCCGCGAACGCTCGTTAAACAGTTCCACACGGGAGGCGCCTAGCCATGCCGATTTATAATGGAAAAAATGCGTACGTCGACGACGTTCCTTGCGTCCAAACCTGGTCGGCCTCGCTTGCGACGACTCATCAGCGGCACAGCTCGTCGTGCATCGCAGGCGCCACCAACTCGCCACCTGGCATCAAGAACTGGTCGGGCCAAATCACCGGCCTTGGTGACTTCCCATCAATCGTGATCCCGTCGCTGTCGCCGCTCACGTTCCTGGGCGTCATCAACAACACCGGCGGCTCGCTCAAGAGTCTCAACGGCAGCGTGTTCATCGAATCGCTCACGATCGACATCAATAAAGCCACCTACGCGCCGATCAGTTGGACGGCGACGTTCGGGGCGCATGGCGATCTCGTCGAAGCGGCCACCGGCGCTGCCGACTCGGTCGTCTCGGAAGCGCCCAACGGCAAAGACCTGGCGATCACGATCGTGGCGACGCCGATCACGCAGGCGATCCAGACGGCGCAGCTCGTCTTCCGCCGGCCGTCGACGACCTACGTCGACGCGGGGCTCACGTACCGGACGCCCGGCAACCTCGAAGCCGACATCAACTTTGCGGTGCTGGAGTCGGCGCTCGAAGTCGCTGCCTACGCGCCCAATGCGCTGTCGCTGGTGAAGATTTTCACGACGGCGACCAAGTATTGGGAGTTCTCGAAGATCCGCTTCGGCGGTAAATCGAACTTCGTCGTCGACCGCACGAGTAACAACGTGCTCGGCTACACCGTCAACGGCATGTGGAACGCGATCGAGGGCACGACGGAGGGGTGGATCGCGTTCTTCAACGGTTCGACCTACGAGACGGCGATTTACGGAACGGCACCCTAGTTAGCGAGCCAGCATGTCCCTGCCAGTCACGATTGAAGGTCAGAAGCTGTTCGTCACGCTCCCGTCGGCGACGGACCTCAACAATTTCCAGCAGCTTTTGCAGACGGAATATCGGCGGCGGATGTTCGCCGCGATGCCGACCGGCCTGCCAGACGACGAGTTCAAGCGCTGGATTCGCGTCATCAATGAAGAAGCCGCGGAGATCAACCCGTTCAAGAATCTACGCGCACTGGCGAATTCTGCCGACGGCGCAGCACTGTTTTACCACGCGCTCTTGCGCCACGAGAATCCGAACGTGACTCTCGACTTTGTCGCGGAGCTGGTGTCTCGCGGCGTCGAAGGCAAGCCGGCGGCGATGGAAGGCTTGCGCGAGATTCGGACAGCGTTCGAGTCGCTGCTGGAAGCAAAAAAAAACGACCAGCAGCCCAAACCGCCAGTCCCGGTGGAAACTCAGCCGACTCCGGGGCCTGCGACTTCCCCGCCGTCTACCGAAAGCTCACCGAGCGGTACGGGCTAACGCTCGGCGACATCGACCACATGCCGATCGACGTGCTCGAAGAGTACATCACCGGTAGCCAGCCCGACACGATTACTTTTGCCAACGAAGCACAGTTGATGCGATGGCTTCAGACGTCCAAGTAAAATTCGGCGGCGACTTTAACGAGCTCAAGCAATCGCTTGCAGCGATGGAGGGTCACGTCCAGAGTTGGGGCTCGAACATCCGCACGATCGCGGTTGGTGCGTTCGGCGTTTTTGCAGGCCGTGAGTTGATCCAGGCGGGCGTCGGGTTCGTCAATGCGGCCCGGGAGGCGGCGGAGGTCGACGCCAAGCTCGCGGCCGTCCTGGAGGCCACGGGACACGCCGCTGGCTTCACGGCCGATGAACTGGAGAAGATGGCGAAGGGCTTGCAGTCGATCACCAAGTTCGACGACGACGTGATCAAAGGCGCCCAGACGATCCTCGCCACGTTCACAAACATTCGCACAGACGAGTTCCAAAGGCCGACATGGCGACCATCATGGGTGGCGACGTGAAAAGTGCCGCCGAGCAGCTCGGCAAGGCTCTCGATGCGCCGATTCAGGGCATCATGCTATTGGGTCGCTCTGGTGTCAAGTTCACCGAACAGCAGCAGGAAATGATCGAGGCGATGGTCCGATCGGGCGACGTTATCGGTGCCCAAAACGCGATCATGGACAAGCTGGCGTCGAAGGTCGGTGGCGCAGCCGAAGCGGCCGGCAGTGCGGCTGGTGGTGGATTCGCCGAATTTGATCACGTCGTCAATGACATCAAGGAGGCGATCGGCGGCGGTCTCTTGGTCGTGATCGACGAGCTGCTGCCGAAGCTGGTCGACGGCGCCGATTTGGTGCTCGAATGGGCTGAGAGTTTCGAGGCAATGGGCCCGGCGATCGCGGACTCTGTTTCGCTATGGATGGGTCGCCTCGAATCTGCCGGTGAGTTGGCAGGCGCCGTGTTCGGATTCATGTTTGACATCGGGGCGGAGGCATTCACGGGCCTGCAAAAATTGGCCGTTGGCATGTTCACGGCCTTCGACGTCGGCTGGAAAAATCTGCCGGGGATCGCTTCGCTCGCCTGGGATTCCGTTCACCTTGCCGCCGTGACAGTGTTCGAGGATTTGACTTTCTTTTTCACCGACACGGCGCCGACGCTGTTCAACTTCTTTGCGGACAACTGGCGTGAAATCTTCACGGACATTGCTAACTTCACGGGCACCGTGCTCGAAAACATGTTCGACAATGTTGAGACGTTTTTCAAGGCCGTGTGGGAGTGGCTCAACGGCAACGAGGCTTCGTTCGAGTTCAAAGCATTGACGGAAGGCTTTGAGGCATCGCTCAAGGAACTACCGAAGATCGCCGAACGCGAACTCACTGGGTTGGAAAAAACTTTGCAGGGAAAAATCGGCTTGCAGGCGGCCGGCATCCTCGGAAATTTCCAGAGCGAGCTCGAAAAGAATCTGGCAGCCGCTGGACTGAGCGACGTGAATCGGCCATCTGGGCGCGCGCCAAAAGCGGAAGGCGCAGCCGCTACGAAGCGCGAGCGCGAGAACTTCGCACCGAAAGAGAGCGGCGGCGACAAAGACAAGGAATTCAAGTCCGAGTTCGAAGACCTCGGCAGTCTCTTCAAACGCATCCAGTCGTCGGCCGCGTCGGGCGGCTCGCCCGAGTTGAAGGCCGCCGAGAAAACGGCAGAGGCAACTGAAAAGACGGCAGCAGCGGCGGAAGAAACCAAGAACACGAACAAGGAGATCGCAGCAGAAATGCGAGCCTTCAATGCGCGGGTGAATTTCGGTGGGAACCCGGCTTTGGGGTAAATAAAAATGCCGACTTGGCTAACACCAACCAGTCCCGACCACGGCCTCGACGAGCCGGTCGAAATGCACCTCGGTCAGAGCGATTCGTTCTCGGACGATGCGTTCGAGACGACGGTCCAGCTCAAATGTCGCTGGGATCAGAAGATCGCGGTGATGAACAACATGCTGATCGGCCCCAGCGAGTGGCCGTACCTGCCGGGCCAAGGCATCTACGCCTCACGCGCGTCGAGCGTGCCGTTTCCAGGCGAGACCGGCACGCGCTCCGGCGCGGCGAATCAGTTCTATACCTATGACTTCGCGCTCGTGACCGTCGCCTTCGAGCCGCTGTCGATCTCGGGTGGCGAGAACCCCACGTTCTTTAGCGAGTCGATCGAGCCGTCGGCTGAATTCATCACGATTCCGCACACGAAGTTTGTTTGGGGGACAGGAATCGGAACCGATCTCAAGCCGGAAGAGGCACCCGGCAAGGTCCTGATCGGCTTCGATTACGTGGTTACTCTCTTCAACGTCGTGAGCGTGCCGAGCTGGGTGCTGACGCTGGTCGGTTGCTGCAACAGTGCAGCGGTGACGTCGCCCTCCCTGGGCTTCACATTTCCGCTGCAGACGCTGCTCTTCAATCCGCCGAAGATCAGCCGCACGGTGGCGCTCGGCGGCAGCAACCGCTATCAAATCTCGACGCGGTACACCTACCGACGCGACGGCTGGAACAAATTCTGGCGCGCTGAATCAAATCCGCCAGCATTTGAGAGCATGTATCACAAAGACCTCCCTGGCGACGTGATCTATCTCAATTATCCGACCGCCGACTTCTCCGGGGCGATTCCGTGATGGGTCTGAACAGCGACAACGTGCCGACGTTCAGCAAAGGCGAGAGCGTAGGCGCGCCAGAGTTTCGGCAAAAGCTGAATCAGCTCGGCGACGCGGCCCGCCGCAGCATCGGCCAGCCCGGGTCGTTCCAGTCGGGCGGCGTGAATGTGCAGCGGCGGACGGGCGGGGGCGGTGGCAGCAGTTTGCGCACCGGCCGCTGTACGGTGACGATCACCGCACAGGCTAGTTGGGCACTGATAGACGCCGGCGACGGCTACGTGCAATTCTTCAACGACGACGCCTCGCACGATGGCGACGAAGTGCTGGTCAAGAATCGGCACAACACCGCCGTGGCCATCGGGTCGTCGGTCACAGTCGACATGGCCAAGAGTCCGCCAGAGGTCGTGAGCGCCGTCTGCGAAACTCTGGCCGACCCGTAGGAGCCACCATCAATGCCGTTCAAAATTGGCGGCGGTTGCCGGTGCGACTCCAGTTGCGCTGCGCTGTGCGAGTTTTTCGAGACGCACGTCATCAGCGCGTTGATCGAAAACGTCCGGACTTACGTCGCTGAGTTCATTGATCCGGATACTGACTGGTTCTTGCTGACCGATGTCGATCCGACAGCGCCCGATTGTTGCGGCGAGTGGAGCTGCGAGCACAACCTCAGCAAGCTCGCGCAGGTCGGCTGCTGCGGGTTCAAGTTCTGTTGGGTGCACTTCTGCAACTTCGAGTGCTATCCCGTGGCGGCCAGCAGCGAGTGCGAGTGTGGCGAAGCTAATCTTTTGACTGGCTGCATGTCGACTCACATCGAGTTGTCGTACAACCACGACGGCAGCGACGCCGACTGCGACGCGGATGGAACGTGGAAGCTGCGGATTGCCTGTCACCTCGGCGCCACCGACGGCACCGGCGCGGAAGCCGGCGAGCTGATCCGCGGCGTCATCTTCGAGGAAGACGGCATCACGCTTGCCGAGCTTATCGACACATCGCCATTGTTCAGCCGCGAGTTCAACATTCCGCATCCAGTTGAGCCAGCCACCGACTATGACTTGGGCACGGCCTATTGCGGCGGTCGACCTGACACCCAAGGAACTTTCAAGTTCCGATTCGTCGATGACCCCGGGCCGTCGCCCGGCGATCTGTGTGAGACGATCACCGCGGCCATCGCAGAGAATTGTAGCGACCTCCGAATCGATCCGGTCTTCCTGCAAAGTTGCAACTGCGGGGGCCAGTTCGGCGCGAACGACGGTCAGAACCCTGGGTCAGTCGGCCTATTGCACATCAGTGGTTTTTCCGACCACGAGTGCGACAATGGCGTGAGTATCCTGTTGGCCAATATGAACGGCGGATGGGGCGGGTTTTTTACAACCGTCGACGGCTCGTCTTGGAGCGGCGTCGGGTTTCTGGGCGACGAAGAAGACATCGGCGACCCGGGCGAGTTGGTCTACACGAAATACGACGGCGTTGATCTGGAGGTCTCTGCGTGGTGCTGGAAACTGACCTGCGTTGTGAATTGTTCGTATAGCGCTTGCGGCACGAACGCAGACGGCAGCACGCTCGACGGTGGCGGGATCACACTCTTCATCCAATGGTATAACCACCTCCTCGATCGTTGGAACCACGTCGACGATGCTCCACCTTGGGGCGGGAATCTCTTCCTGGGCGCGATGGACAGCCGCTGCGCTAGCGGAACCTGCGGCGGCTCGGTCTGCGGCACGAACGAAGTCGACCTCGACGCAGACGGCCTGGGGTGTGAGGGGGCCGGCGAGGGATCGGAGAGTTTTACTCTCTCAGGGACTCATAGTTGGGAGGCGCAAGCAACTGAAGTGACGGCAGTCTGCTGGGGCGGTGGAGCCAGCGGCGGCAGTGGCGGTGGCATTACATCCGGCGGCGGTGGCGGCGGCGGTGGCGGGCGCAGCGAGAAGTTAATCACAGTCACGCCTGGAAATAGCTACACCGTTACGGTTGGCGCGCGGGGCGTCGGTGCTAGTGATGCTGATGGTCAGAATGGCGGCGACTCGTGGTTCATTTCGTCGGGGACCGTCCTGGC
>Ga0210377_10000951_pt1 | contig 27210 bp, 23 predicted proteins | sample PLM4_65_b1redo_FD_155480 | JGI IMG/M metagenome (GOLD analysis project Ga0210377, IMG submission 155480) | Groundwater sediment microbial communities from an aquifer in East River, Colorado, USA - PLM4_65_b1 redo | ecosystem: Environmental > Terrestrial > Soil > Riparian zone | place: USA: East...
CGAGATTGTAGTGGTTCTGGACGCACACGATCTTGGCGATCTTCTCGCCTTCCGCGAACTGGCCGGCCGAGATGTTGCTGAGGCCGATATGCCGGATCAGCCCCTGTATCTGAAGTTCCGCGAGCAACGAAAGCGGCTCGGCTACGGAATTGCCGTTCGGTCCGAGTGGCCCGCCGACGCGAAGATTGACCACGTCCAAAACATCGAGGCCCAGGCGCCGCAGATTGTCATGCACGGCATCGGTCAGTTCCTGCCTGGACAGCGCCACCGGCCAGGATTTGTCCGGACCGCGCCGTGCGCCCACCTTGGTGACGATCGTCAGGCCTTCCGGATAGGGATGGAGAGCCTCCCGGATGATCTCGTTGGCAATGTGGGGGCCGTAATAGTCGCTGGTATCGATATGGTTGATCCCCAGCCGGACGGCTTCGCGCACCACCGCCACCGCTGCCTGGCGATCATTCGGCGGACCCCACGCCATTGGGCCGGTGAGTTTGATTGCGCCATATCCAATCCGGTTGAGGGTGAAGCTGGCGCCGGCCGGCGCGAAAGCGCCGCCAAGCTCGGGGGATGGGGGCATGGGTTCTCCTGAACACGCTTGGCGCGTGTAAGCTAACGTCTGTTAGCTTACATCTGTCAACCCTTCGCTTAAGCTGTGGGCCTAAGCTGCGGAAGTCACCAGGCGCGAGGTGTGTTGGAAATGAGGGCGGCAAAAACTCGGCAGGCTGTGGCCCCGCGGCCCCGCAACGCGCGGGGCGAGGGCGAAAAGCTGCGCGGCGAGATCATCGATGCTGCGGTCAAGGTCCTGTCGGCGCTGGGCCCGGAAGATCCATTCTCCCTGCGGTCCGTCGCGAAGATGGCGAAGATCGCCGCGCCCTCGGTCTATATCCATTTCGCGGACCGCAACATGTTGCTTCTGGCTGTGCTGGAGAAATTGTTCGCCGAACAGGTGGCGATCAGGGCGGCAGCCGAGACGGACGCGGCCAAAGCAGGTGGCGGGGCCTGGGAGCGCTTGTTAGCCAGGTCCGTGGCGAGCGTGCGCTTCGGCCTTGAACATCCCGGCCACTACAAGGTCCTTTTTGAGGGCCGTGTCGTACCCCGGCTCAACGATCCGCGCATCGCCAGCTTCGGCCGTCCGCTACTTGCACGCTCCATCGAACTTGTCCGTGAAATTCCATCTCAACCGGGGCGCGTCTCCGACGATCCCGAACGCCTGTCTCTTCTGCTATGGTCCGGCCTGCATGGCGTGATCTCGCTGCGCATCAACAAGCCGACGCTGGATTGGCCCCCTGCGGCCGAGCTTGCCGAGCAGATCACGCGTGCGATCATTCAGCCCAAGGTCCGGAAGCAAGGCCCGGCGCGCAGATAGCAGCCATCACGCTCCGCTTGTGGCGCCGGATCGGCTATCGGGCCGATGACGTGTTCAGCGCCACGGCGGCGCGAATGAGCGCCTTGAATGCCTTTTCATTGATCTTGTCGCCCTCGTGGAAATCGATGGCGCGCCTGGTGGCGCCTTCGAGGCTGGAGTTGAAGAGGCCTGAAGGGTCGTCCAGCGAGGCGCCCTTGGCGAAGGTCGTCTTCACGTAATCCTTGTACGTCTCACCGGTGCAGATGATGCCGTCGTGCTCCCAGATCGGAACTCCTCTCCACTTCCACTCCTCGACCACATCAGGGACGGCCTGCTTGATGAGGCTTCGGATGCGAGCGAGCGTCTCGCCCCGCCAATCACCCAGCTCCTTGATCCTCGCGTCGATCAGCTTGGAGGGAGAGGCCGCCTCTTTCGCTTTGGTCGCAGCGCTCGTCGATTTTTTCATGGGCGTGGCCGCTTTCTTCATCATGCTCACATTCGTTCGCCGGGCAATTTGCTGGCTTGCTTCACCCAGTCCGCGAACTGCGCTTCGTCGAGCTGGCCTTCGTAGATGTCGAGATAGCGCACGTTCTCGTACTTGGACTTGCCGGCCGGTTGAGGACGCAGGGACGCGCCGCGGAAGAACGTCACCTTGATGAACTTCGCGTAGACGTGGAACGACACGAACCAGACCCCTTCCTCGACGCCATAGAAAGGCGAGTTCCACTTGACCGCCTTGCGCACGCCAGGGACAGCGCGCGCGATGATCGCGTCGAGGCGGCGCCCGACATCGCTTTTCCAGCCGGGCATGGCCGCGATGTAGGCCTGCACGGGGACATCACCGTAGGCCTTGGCGATCTGGGGATTGCCGCCTGAGAGGAGGACCGGTTTCGCAGCACTCCGCTTGGCGGCGACCTTCCCTGCGACCTTCGCCGACTTCTTTGCCATTGCGTTCAGTCCTACCCGCCAGCGGCGCGCGCGCTGCGCCACTTCGCCATGTACGGCAGCACGAACATGTAGAGACCGGTAAACAGCAGCAGGAAAAGCGGGAGCAGTGGCGAGTAGACCAGCCAGGCGGGCGGCGTTCCCAATCCCATGGCGACGAAGTTGGCGATGACGGTCAGCGTGAAGACGATAGACGTCCAGCGGTGAAACTGCCGAATCCACTTGCTCACTCGAACCTCCTTTGAAGCGAACCGTGCGTATCGTGCATACATCTCACCGCGCCTCGATCATTTTCCAGCCGTTGCCGGATGGATCGCGGAAGCTGGCGTCCACGGCGCCGTAGCGCTCGATGGGCTCCTGTGTGAACTCCACGCCGCGGGCGTGCAGCCGGTCGTACGCGGCGCGGCAATCGTCGACGACGAACACCAGCGGCGGCATGGCGCCCTTGGCCACCATTTCGCGCATGGTCTGCGCGGTCGCGGCATCGAGCGTCGGCGGCTGCGGCGCGAACAGGCCGAGCTGGAAGGACGGCTGGTCCGGGTGCTGCACCGTGAGCCAGCGGTAGTCGCCGTTCCGCGCGTCGGTGTGGACGCTGAATCCCAGCTTCTTGACGTAAAACTCGAGGGCCTCGTCCTGATCCCGGACGTACAGACCGACTACTCCAACACCCTGGCTCACACTCTTGCTCATTGGGGGACCTCCGTTTTTTCTTCGGGCCCACTCATATCGCCGGCCTCCTGCCGCCGCTTCTCCGAAACTGCGATAGTGAGGTTCGGCCGGTAGGCGGCGCTGACGAAGCAGTGCGGCACCTGCTCCAGCGCGTGCCGGGCGATTTTCTCGCGCGCGCGTAGCTCACCCGGACTCTCCCCGGTGACGTCCCGGAACACGCGCCCGAACGTGCCGAGGCTTCCCCAGCCCGTTCCGAATGCGATCTCGGTGATCGGCGTATCGGTGTCGCGCAGCAGCGCCTTGGCCCGCTCGATGCGCCGCGTCAGCAGGTAGCGATGCGGCGGAAGGCCGAAGGCCTCCTTGAACGATCGCGCGAAGTGGGCCTCGGAGACGCCGCTCACGCGCGCCAGCCGCCGGACGGGCCACTCCTCGTGCGAGGCGGCGTCCATCCGGTCCTTCGCGCGCAGCAGGCGGCGCAGCAGCGCGGGGTCCTGGCTTGCAGGCCCTCGTCCTTGTTTGTTCGCGAGCCCTGTTTCCATGAGCGACCGATCAGGTTTCCTTATCGAGGTTCGTAGTGGAAAAGGGCTCCTCCTCCAAATCGGGCCGCCTCCAATTTGCGAGGTTTCGCAGCTTGGCCGTCAGTCGGGGTGCGCCCCTTGGGCGTCGGCACGTCTCGACGATCCTTGGCCTTATGCCTTCTCCACCTTGCGCGCCTCAATCGCCGAAGGTCGCTACGGTCAGGTCCCCAAGGACTTCACTGCCATTGTGGGCCAAGAACCAGAGAGCTTTCGAGATTTCCCTCTTCGAGCAACATCCGGGAGTCGGACAGTTTGCAGAGCCGGCTCGCCGTTCGGTGAGCGCCGCCGCTCCTGAACAGGCATCCCTGAATTTACCATACCCCGTTGGCTATGCATCATGCATTGTCGTTATCGATCATACGTGGTCGTGGCGACTTGGTGATGCGCTTCATATTGCTGCTATCCGCAGACGCCTACGCTATGCAACTTTGCAAACAGGGCCTAGGAAAGCCGCCGTTCGAGGCCGCCTGGGCGGCCTGTGGCAGAAGGCATGCACGATGGGCGAAGCTTCGTCTGTGGGCGGGGTCGCGCAATCGACTGCGGGACGGCCAGCAAGATCGCGCTTCTGGGCCCTGGCGCTGGGATCCATCGGGGTCGTGTTCGGCGACATCGGGACCAGCCCGCTCTACGCCTTCAAGGAATCGATTCATCACATCAGCGAGGCCCGTGACGGCGTGCTTTCGCGAAGCGATGTGATGGGCGTCATCTCGCTGATGGTGTGGTCGCTGATCATCATCGTCACGATGAAATACGTGCTGCTGTTGATGCGCCTCGACAACCGCGGCGAAGGCGGGACGCTGTCGCTGATGGCGCTGGTCCAGCGCACGATCGGGCGGCGGACCTTGCTGCTGGTCGTCGTGGCGGTATGCAGCGCGGCCATGTTCTACGGCGATGCACTGCTGACGCCGGCGGTGTCGGTCCTGTCCGCCGTCGAGGGTCTCGCCGTCATTCCGGGGCTGCAGGGACGCATCGAGCCGTTCATCCTGCCGCTGGCGCTGGTTCTCCTGATCGGGCTGTTCGTGTTCCAGAAGAAAGGCACATCCGCCGTCGGCAAGCTGTTCGGACCGGTGTGCCTTGTCTGGTTCCTGACGCTCGCCGCGCTGGGCGTCTACCACATCACGCTGGATGGAGCGGCGATCCTGCAGGCGCTGAGCCCTCACCATGCGGTGGTGTTCCTGACGACCCATTCGGTGCTGGGGTTCGTGGTGCTCGGCTCGGTGTTCCTGACGGTGACCGGAGCGGAGGCGCTCTATGCAGACATGGGCCATTTCGGGCGCAAGCCGATCGCGGCGATGTGGACCTGGCTGGTGCTGCCTGCCCTTGCTCTCAACTATCTCGGACAAGGCGCCATGGTGCTAGCCAAGCCGGAGACGGCGTACAATCCGTTCTTCATGATGGCGCCGGAGATGCTGCAGGCGCCGCTGGTCGTGCTGGCCACGCTCGCGACCATCGTAGCGAGCCAGGCGGTTATCACGGGCGCCTATTCGCTGACCCAGCAGGCGGTGCAGCTCGGCCTGCTGCCGCGCCTGCAGATCGTGAACACGTCCGACAAAAGACTGGGACAGATCTACATGCCGCAGATCAACTACATGCTGCTCGCCGGCGTGGTGCTGCTGGTGCTGGCGTTCAAGTCTTCTTCGGCGCTTGCCTCGGCCTATGGCGTTTCCGTCATCGGCGCGATGATCACCTCGACGCTGCTGGCGTTCATCGCTGTGCAGCGCGTGTGGAAGATAAGCCTGTGGCTCGCGACCGTGATCGTCGCGCCGTTCCTGATGGTGGAGCTGGTGTTCCTCGCATCGAACCTGCTGAAGCTGCCGCAGGGCGGCTATGTGCCCCTGCTGATCGCCAGCGTGCTGATGATCGTGATGTGGACCTGGGTGCGCGGCACGCGGATTCTCGCCAAGCTGACACAGACGAACATTACGATAGAAGACTTGCTCAACGGCTTGAAAGCGAACCCGCCGCACACCGTGAAGGGCACCGCAGTCTTCCTGACTGCGGAATCCGAGATGGCGCCGACGGCGCTGCTGCACAACCTGAAGCACAACAAGGTGCTTCACGAGCACAACATTATCCTCACCATACGCACGGTACAGGAGCCCTATGTGCCGGACGACCGGAAGGTCGAGATCACCGAGGTGGCGCCGAACATGACCCGCCTGGAGATGACCTTCGGCTACATGGAGACGCCCAACGTCGCGCGCGGCCTGTCGCTGGCGAAAAAGCACGGCCTGTCGTTCGACATCATGTCGACCTCGTTCTTCCTCAGCCGGCGCACCCTGCTGGCCGACGGCAAGAGAGGCATGCCGATCTGGCAGGATCACCTCTTCATCTTCCTCAGCCGGAACGCGACCAGCGCAACCGAATTCTTCCGCATCCCGAGTTCGCGGGTCGTGGAGCTGGGAACTCAGATGACGATTTAGAAAGCCGGCTGTGGATCGATCGGACAACGGAACTGCCGGATGGACATTGAGCAGGCGTTTTGCTTGCGGTACTCGCTAAGCAAGGGAAATGCTCTAGGTTGGTCCTGCCGTTCCCCTTAGGAAAAATCGGCCGCGCCGGATAGAAACCGGCGTCACATTGGAATTGCCCGTGTTGGGGAATTGCCCCTGTTGGAATTATTCGGGACCGTAGAATGAAAACGCCGCGCGCCGACCTCCAGGCAAACACCTATGACTTCGAGACGACGCCGCTGGTGAAGGCGACGGGGTTCCGGGAGTACGACGCGCGCTGGTGGTTTGGCGGCCCGCAATATCCCAAGGCGCCGGAGCTGAACTTCCTGGGCGTGCAGGCGCTGGGGCTGGGCCTCGGCACGCTGATCCGGGAAATGGGCGTCGCCCCGCGGATCGTGACCGGCCACGATTACCGGTCGTATTCCCTTTCGATAAAACAGGCGCTGACGCTCGGTCTCCTCGAAGCAGGTTTCGAGGTCCACGATATCGGCCTGGCGCTATCGCCGACCGCGTATTTCGCGCAATTCGCGCTCGACATTCCCTGCGTTGCGATGGTGACCGCCAGCCATAACGAGAATGGCTGGACCGGCGTGAAGATGGGCGCGAACAAGCCGCTGACGTTCGGGCCCGACGAGATGGGCAAGCTCAAGGACATTGTGCTGGGCGGGAGGTTCAATCCCCAGCCCGGCGGCAAGCTGATCCGCGTCGATGGCATGCGCGAGCGCTACATCGCGGATGTCGCCAAGAGCGTAAAGCTGACGCGAAAGCTTAAAGTGATCGCAGCGTGCGGCAATGGCGCGGCCGGCGCGTTTGCGCCGGATGCCTTGCGGGCGATGGGCGCCGAAGTGATCGAGATGGACTGCAACCTCGACTACAATTTCCCGAAATACAATCCGAACCCCGAAGACGCCGAGATGCTGCATTCTATGTCGGCTGCGGTGAAACAGTATGGCGCTGACATCTGCGTCGGGTTCGACGGCGATGGCGACCGCTGCGGCGTGGTGGACGACAAGGGCGAGGAGATTTTCGCCGACAAGATCGGGCTGCTGCTGGCGCGCGATCTTAGCAAGCTGCACAAGAACGCGACCTTTGTGGTCGATGTGAAATCGACTGGTCTCTACAAGACCGATCCGGTGCTGAAGGAGAACGGCGCCAAGGTCGACTACTACAAGACCGGCCATTCCTACATCAAACGGCGCACCAATGAACTCAATGCGCTGGCCGGCTTCGAGAAGTCGGGGCATCTGTTTTTCCGCCCGCCTTACGGCTATGGCTATGACGATGGGCTGGTCGCCGCCGGGGCAGTTCTGCAGATGCTCGACCGCAATCCGGGCCGGTCGCTGTCGGACCTGAAGTCGGAGCTGGGCCAGGCGTGGACGTCGCTAACGATGAGCCCGCATTGCGACGACGAGAAGAAGTACGCGATCGTCAACAAGGTGACCGCCGACTATCAGGCGCAGGCCAAGGGCGGCGGCGAAATCCTCGGCCGCAAGATCGTCGAGGTGAACACCGTCAACGGCGCGCGCGTGACTCTGGCCGACGGGTCCTGGGTGCTGGTGCGGGCGTCCTCGAACAAGCCCGAACTCGTTGCTGTGGTTGAGTCGATGCAGGGCGAGGACGACATGCGCGCGCTCTTCAGGAACGAAGTGAAGCCTCGGCTGGCCAAATTTCCGGAAGTCGGCGCGTACAACCAGGAAATCTGATTCCGCCTGAGCAACGGCCACAATTTTCCGGGCCAAAACCAAGGTCTTGACCTGCGCCGCGAGGCGGCGTCTCCCATCCGGTGCTTGATCTTCCACCGGCGAAAACTAGGCAGAAATTGCCGAGTTCTGACAGGCGTTTAACCCACCGTTAACAGTTCCACTTCCATTTGGTTAACAGGCGGCTTCCCCCTAAACGGGAGGCAGTCGGGGCGCTGCGATTCGGCCGGACGCGCGAAATGGATCTGAACTTGACTCAGCCGATGGTTCTCCTGGTTGCAGGAGCCGCGGCTTTTGGCATTGCCGCTCTGCTCTGGGCGCTCAGGATTTCCGACGGCGCCCGCGGCGCCTCCCGCCGCTATCGCGAGTCAGAACAGAAATCGCGTGAGGAACTGGCCCGGGCGCTCAGCGTGTTCGGCGCGCACCCCGGCGTCATCATGGTCTGGGAAGACGACCAGACCCTCGTCCCCGATCCCGATGCGCCGGCCAAGCCCAGGGCGCCGCATTCCGACTGGGGCCAACCGAATCTCTATGGCTCGCCGGTCGCCCTGATGGGCCTCCTGCGCTTTACCGACGACGGCGCTGCCGAACAGCCGGCCGTGCGCATCCTCGAAGGTATTGCCGATCTTGAGGGTCGCGACGGGGCCGGACAGGACGCCACCCTGCGCGAGCGCCTCAAGCAGTTGCGCGAAGACGGCGCGCCATTTTCCCTGACCATCATCGGGCCCTCGGGCCGCTTCCTCGAAGCAGATGGCCGCACCGCCGCATCGCGCGCGGTTCTCTGGATCACCGACACCACCATCAAGGGCCTTGAAGAATCCGGTGCCCGCGCGCGCTTTGAAGAAGCCCGCGCGGCCGTCGCGCGCGATCCGATGGCCTTCCTCGAAATGCTGGGCAAGGCCCCCTTCCCGGCCTGGCGCATGTCGGGCGCGGGCAAGCTGCAATGGGTCAACAAGGCCTACCTGAAAGCCGTGGGCGCCCCCAATGCCGATCATGTGCTCGACCGCCAGACCATGCTGGACCAGCACGTCACGACGCAGGCGCAGAAGACGATCCAGGCCGGCGCCGAAACCGACGACACCCGCCATGTCGTGATCGCCGGCGAGCGCCGGGCGATGCGCGTCAAGATGTTCCCGCTGTCGGGCGGACTTGGCGGCATGGCGTTCGACATCACCGACCTCGAAGCCGCGCGCGAGACGCTGGAAAAGCATTCCAAGGCGCATGACGACACGCTGAACCACGTCGCCGACGGGGTCGCCATCTTCGGCGCCGACCGCAAGCTGATCTTCAACAACAAGGCGTTCGCCGAGATGTGGGGGCTCGATCCGGCCTACCTGCTCGAAAAGCCCGAACACGGATCTTTGCTCGACCGGCTGCGCGAGCGCCGCAAGCTGCCGGCGCGGGCAGACTATGGCCGCTGGCGCCAGGGCGAGACGTCCTACTTCCAGGGTGAGAAGAACGACTTCAACGAGGACCTCTGGAACCTGCCTGACGGGCGCATCCTGCGCGTGACGCGCCAGCGCCACCCGCTCGGCGGCGTGCTGATCCTGTTCAAGGACATCACCGACGAGCTCTCGCTGAAGACCGAATTCAACCGGCTGATCAACGTTCAGAAGGCGACGCTCGACAATCTGCGCGAGGCAGTGGCCGTGTTCAGCGCCGATGGGCGCCTGCGCCTGCACAACGATGCGTTCGCAGAGCTGTGGGAGCTGAACAAAGTGAAGCTCGCCGACGGCCCGGATTACGACGCCGTGGTCGACCAGCTCTCGAGGCTCTACCACGACCGCAATACCTGGACGACGATCAAGACCCGCGTGACCAACCCCTCGCCGGAATACCGCCAGCAGGACCAGGGCGTCATGCGCACGTCCAACGACAAGACGCTGACCTGGATCACCCAGCCCCTGCCCAACGGGGCGACGCTGATCGCGTTCATGGACGTGACCGCGGCGCGGAAGGTAGAACAGGCGCTGAAGGATCGCGCCGAGGCGCTGGAAGCGGCCGACAAGCTGAAGAACGAGTTCGTGCAGAACGTCTCCTACCAGCTGCGCTCGCCGCTCACGACCATCCTCGGCTACGCCGAACTGCTCGAAAGCGAGAAGCCGGGCGCGCTGACCGACAAGCAGCGCAACCAGGTGGTTTCGATCCTTTCCGCCGCCGACCATCTTTCCAAAGTCATCAGCAACATCCTGGACCTCGCCATGATCGAAGCAGGACGAATGGAACTCGAGCTTTCCGAGTTCTCGCTGCGACAGGCGATCGAGGAAGCGGTCGACCTGGTGGTCTCGACCGCCGAGAATACCAAGGTTCGGGTCGAAATTCTCTGCGACGACAGGATTGGAAACATTCACGCCGACGAGCGCCGCATCAAGCAGGTGATGTTCAACCTCTTGACCAATGCGCTGCGCTTCACCGGAGCGGGCGGGCATATCAAGATCGAGGCGAGCAAGCCGGTGCCGAGCGAAAACATCATCCGCCTGGCGGTGTCGGACAACGGCAAGGGTATCGCCCCGGAGCGGCAGTCGAGCGTGTTCGACTCGTTTACCTCGGGCGATACGCGCGGCGCGGGCCTCGGCCTTGCGCTGGTGCGGTCCTTCGTCGAACTGCACGGTGGGGACGTGAAGATGAAATCCTCGCCCGGCAGTGGCACCTCGGTGATTTGTCACCTACCCGAAACGGCTTCGCCCAAGACGCCCCGCGCCGAGCTGGAGCTGGGCCCCGAAGCGGTCGCAGCGCGCTAGATCACACGACGTACCGTCACCTGACGTCTGCGGCGCCTTTTCTTTGGGCGTCGGTAAGCAGACAGTCCGCCCCGCGAGTCGCCGCTAACCGGCGGCCGTTAGGGGAGTGAAACTCATGACGGCAAAAACAGCCGCGCTGGCGCTCGGCGTCATCTTCGTTCTGGTAGGCGTCGCAGGCTTCTTTCCGAACCCGATCGTCGGTCCGGAGGGAATGTTCGTCACCAATCCGATGCACGACTACGTCCATATCGGCAGCGGCGCGGTGCTGATCCTCGCCGGTCTGACGCCGATGGCGAAACTCGGGCTGATCGTCGTCGGGCTGGTCTATGGCGCGGTCGCCGTGGCTGGCTTCGTGATGCCGGACGACATGCTGTTCGGAATGATCCACGTGAACCAGAACGACAGGTATCTGCATGTCGGGCTTGCCGTGGTGATCCTGGCGGCTGGGTTGCTGCTGGGAGATGGGACAAAGAGCCAGACGCCGGCGGCCTGAGCCTCACATAGCTGTGACGTGACGCGCGGGCTGCGCTTGACGTGCGGCCCGCGCGGACTTCTGTTGTCCACCACTTGGGGACGCTTGAGGGAGGATGCTCATGACCGCCAAGCTTTTCCACCTGCCGGCGATAGTTGCCGCAGCACTCACTTTCACAACACCCGCGCTCGCGCAGAAACCGGTCGGCAAAGACCCAGTTCCCTCGATCCTAACCTGGACGCAGAAGCAGCAGCTTGAGCGCTATCCGGCGATCGAGAAGACCTATGTCGTCGGCACGCTCAAGAAGGGCGCCAAAGCCAGCGACCTGCCAAAGGCTGACAAGCAGGTCGATCCCAAGGTGACCTACAAAGGCAAGTCGTCGAGCGTCGACGACTTCATGAAGGCCAACCGGGTGACCGGCCTCATCGCGGTGAAGGACGGCAAGGTCGTGCTCGAAAAGTACGCGCTCGGCCGCAAGCCGGAGGACCGCTGGACGTCGTTCTCGGTTGCAAAGTCAATGACCTCGACGCTGATCGGCGCGGCGATCAAGGACCGCTACATCCGTTCGATCTACGATCCGATCACCTATTACATTCCCGAACTTGAAGGCTCGGCCTATGATGGCGTGAGCCTTCGCGAGGTCGTCACCATGACCTCGGGCGTCAAGTGGAACGAGGACTACACCAATCTCAAGTCCGACGTGGCGCAGGCCGGAACGGCGGAGCCGAAGATCGGCGAATTCGATCCGCTGATCACCTACATGGCCAAGCTGAAGCGCGAAGCGCCTCCGGGAACGAAGTTCGTCTACAAGACCGGCGAGACGGACCTTGCAGGCCTCGCCCTTGCTCGCGCGCTGGCGGGCAAGTCGTTGTCCCAATACGCGTCCGAGACGCTCTGGGCGCCCTACGGCATGGAGGCCGATGCGATCTGGATGGTCGACAAGGCCGGGCATGAGCGCGGCGGGTGCTGCATGAGCATGACGCTGCGCGATTATGCGCGTATCGGGCTGTTCATGCTGGGCGGCGGCAAGATCGGCGACAAGGAAATTCTGCCGACGGGCTGGGTCGACGACGCCACGACCAACCAGCTGCCCAATGGCGCCAAAGACGCCAAGGGCCAACCGCAGAGCTATGGCTATTTCTGGTGGCCGAATGATGAGGGCTATTCCGCCAACGGCATCTTCGGCCAGAGCATCGCGGTCTATCCGGCCGAAAACCTCGTGATCGCTATCAATTCCGCCTATCCGAAGGCCACCGACAAGGTGCAGAGCGAGAAACAGAGAGCCCTGATCAAGGCCGTGCGGGATGCGGCAAACGGCTCGTAAACGGCGAGTTGCATTGACAGGCGGCGAGAGGGAAACAATTCTTCCCGCATGCCAACCCGGCTGATCCGCGTTTTTCTGGCGTTTGCCGTTGCCTTCGTCTTCACCGGACGGATGGAAGCGGCCGCGCAGCATTGCGCGCGACTGGCGCTAGCGGTCGAGGCGGCCGCGCCGATTGTCGCGGAGGACGCTGCTCCTTGCCATGGCGTGCACGAAGCGGCTGAGCCGGCGAAGACGAACGAGCATTCGATGCATGGCGCGCCGATGCACGGGGCGAAGTCGCCGGACCGCTGCGAGTGCATTGCGGTGCTGACGTGTTATGTGGCTCTTGCCGAAGCGACGGCTTCGTCACACATCGAGCCTTACGTTTGGGCGCGGCCTGGAACAGTCACGTTCGCTTCCGTCGAGCCCTTGCCCGGCTTGCGACCACCTAGAGCCTGACCTCTCGCACCTTGAGACACGAGAGCGCGGCGCGTGACGCCGCATAATACTGATTCAGTCAGGACTCCCCCATGATGAAACTGACATTGATTGCTTCGGCAATCCTTCTTGCGCCAGCGGTCGCCGCGCAGACACCCGACCACTCCGCTCATGATCACGACCCTGCTCCGGCGCAGCAGGCGCCAACCGAGCACAACCATTCCGAGCAGGACGGCGACGAACCGCCGGTCGACCACTCGAAAATGGATCACGGGGCCATGGACCACTCCATGATGGATCATGGCGAAATGGACCACGGCGAAATGGGCATGACCGGAGCGCTTGGGCCCTATGCGATGAGCCGCGAGGGTTCAGGCACGAGCTGGGTTCCGGAAGCGTCCAGCCATGGCGGCATTCACCTGATGCAAGGCGAGTGGATGTTGATGGGCCATGCGACTATCGACGGCGTCTATTCCTGGCAGGACGGACCGAGGGGCGATGAAAAAGCGTTCGCCGCCGGAATGTTCATGGGAACGGCGCGGCGGGATTTCGACAATGGCGATGTGCTGCAGTTCCGCGCGATGTTGAGCCCCGATCCGCTGATGGGGAAATCCGGCTATCCCCTGCTCCTAGCGGCGGGCGAAACAGCCGATGGCGTGGGCACGCTGGTCGACCGCCAGCATCCGCACGATCTGTTCATGGAGCTGTCGGCGAGCTACGCGAAGCGCCTGTCGGATACGGACAGCCTGTTCGTCTACGCCGGCCTGCCAGGCGAGCCGGCTTTCGGTCCGCCGGCGTTCATGCATCGGCCGGCGGCGGTCGCGAGCCCCGAGGCGCCAATCACGCACCACTGGATGGACTCGACGCACATCACATTCGGGGTCGTGACCGCCGGATGGGTGCATGGACCGTTCAAGGTGGAGGCTTCGCGGTTCAGAGGCCGCGAGCCGGACCAGGAGCGCTATGACATCGAGACGGGCGATCTTGATTCGAGTGCGGTGCGGCTGTCGTGGAATCCAAGTGAGAACTGGGCGCTGCAGGCGAGCTGGGCCGATGTGACCGGCCCGGAGCAGCTCGAGCCCGATGTCGATGTCACGAAATGGTCGGCGAGCGCGCTTTACACGCGACCGCTGGATGCCGGCGGGGAGTTTGCCTTCACGGCCGCTTTCGCGCGCAAGGACACCAGTGAAGACGTGACGCTCGATGCCTGGCTTGGCGAGGCGTCGTGGAAGCTCAATGACCGCTGGACGATCTTCTCGCGCGCCGAGGCGATCGAGACAGACGAACTGGGCCTGGTCCATCCCGGGCCGATCGAGGATGTCGCAAAGATCAGCCTCGGCGTCGTGCGGGACTTCCGTATCGGCGAGCACACGACGCTGGGCGTGGGGGCGCAGATCGAGAAGAACTGGACGAGCGATGCGCTAGCCCCGCTCTATGACGGCGATCCGATGAGCGCGATGGCGTTCGTGCGGCTGAAGGTGGGATGATCCGCTACAGGTCTTCGGCGAGGCGGCGCAGCGTCGTCTCGCCGATGGCCGCGTGGCGCGGATCGTCAACGCGGCCGTTCTCGAAGAGCGTGGCGCCGAAGAGGATCGCCCAGCCATGCGCGCGGGCAAGCAAAGCGCCTTCCGGCGCATAGGCGCGCAGCGCGGCTTCGCGCGCGGGCTTGTGGCCGAGCAGAGCCCAGATGCAGCCGAGATCGACCGCGGGATCGCCGCCGCACATGTCGCCCCAGTCGATGACGCCGGCGAGCTTGCCGTCTCTCGACAGGACGTTCTGCGCGTGCATGTCGCCGTGAAGCCAGACAGGCGTCTGGCGGACAGGCGCGGCGAGCGCTTTGCGCCAGGCTTTGTCGATTGCCGGCGTGATCACGTCGGATGATGAACGCAGCCGATCGAGGCATTCGTCGAAGCGCTCGCGGCGGATTTCAAGGCGGACGCCGCGGCCGGGGTTGGTTGGCGCGTCCGCCGGCGATGACCGGTGCAGCGCACGCAGGAAAGCAGCGAGGACCGGGCCCTGATCCGGATCCAGCGGCGCCTGGTCGACAGGCGCGCCCTCGATCCACGGAATGATGCTCCATCGCCATGGGAAGCCATGGCCCGGTTCGCCGATCGCCAGGGTCGCCGGAACCGGCAAAGGCAGGTGCGGCGCAATCAAGCCGAGGCAGCGCTGTTCGTTCTGCAGGAGGCTGACCGCGACCCGGCGGCGCGGCAGGCGAATGGCGAGGTCATCGCCCAGCCGGAAGGTGAAATTGTCCCAACCCTCGCCGCAAAAGCTGAGAGGATGATTTGAGTAATGCGGATACTGGCTGGCCAGAAGTCTGCGCACGAGGCGCTCGTCGACCGCTATCTCGGCTACAGGCGTCCCGGCCATCCTGTTCCCCAACTTCCAGCCAGGAAGAGCTCAGTGCTGGCTTTCGGGCGTCGTGACTCTCAGGCCATCCAGATCGTCGCGGATCTTGATCTGGCAGGAGAGGCGCGAGTTCTCCTTCACGTTCTCGGCGAAGTCGAGCATCGACTGCTCCATCGCCGAGGGCTTGCCGACCTTCTCGGTGAAGGCGGCGTCGACATAGACATGGCAGGTGGCGCACGCGCAGGCGCCGCCGCAATCGGCGTCGATGCCTGGAACGTTATGCTTGATGGCCGTCTCCATGACGGTCATGCCGTTCTTGCCTTCGACCGTCCGCTCCGTTCCCGAAGCGTCGATATAGGTGATCTTGGGCATAGCTTCGCGCCGCTCCTGAGACTTTTCCGACCACTAACCCAGCGCGCGAGCGCCGATGTCCTTCATTGAGATGGATTTATCGGCTAGTTCGCCGGGCGCAACTGCCGCCGACGCCGCAACCAGCTTTCTTCCGACCAGGTATTCAGGCGCCGAGTTGACCGCGTCTACCGCGATTACCCTGCCTTCCTTGAGGTAAAACACCGCAAAACCGCGGCTTTGCGGGTCGCCGCGGGTGATGCGCTGGTCCGCGCCGGTCCACAGGCCGGCTGTTTGCAGTTTGAGGTCGAACTGGTCGGACCAGAACCACGGAACTTCCAGCGTGTGGGGCGTCCCGCCCAGGATTGAGGCAGCCGCGATCTTGCCCCCTTCGATGGCGTTGTGGACCGACTCCAGCCTGCCCTCTCGCCTATAATGGAGCAGCGGGCGCCAGGCGACGTCTCCGATCGCATAGATGTCCGGATGACTGGTCCGCATCAGGGCGTCGACCACGATGCCGTTGCCGCAGTTGAGGCCGGCGGCCTGCGCGATTTCGAGATTGGGCATGACGCCTATGCCTACGAGGGCGATGTCACACGGGATCACCTCGCCGCCGGCCAGACGCGCGCCGGTGAGCTGGCCTGATCCCTCGAAACCTTCGAGCTTCGCGCCGAGGCGGAAGTCCGTTCCGGCTTCGCGATGAACGGCCGTGTAGAACGCGCCGATCTCAGGTCCCGCCACCCGGGCGAGAGCCTGCGGCATGGCTTCGAGCACGGTCACCACGAGGCCGAGCTGTGCGCTGACGGCAGCCGCTTCCAGCCCGATATAGCCCGCGCCGACAACGACAATCCGTTTGCCGGCGACCGCTACGGCCTTGAGCTTGTCGACATCGGCGAGCGTCCGCAGTTCGAGCACGCCTGGAAGTGCAGCGCCGGGAAGCTGCAGCCTTCGCGGGCGCGCGCCGGTTGCAATGACGAGTTTTTCCCAGCCGATAGCCAGGCCGCGCTCCAGCTCGATGCGCTTGGCTGCGGCGTCGATCGCGTTCACCGCGTTTCCGGTGATCAATTCGACCTGGTGCTCGGGGTAATATTCGACAGGCTTGAGATATAGCCGCTCGGCTTCCATTTCGCCCTTGAGATAAGCCTTGGAGAGGGGCGGCCGCTGGTAGGGCGGCGCGGGCTCGTCGCCGATCAGGGTTATTGCGCCGTCAAAACCGGCCGCACGCAGGCTATAGGCGGTCTGCCCGCCGGCCTGGCCCGCGCCGATGATCGACATGAGATGGGCCACGCCGGCCATCCGAAAATCCTTATCCGTCTCGGCGGCGTCATATCATGCCCATCCCGTGAAAACAGGGCGCTGAGTCAGGGCCCGTTTCAGGGGTAAACTGGCCTTAATCTAGCGGCCATTGCCTTGCCCCATTGGCGCCTGCAAACCAGCCCCGATGACGCATCGCGTGCTAGCCCTCGATCTGGCCGACGAGACCGCCACGGCCGCCCTCGGGGCCCGTATCGGCGCGGTGGCGCGCGTCGGCGACGTGGTGGCGCTGATGGGGGATCTGGGCGCGGGAAAGACCACACTCGCCCGCGGCCTGATCCGCAGCCTGATGGGACAGGCAACCGAAGCGCCTAGCCCGACCTTCACCCTGGTTCAGACCTATGCCGCGCCGGGGTTGGCGGTATGGCATTTCGATCTCTACCGGCTGAACGATCCCCGGGAGGCCCGGGAACTTGGGCTGGAGGAAGCTGTGGATGGGCTGGCCCTTATAGAATGGCCCGAAAGGCTGGGCCGCGATCTGCCGCTCGCGCGGCTGGAAGTTCGGCTATCCTTCGCCGGCCAGGGGCGAATCGCCCGGCTTGTGGACCTTGCGGACTGGAGTACGCGCATCGATGGCGACTGGCGGTAATTTGCGCGACAGCGAGATCGTGGAATTCCTCGTCCGGGCCGGATGGGGCGAGGCTGCGCGCACGCCGCTCAATGCCGATGCATCCACCCGCCGGTATGAGCGCCTCCGCCGCAAGACGCACACGGCGATGCTGATGGACGCCCCGCCGCTTGAGGCGCCGCCCTGCCCGCCCGGAGCGGACGATGAAGAACGCAAGAAGCTCGGCTGGAACGCCATTTCGCGTCTGGCGGCCTCTCGGGTCGAGGCGTTTGCCGCGGTGGCCGGGCATCTCGCCCAACTTGGCCTTGCAGCGCCCGGCGTCTACGACCAGGACATTCCCAAAGGTCTCGCCATTCTCGAAGACCTTGGAGACGATCTCTTTGCGCGGGTGATCGAACGCGGCGGCGACGAGATCGAACTCTACGCGGCGGCGGGCGACGCGCTGGCTGTGGCCCACCGCGCGCCGGTGCCGTTCACGCTGCCTTATCGCGGCGGGGAATGGCCGGTTCTCTCCTACGATCACCTGGCGCTGTCGGCGAACATCGATCTCTTCGTCGAGTGGATGCCGAAGCGCGACCTCGAAGTGCGCATCAACGAGCCCTCGCGGCTGCGCTGGGAGCGTGTGCGCGAGAACCTGATCGCCAAGGCTGAGGATTTTCCACGCGCCCTGATCCTGCGCGACACCCACGCAGAAAACCTTATCTGGCTGCCCCAGCGCGAAGGCGTGGCGCGGGTCGGGCTGCTGGATTTCCAGGACGCGCTGCTGGGCTGGGGCGAGTGGGACATGTCGATGCTGCTGCACGATGCGCGGCGCGATGTAAGCCCGGCCGCGCGGGAGGCGGCGATCCGCGCCTATCTCGACGGCACGGGCGGCGCCAAGGCGGCGTTCGACGAGCGTCTCTCCGTTCTGGGCGCGATGAATATCATGCGCATCATGGGAATCTTCGCGAGGCTTGTCGTTCGAGACAACAAACCCCGCTATGACACGTTCCAGCCGCGCCTCAGGAACCTGCTGAACGAAACGCTGAGCCACTCTTCGATGACCGAGGTGAAGGACTTCGTGAAAGCAGTCGCTCCGCATCTTCTGGCCGCCGCATGACCAGGATCACGACCGCCATGCTGCTCGCTGCCGGGCTGGGCACGCGCATGAAGCCGCTGACCGATACGCGGCCGAAACCGCTTATCGAAGTGGCGGGACGCACGCTGGTCGACCGCGTGCTCGACAAGCTGGCGACCCAGGGCGTCACCCGCGCCGTGGTCAACGTCCACCATTTCGCCGACCAGATGGCGGCGCATCTCGCGAAGCGCAAAGACATCGAGATCATCATCTCCGACGAGCGCGACCTGCTCCTGGAAACCGGCGGCGGCGTGATCAAGGCGCTGCCGCTGCTGGGAGACGAACCTTTTTTCGCCATCAACACCGACGTCACCTGGGCGACGCCGGGCGACAAGACGTTCGTGAGAATGGCCGAGGCCTACGATCCGAACGAAATGGATGCGCTCCTCCTTCTCGCGGACATGGGAGCGACTATGGGTTTCCGCGGCCAGGGCGATTTCTATCTCGCGCATGACGGCCATCTTGTGCGCCGGGGCGACAAACCCACGGCCCCTTATGTCTTCGCCGGCACGCACATCACGCGAGCCGACCTGCTGCGCGACTACAAACCCGAACCGTTCTCCGCCAACGTCTACTGGAATGCGATGGGCCGCGCGGGACGGCTCTATGGAACCGTGATGGCGCCGTTCTGGATGCATGTCGGCGATCCGGCAGGACGCGATGAGGCGGAGGCGCGGCTCAAGACAATGGGGCCGGGAAGCTGAAAGCGCACGCTTCAGGCAAGACTGGACTCTTTTCGGCGGGAGCGCCGAAGATCTACTCCCTGCCGCCCTCGGCCGCCTTCCTCGACGAGCTGGCGGCGGGGCTGATCGAAGCCACAGGCGCCCGGGAGAATCCGGAAAACCTGGCCGATGCACTGATCCTCACGCCCAACCAGCGTGCGGCGCGCGAACTTGCGCTGGCGCTGTTTCGCGGCATGGGGACGTCGATGCTTGCGCCGCAGATCAAGGCGCTGGGCAATATCGATGAAGAGGATGGCGTCGCGGCGTTCGGGCCGGACGTGCTCGACCTGCCGCCATCGCTTGAGCCCGCGAAGCGCCGGGGCGCGCTGGCGAGGCTGGTGCAGGCCTGGCGCATGGCTGAAGACGAGGAGCCACTGCCGCCGCGCTCGCTGCTTGCGGCAGCCGACGAGCTCGCCGCGCTGATTGATCAAGCCGCTATCGTCGGCGGGGTCGACTGGAGCAAGCTCGAGAACCTGATCCCGGAATCGGACTTTGCCGAACACTGGCGCAGGGCCGCGACCTTCCTCGGCATCATCACCGACGCCTGGCCGAAGCATCTGGAGGAACAGGGCGCTTCCGACACTCAGACGCGTCGCCTCGCCGCCGCCAAAGCGATGGCGGCGCGCTGGGCCAAGGCGCCGCCGGACCATCCCGTCATCATCGCGGGGTCGACCGGGGCCGGCGCGGCGACTCGCATCCTGATGCAGGCGGTGCTGGCGCTGCCGAAGGGCGTGATCGTTCTGCCGGGACTCGATGCCGATCTCGGGCCGGCGGGGTGGGCGTCGGTTGGCGATGCGGCAAGCCATCCGCAGCATGTCCTGCTTGCGACGCTGAAATGGCTGAGCCTCTTGCCTGCCAATGTGCGGCCGTGGCCGAACTCGGAAGAGAACCAGCGCGAACGGGCGCGCCGCAGGCTGGTCAACGAGGCGCTGGCGCCCGCCGCCGAAACCCGTGGCTGGAACCAGCGGCTGAAGGATCTGGCGAGCCCGGGATCGGCGCACGCCCTGGTGACGGAAGGGCTTGCAGGATTGTCGCTGGTCGAGGCGGAGGATGAAAGCGAGGAAGCGCTCGCCGCCGCCCTGCTCCTGCGCGAGACGCTGGAGACGAAGGACAAGACCGCGGCCCTGGTAACGCCGGAAGCATCTCTCGCAAGGCGCACTGCTGCGATCCTGGAGCGCTGGGGGCTCGATGTTTCTTCCTCGGCTGGCGTGCCGCTGCATCGCACTGCTGCGGGAAGTTTCTTACTGCTGCTGGTCCGTTGGGCGCTCGACCCCGCCGAACCTGTGCAGCTTCTTGCCGTGCTGAAGCATGCACTCGCCGGACTGAACCGCAGCCCGCGCGACCTGGTTGCGCAGGCGAGCGATCTTGAGCTCGCTGCGTTGCGCGGGCCGCGCATGGACCGGACGCTGGAGGATCTGGCGGTCCGTCTCGACAAGCTGAAGAAGCCCGAGGCCGCGCAGCTGATCCGCGACCTCGACGCGCTTCACAATCCCTTTGCCGGAGTCTTTACGGCCGAGACGCTCAACGGCGCGACCGCCGCCGAGGCTGTGGCGCGCCTTGCCGAGGGGATCGCAGCGGGGCCGGCCGCACCGGGCTCGCGCGTCTGGTCCGGCAGGCAGGGCGCACTGGCGTCGCAATTCCTTGAGCAGCTCTCGCGACTGTCCAACGCCATGGGCCCAGTCGAGCGCGAGGCCTTCCCCGACTTCGCGGAGGGTGTCGCTGCGCAGATGATCGCAGCGCCCGAAACACCCGAGCATCCGCGCATCGCAATCTGGGGACCGCTGGAGGCGCGCCTGCAGCGCCGCGATCGTGTCATCCTGGCGGGTCTCAATGAGGGATCCTGGCCAAAGCCGGCGGCCCCGGACGCGTTCCTCAACCGCAAGCTGCGCAGGCAGCTCGGCCTGCCCGATCCCGACGAACGCGTCGGCCTTTCCGCGCACGACTTTGCGCAGATGGCGAATGCGCCGGAGGTGATTTTGCTGCGCGCCAAACGGGTCGACGACAAGCCCGCCGTCGCCTCGCGCTGGCTATGGCGCCTGCGCACGCTGGCGGCTGGAGGCCTGGGCGGGCGCGATGCGGCGGAAGCGACGCTGAAGCCGAAGGCTGAGCACGATCCTCTGGTGTGGGCGCATGCGCTGCGCCGCGCCGAGAAAGTGAAGGCGGCCGAGGCCCCGAGGCCTGCGCCGCCGGTGGACAAGCGAGCGCTGGCGGATTTTTCGCCCAGCCGGACGGTGATGCTGATCCGCGATCCGTACGCCGACTATGCGCGGCGCGTGCTGCGGCTGAAGCCGCTGTCGCGCGCCGGCGAGGAGATCGATGCGCTGGCGCGCGGGTCCGCGGTCCACAAGGCGGTAGAGATCTTCGAGTCGGCCGAAAATGAGCAACCGCTTGACGACCTGATTGTCGAGCACCTGCGCAACGCCGGGGCTGCGCCCGAGCTGATCGAGCTGGAGAAACCGCTGTGGCTCCGGGCGGCCAAGGCTTACCTGCGCTGGTCGGCGTTGCGGCAGGGCCATCGAGCGGCGTTCGTGACCGAGGCCAAGGCGAGCATCATTTTCCCCTCGCCTGCCGGAGAAGTGACGCTGGGCGCAACGGCGGACAGGATCGAGCGCTTGACCGACGGCACGCTGGCGATCATCGATTTCAAGACCGGCGCGCCCAAGACGGCGCCGCAGGTCGAGCGCGGGCTGGAGCCACAGCTTGCGCTGGAGGCGGCAATCGCCGCGCAGAAGCCGTTCGGAAATATCGGTCCCGCGCAGACGTCCGAACTGATCTATTTCCGCCTGGCGCTCAGCGCGCGCACAATGGACGAGGACAATGGCCAGCCGCTGGCGTTCAAGAGCGCCACGACGATGCAGGTTGCCGATCAGGCGCTGGAAGGCCTGAAGAAGCTCATCGCGCAGTACGCCGACGCCTCGCAACCTTACTATTCCAAGCCGCGCGTCGAGTTCGTCTGGTCGGTCTCGGACTATGACCGGCTCGCGCGCCGCGCCGAATGGACGACCGACGAGGGAGGCGAGGAATGAGAGCGCCCCTCGAAGACGTCTGGCAAGACTATGAAGATGCAACGCGCGGCCAGGCCGATGCCGCGCGCCCTGAAGCCTCGGCCTGGGTCGAGGCAAATGCCGGTTCCGGCAAGACCAAAGTCCTGATCGACCGCGTGGCGCGCCTGCTGCTGAAGCGCGCCGAGCCGGATTCGATTCTCTGCGTCACCTACACCAAGGCGGCGGCCAGCGAGATGCAGAAGCGCCTGTTCGAGCGCCTCGGCGACTGGTGCGTCATGGAAGTGGACAAGCTGCGCCACGAGCTTGCCAAGCTCGAAGGCCGCACCGAAGGCGAATACACCGACGAGGAAATCGGCCGCGCACGCGAGCTGTTTGCGAAAGCGCTGGAGACGCCTGGCGGCCTGCGGATCGAGACGATCCATGCCTTCTGCGGCCGCGTGCTGCGCCGTTTTCCGCTGGAGGCGGGCATCGCGCCAGGGTTCGGTGAACTCGACGACGATGAAGCCGCCGAGCTGTGGGACGCCGCCTTCCGCGCCATGGGCCGCCGGGTCGTGCGCGGCGAGGGAAAGTTGATCGAGGCGGCGCGTATCGTGGCGGAGGCCGGCGGCGGGCTGGGCTTTGCGGCCGTGCGCGCGCTGCTGTCGCGCCGCGCGGCGGTGGAGCGCTTCATCGCCGAAGCCGGAGGGATCGACCGGGCGGCGGAGAAGCTGCGCAAGGAAATCGGCGCTGGCGAGATTGCGTCAGCGGAAATCATCGAACGCGCCATGGGGCCGGAGCTGCCGCGCGAGGAGATCAAGCGCGCGATGGCCGGTTTTTCGACGGGCGGCGCCAGCGACCAGAAACAGGCCGAGCTCCTGGCGACCGTTCTGTCGGACCAGGACGCAGACGTTCGCTTTGCGGCGCTGGGCCGGATCGTACAGACCCAGAAGGGCGATCTGCGAAAGAGCATCGCCACCAAGGTCGTCTGCGCCGCGCATCCGATAGTGCTTGATCTTTTCGGCGTCGACGTTCCGCAGGGCCGCGAGACGCTCCGTACCCTCGCTATCAGGAACGCCTACAACGCTCGCCGCATCTATGAGCGTTCGGCCGCTCTGCTTCGGCTAGCTGCTGTACTGTTCGAGGATTTCGCCCGGCGCAAGCGCGGCCGTGCAGGTCTCGATTTCGACGATCTCATCGAAACCGTCGGTAAGCTGCTGACCCGCCGCCACGCAGCGGAGTGGGTATTGTGGAAGCTCGATGGCGGCATCGCGCACATCCTGCTCGACGAAGCGCAGGACACCAGTCCGGCGCAGTGGAAGATCCTGGAAGCGCTCACCAACGACATTTTCGCCGGCGCGGGCGCCGAGCGCGACGAGATCCGCACGCTCTTTGTCGTCGGGGATCAAAAACAGTCGATCTATTCCTTCCAGGGCGCCGACCCCGAACATTTCCTCGACCAGACCCAGCAGTTCGAGAAACGTGCGCGTGAAGCAGAGGTAGAGTTCACCCAGCCGAACCTCGCCATGTCGTTCCGTTCGGCCCCGGAAATCCTGAAGTATGTCGACGAAGTGTTCGACACGGATGCGTTCTCACCCGAGGCGCCCTTCTCCATCCATCCGCCCGAACCGGACAATCTGCTCCGTCATACGCCGTTCCGCCGGCATCATGTGGGGTCGGTCGAACTCTGGCCGGTCGAACCGAAGAAGGACGTCGAGCCGGCCGAACCGTGGGACGCGCCCAAGGGACAGGAACGCGCCGAGAGCCCGAAGGCCTCGCTTGCCAAGCGCATCGCGCAGTTCGTGAAACGCGAGATCGAGACTGGCGCGGCGGTGTGGGATGGCGATGAACAGCGCCCGGCGCGGCCGGGCGATTTTCTGATTCTGGTGCGCGGTCGCATCGGCGGCCTGTTCGACGGCATCCTTCAGGCGCTGAAGCGCGAGAACCTGCCGGTCGCCGGCGCGGACCGCATCCAGTTGCTCGACAGCCTGGCGGTGCAGGATCTGCTCAACCTCGTGCGCTTTGCGCTGTGCCCGGAAGACGACCTGACGCTTGCCGAAATCCTGAAGGGCCCATTCGGCGGCCTCGACGACGACGCGCTGTTTGCGATCGCCAACTCGCGCAAGGGTTATCTGTGGCGTGAAGTCGAGACTTCGAAAGCCACAAGCCTCACGCCGATCCGTAGTTTCCTCGCCGACGCGCTGGCGCGGCGCCATCAGCCGCCGTTCGAATTCCTGACCCACGCGCTGGAGCGCGGGACCGGCCTGCCTCGCCCCGGCTGGGAGCTGATCCTGTCGCGCTTCGGGGGTCCAGCCCGCGAGCCGGTTACCGCCCTGATCGACCGCGCCGCGGCGTTCGACGCCGACGGTCCGCCAAGCCTCGAACTCTTCCTCGCATCGGTGGAGCGCCGCGGCGGAGAGGTGAAGCGCGAGCTTTCCGGGCCGCAGGGCGAGGTGCGCGTGATGACCGTGCATGGCGCCAAGGGCCTCGAGGCGCCGGTCGTCATCCTGCCCGACACCTGTTCGGCTCATCGCGGCGAGCGCGACGGTCTGTTCATTTCCGAAAGCGGCGCGCCGGTCTGGGCAGGTTCGAAATCCGGCGACGTTGCGTTCTCAGAAAAACTGCGGGCGATGGCGGAGGCCCGGGCTCTGCGCGAGCATCGCCGGCTTCTCTACGTCGCGCTGACGCGGGCGCAGGACAGGCTGGTCGTGTGCGGCGCGTTCTCGGGTCACGCAAAAGGCGCGGGCCGCGCCGACACGTCCTGGTACACGGTCTGCGAATGGGCGATGAACCGGCTGGAGGCCTCCGGCGCCGCACAGAAGGTTCAGGATGGCGAGCGCGAAATCCGCCGCCTCGGCGATCCGGCAGAATTTCTCCTGCCCGCGATCATGTCGGCGAAAGGCGAAGCCGCCCTTCCCGCATGGCTACGCAAGACGGCGCCGGTGGAAAAATCCGGGCGCGTCCTCTCGCCTTCCGGCATTTCGCCCAAGGCCGAGCCGCCGGTGACGACGCCTTTCGGTCCCGGCCGCGAGGCGAAGCTGCGCCGTGGTCGCCTGATCCATCTCTTGTTCGAGGCGCTGCCTGATCTTCCGCCGAAGGCCCGCAAGAAGGCGGCCGAAAACTATCTCAAGCGCCAGACCGATCTCACCCCCGCCGAACGCAAGGAAATGGTCGAGGCGGCGTTCGGCGTGCTGGAGGACGGCCGATTCGCGGCCGTCTTCGACCCAGGCGGACGGGCGGAAGCGCCGGTCATCGGAAAGCTGGGCGAAAACATCATCAATGGCCGGGTCGACCGCCTGGTGATCACCGACGCCGAGATTCTTGTGGTTGACTACAAGACCGACCGCCCCGCCCCACCTTCCGTCGCGGAGGTGGGAGAGGCCTATATCGCCCAGATGGCGGCCTACCGCGCCGTGCTGTCGCAGGCCTGGCCCAACCGTCCCATTCGGTGCTTGCTGGTCTGGACAGACGGGCCCAGACTCATGGAAATTCCGCCTTCCGCCCTGGACGCGGCGATCAAGGCAGCGACGGCGTGAACTGTTCGTTTAGCGGCGCTCTGTTGGATGGCTGGCAGGCCCTGCTTATCTGTCTGCCCTGTACTTTCGAAGGAATGCGACCATGACCGTCAGAACCGTCTCAGACGACAGCAACGCGCCCAAGACGGTCAAAATCGTTTCGGACGACAGCTTCGACCAGGATGTGCTGGCTTCCAGCACGCCGGTAATCGTCGATTTCTGGGCGGAATGGTGCGGTCCCTGCAAACAGGTCTCGGCGCACTTCGAGGCCCTGGCCGAAGAGCTCGGCGAGAAGGTTCGCGTCGTGAAGCTCAACATCGACGACAACCCGATGACCGCCGGACGCTTCGGCGTGCGTGGCCTGCCGACCTTCATGATCTTCCAGGACGGCAAGGTGACCGCCACTCATCTCGGCGCGATGAGCAAATCGCGCATGGTCGAGTGGCTGAAAGAATCCGCGCCGACGCTCGCCGCCTGATCAGGGCGACGGCAAATCAGTTTCAGGGGACACGCGTGGCGCTTGCAGAAGTTACCGACGACAATTTCGACGCCGAAGTTCTGAGCGCGTCAGGTTCCGTGGTCGTCGACTTCTGGGCGGAGTGGTGCCCCTCCTGCAAGAAGATGCTGCCCGACTTCGAACAGCTTGCCGGCGAACTTGCAGGCCAGGTCAAGCTGGTGAAGTTCAACGTCGACGAAAATCCGATGACGCCCGGCCGCTTTGGCATACGCGGCCTGCCGACCATGATGATCTTCCAGGATGGTAAGCTGCTCTCGACCAAGACCAGCGCGATGACCAAGTCCAAGATCGCCGAGTGGCTCAAGGAAAGCGCGCCCGCGTAACGCATCCGGCTTTTCCCCGCTCGGGCCCTGACGACCTTCCCCAGGATCAACCTCGCGCGAGCGGCGTTCCCGACGCGTGCGTAAAGCTTGCGTCGGGGCCGGCGCAGGCAGACTATCCCCCGCAGCTAGGCGAAAGACCCAGCGGGAGGAGATGTCATGATGAGGCAGACGACGATATCCGTCGCCGCGATGGTTGGTGGCATGGTGCTGTCGGGCGTCGCATGGGCCCAGCAAACCGCCCCAGCCCAGCAAGCCGACCCTTACAAGATCAATCCTTTCGTTGGCTCAGGTCCAGGCGGGACAAGGCTGGCCCCGCCGCGTCCGCCTCGCGGCGCTGCGCCCGCGGACGAGCCGGCGGCCGCGGCCACGCCCGAGGCAATCGCCGCATCCGCCACGGAGATGGCCAAGCCGCGCACCGAACCCGGCTACAAGGTCCCGCGCCTCGCGATCGGCCAGCCCGACCTGCAGGGCGTATGGTCGAACGCCTCCAACACCCGCCTCACCCGCCCGGCGCAATTCGCATCGCTTGTGATGAGTGACGAGCAGGCCGCCAAGGCGCGGCGCGAGCATCCCCAGAACATCCGGCAGGCGACGGACGACAACCAGAAAGAGTCCGACGGCCTTCTCAACGGTCGCGATCTTGCCGCGGGCCGCGGCTACAACGCGTTCTGGATCGATCCCGGCACCAACTATGCGCTGGTGAAAGGAACCTGGCGCACGTCGTGGATCGTCGATCCTCCCAGCGGCCAGATCCCGTTGAGCGAAGACGGCCGGAAATTGCTGGCGGCGCGGCGGACAGACCGCGGCAC
>Ga0210377_10000952_pt1 | contig 27201 bp, 31 predicted proteins | sample PLM4_65_b1redo_FD_155480 | JGI IMG/M metagenome (GOLD analysis project Ga0210377, IMG submission 155480) | Groundwater sediment microbial communities from an aquifer in East River, Colorado, USA - PLM4_65_b1 redo | ecosystem: Environmental > Terrestrial > Soil > Riparian zone | place: USA: East...
CCTCATTTTTTGGTAGGATAGCCACGTCTTACAGGGAAATGTCCCCGTAGCTTAACGGATAAAGTAGCAGCCTTCGAAGCTGTTGATGGGGGTTCGATTCCCTCCGGGGACACAGAATGATTAAGCAACAGAAGCGGATTGATCGTTGGTTTAAGAAAAAGAAATGGAACTATTGGTCCCCACTTTCTATTTTGGCGCGTTTGACAGAAGAAGTTGGTGAGTTTGCTCGAATTGTAAACCATACTTTTGGGGAGAAGCCCAAAAAGACGACAGAAGCAGCGCAGCATGTGGAAGAAGAACTTGGGGATGTTCTGTATACGCTTGCGTGCTTTGCGAATAAGAATAAATTAGACTTAGATGCTGCACTTGAGAAAAGTATAGAAAAAGTAGAGGAAAGAGATAAGGATAGATACAAATACTTGCGCCCTTAGCTCAGTTGGTAGAGCTGCTCCCTCTTAAGGAGAAGGTCGGGGGTTCGAATCCCTCAGGGCGCACAGATAATTAAAACCAAAACCCCGCTTTCGCGGGGCTTTAGTTTTAGAGGACTTCAATCGTCAAGTTTCGGCGACCGAATTGCAAGGCAGCTTGTCGGTCAGCCATCCAGATGTCGACGTTCGTCCAGTACCGCTTATTCATGCGGTCCTCGACGATGAAGATTTTATCACCGTAGATATCCGGAATCTTAATGGCCGTACCGAACGGCAAGAAGTTCGTAGCGACGATTCCATCACGGACGTAAGTGTTACGAGCCGTGATAAACGGGGAATCGTCGGTCTGGTCAGGTGTAGACGAATACGCCGACACGCTTACCGTATACCGGGCCTTGATAGGCTTGGTAGCAATCTTCTTTGGTTCCTCATTAGGAATCTCATTGCCCTGGATGGTCGGTAGCTTAATGTCACCGAGCTGGGGAAGATCCAGAGAACCATCGAACAAGAAGTTGTCCGCACGATCCTCATCAGGACCGGTTACCCAGTCAATAAGTCCAGCATTTACCTTGGTTGTAGAGAACAGAATAACGATCGAAAGTCCTACTATGACTCTCAAAATTTTTGTGTTCATAATGTACAACCGGGGCAGAAAGCACTAGGGCTTCTGGCGACAAAAAATGGCTATTAAGCCATCTTTTCGCTAGTACATATACCTCCAGGTTGTACTATAATATTAGCATTTTTAGCCCATAAAGTCAAGGCCCCCAAAACGGCTATTTAAGGCCATTCCGGGAGGGTAGGTGAAAGCCAGATGAAACCAAAAGCCCCCTTTCGGGGACCTGGTTTTTGGAGCGGGTAGGGGGAATCGAACCCCCGCTTTGAACTTGGCAAGCTCACGTCATACCACTAGACCATACCCGCAAAATATCAAACTAGTCTAACATTCCTTAATCAATTTTCAAGACTGAGCATGAAGGTAAATTTGACTTAATTCGAGCCATTTTAAAATCTTTTCCTTAAGCTTCCGACTATGTATATAAATATAGCATACGCCATACGATAGCCTTTTTGTCGGACGCCTTCCCTTGATGGTGATTGATTTTTTAAACTGCCCCATAGGCATACCTATAGTCCTGCTCCAGAAATTTTTTTGAATACTATCTACTAAATCAGGATATAATAATATCCAGGCATTTATCTGTTCTCGTGGTAACTTTAGAGATTTAATTAAGAAACGATAGAAAATTTTAAGCATCTCGGGGTCACTATTACCCAAACGCACTATTCCATTTTTTACGACTCGATCACCTTCTCCCCAGTAAAGCATGAGGCCGGCTAAAAAAAGCGGATCTTTTTTAAGACTAGGAAACTCTTGTACTGCTTCTTGCTGGCAATCCTGATGCCATTGTTCCCATTTTTTACGGCTCGCTTCAGCGAGACGCTTTACTCGTTCTGGATTCGAAAATGAAACATCTACTGCCAGGCGATCTCTGATTTCTTTTGACCATTCCTCGTGCTTAAACCAGGAACTCAATGTACTCGTGGGAATTCCCATGTTCTTACTGATTTTCTTATAGCTATGTCCCAAACGGCGTAATTCAAATACTTTTTCGCGGTCAGTTCTCATATGTGGATAATTTTGATGTACCGATGGTATACTTCTAGGTTTATTATACAACGGGGTTCGGATTTTGTAGATAAACTTGTGGATAAACAAAAAATCCCTTTCGGGATTCTTCGTTTGCATTGTGCCGCGGGAGGGAATTGAACCCCCGACGCCAGCCTCTTCAGGGCTGCGCTCTACCACTGAGCTACCGCGGCTCTTTCAAGTGGGCGGTATAGGACTTGAACCTATGACCTTCTCAACGTCAATGAGACGCTCTAGCCAACTGAGCTAACCGCCCATACCTTGTTATTCTCTCTTTCGCTCGCTTGGTGCGCGGGAGAGGATTTGAACCTCCAAGCCCTTGCGGGCGCTACCACCTCAAGGTAGTGCGTCTGCCAGTTTCGCCACCCGCGCAATATAGCCTCCCGAACGCTACTTTATTTGGTAGCTTTTTCTGGAACTGGTACGTTAGCGACTTCATGGGAAATTTCCTGCTTGGTTTTCTTCCGGATTTCTTTCGAGGATTTCTCGCGAAGATAGTAAAGTTTTGCTCGACGGACGCCAGGCTGTTTTAGAACTTCAATTTTCTCAATTGACGGCAGGGCTAGGGGTATGATTTTTTCGATGCCGATGCCGCCGGAAATTTTACGAACAGTGATGGTACCGCCGGGTTCATTGCCATGTTTTTTAGCGATAATCATGCCTTCAAACGTCTGGCTCTTAGCTTTGTCTTTTTCTTTCAATTTCTGGTGGATTTTGACCGTCCAGCCGACACGAAGATCCGCGAACTTCTTTTCGGGGGTAAGAGCTGACTTAAATTGTAAAACCTTATCCATGTGTGTTTAGCTTGGACTTTTCTGAAAATAGCAGAAGCTATTGTAACCCGGAAAGGATCTTTTGTAAATCCTCAGGGAGATCGACCTCTAGGGTTAGGGCATTGCCATCAGGTGTTACGAAGGAGAGCCGCCGAGCATGCAGGAAAAGTCGTTTGAGTCCGACTGGTGTGGGAAGTTTTTTAGAACCGTAAATCTGATCGCCAACTATCGGGTGGCCGATTGATTTTAAGTGAACTCTGATTTGATGGGTTCGACCGGTCTTCGGTGATACTTCCAATAGGGAATAATCTTTAAATTTTTGAATCACGGCATACTCGGTGATTGCGTCTCGTTCTATCAACTCTTTTTTTCCTTTAATTTGAGTAGTTTGTTTTGTACCGATTTTACCCAAAGGAGCCGTTATGGTGGCCCGAGAATTATTTGGCGAGCCGTGGACTAGAGCCAGGTACTGTTTTTGAATTTTCCGCTCCTGAAACTGCTGTTTAAAGTAATTATATACTTCTTGGTTTTTGGCGATCATCACCAAGCCCGATGTTTCTTTATCAAGGCGATGAACAATTCCAGGCCGGAGCGGATCTTCGCCCACGTCTTTTAAGTACGGGCGGGTCTCCATGAGAATATCAGCAACAGTTTTATGCTGATCATTGACATGAGTTTTATGCATCGAAATACCCGACGGTTTATTCAAGACAATAAAATTCTTATCCTCATATACAACGGGCAGCTTCATTATGTGGGCGGTACAGGACTTGAACCTGTGACCTTCTCGGTGTAAACGAGACGCTCTAGCCAACTGAGCTAACCGCCCGATGTGCGCCTGCCTGGATTCGAACCAGGAACCGGGTGTGTATAAGACACCTACTCTACCGTTGAGCTACAGGCGCATGCGACACCAGTATATTACGAAGCCGGTATCGAAGCTAGTTCGTGCCTATGAGCGTATAGAACTCTTTCTGTTCAAGCGTTTCCTTCTCGATGAGGATTTTTGCGACTCGGTTGAGTTGTTCCAGTTTTTTAGTCAGGACTGTCCTGGCACTGCGAAGGGCCCTGGTGATGAAGCCATTAACTTCTTCATCAATTTGAAAAGCCACTGTTTCCGAGTAATTCTTCTCGTTATTTTCCTTACTTAAATAACTACCGTCATCTTTGGTGCCGAACGTCAATGGGCCCAGCTTATCAGACATACCGTAACGGGTAACCATTTTTCGAGCTAGATCGGAAGCAACTTCCAGATCATTGGAAGCGCCCGTCGTCATTTCCTTGAACATCAGTTTCTCGGCGGTGTAGCCACCCAAAAGTACTGCCAATTCTGACTCGAATTCGGACCGGCTTCGTAGATGCTTGTCTTCGCTGGGCAGCTTGAGCGTGTAGCCGCCCGCTCGGCCGCGAGAAACGATTGAAACCTTGTGCACCGGATCGGTATGGGGCAGAGAAGCAGCCACAATAGCGTGACCAGCCTCATGATAGGCCGTGATTTCTTTTTCCTTTTTACTTAAAATATGCGACCGGCGTTCGGGCCCAAGCATGACCTTTTCGATGGCATGGAAAAAATTATCCTGGGTGATCTCTTTCTGATCTTTGCGGGCAGCCAAGATTGCTGCTTCGTTAACAAGGTTTGACAAGTCAGCGCCGGAAAATCCCGGCGTCCGCTCGGCGATAAGCTTGACATTGATGCTGGCAGCCAGGGGCTTGTTTTGGGCGTGAATTTTCAAAATCGCTTCCCGATCTTTCATTGACGGTTCGTCCAGAATAATCCGGCGATCAAAACGCCCGGGCCGGAGTAGGGCTGGGTCGAGAATATCGGGCCGATTGGTAGCGGCGACAACAATCACGGCATCATTCGTTTCAAAACCGTCCATTTCGACGAGAATCTGGTTGAGTGTTTGTTCCCGCTCATCATGGCCGCCGCCGATACCCGAACCGCGATGACGGCCAACTGCATCGATTTCATCAATGAAGATAATTGCTGGCGCCGTCTTTTTGGCGGTTTCAAAGGTATCGCGAACGCGGTTAGCGCCAACACCGACGAACATTTCCACGAATTCAGAACCCGAAACATAATAGAAAGGCACATTAGCTTCATTGGCGACAGCCTTGGCTAGAAGTGTCTTGCCAGTTCCGGGAGAACCAACCAATAGCACGCCCCGCGGGATGCGAGCGCCAAGCTTATGAAATTTTTTGGGGTCGCGGAGAAATTCTACAACTTCCGAAACCTCTTCTTTAGCCTCAATCAGGCCGGCGACATCGCCAAACATAATCTTCTTCTTACCTTCGGAAAGGTTGGCGAGTCTGGCGCGGGATTTGCCAAAACTAAACGCTTGCATCGAACCGCGCTGCGCCTTCCGAAACATATACCAGAAAATCAAAAGCAATAGTAAAAACGGTAGAATTACAGGTAAGAGCGAAGAAGCAATTAATGCTAAGCCACTGGGCTGCTCGATCGAGATGCTGATCTTCGCAAGCTTGTCTTTTTCGGCGCCGGCGTTAGCGAGTGTCTCAAAAGCCGAGATACCGCTCTCTTTTTTGGCGACAGCCTGCTTATTGTCATTGAATGTGATCTCCAAGTCGTCACCGCGAACGATAATCTCTTTGACTTCCTGGCTATTAATGCGATTGATCAGCTGCGAAAGGGGGATAGGGGCCGTTTTTTCAAAAGGAGAATCAAACAACGCGATAAACCCAGAGGCAAGGAAGAGGATAAGGAAAACAATGCCAATATATTTTGCAAGAAGTTTCATGGTGTTTCAATATTACCTCAAAAAAATTTCAGGGCGCAACTCTTGGGAATGTTAATTCAAGATGCTGCCAGCAGATGAGAATGAGGTGAAAATTATTTCGCCTCTGGCGCGTCCGCCCTCTCGAGCGTTAAAATTAACTTGTGGTCTTTGGCGTCGATACTAACGATGGCCAAGTCGTATTCTTTGCCGATCTCGATGACATCCGCCAGATTTTGACCAGCAAATTCGGTCGTTGGCAAGAGGCCGATGATTTCTGGCGAAAGCTCGACAAATACGCCGTTACCGCGAATCTTAAGGACCTTGCCGCGAATCCGCTGGCCGACGGAGTATTGCTCTTCGACTTTAAGCCACGGGTCTTCTTGCAACGCTTTGAGTGACAGGGAAACGCGCCCGCCGTCTAAGCTGATGATTTTAGCGCTGACTTTCGAATCTGTATGAAGAACTTCGCGGGGGTCTTCGATAAATCGCCAAGCAATTTCCGAGGAGTGAATTAAACCGTCCAGGGTGTCGCTAAGTTTTATGAAAGCGCCGAAGTCGGTTACTTCCGTAACCGTACCTTCCACAATGTCCCCAACTTTAAGTTTAGCTAATTCTTCTTTGGCAGCTTCCTCTTGAATCGCCCGCTCAGAAACAATGAGCCTATTTTCCTCTTCGACAAAATCCAAGATCTTAACTTTGAATTGCTGGCCTTTGTATTTTTGAAGAGCATGGACGATCTTAGAAGTATCGCCGCCGTCGATCTTAGGATAGTGCTCGGCTGAGAGTTGTGATAAAGGCAAGAATCCCTGGACACCCTCCACTTCGACGATTAAGCCGCCTTTATTGATATTAATGATTGTGGTGGAGATGACTTCGCTGGCGTCTTTTTTCTCTTTGATGCGTTGCCAGGCAGTAGTCATTTGTGCGGCTTTTAAAGAGAGTTCGCGATAGCCGTCATTATTCTCGATTTCCAGAAGCATCGCCGTGACTTTGTCGCCAGTTTTCAAGGTGCGCATCCGGTCGGGACTGTCAAAAAACTCGCCGGGATAAACAATACCGATGCCGGCCGAGCCTAAATCAATCAGGACGTTACTCTTGGAAATGCTGATAACTTCACCCTGAACAATCTGGCCGACTTTAGGCAAACTAAACTCCTCTTTCAAGAGGAGATCCTTCATCGATTTAATGGGAATAGCTGTTTCCATAGTCAAAAATTGTCCCAGAAACTGTCTGGACAATATGAGTTCCTATTGTATACAAAGGTCCTGGAAAAAGCAAGATAACTAGCTTGAAATAGCATTGCTTCAAGGGGCATTTTTTGATACCATTAAGGTATGACTATTACGTGGTATGGACAAAGCTGTTTTCGCATTGAAGCCAAGGAAGGCAGCATTCTGATCGACCCATTTTCCAAGGAAATTGGCCTCCGCCAGCCGCGTATTAAAGACGATTTGGTATTGGTGACACACGAGCACCACGATCACAATAATACTGATGGCGCTGAAGGCGACACGTTCGTTATCCGTGGACCGGGCGAATATGAACGCAAGGGCATCCATGTCCGGGGTATCCTCTCATATCACGATGCTGCACAGGGAACCGAACGAGGTTTAAACACGATGTATGTGATTAAGGCTGAAGATATGACTATTTGTCACCTGGGCGATATTGGTCAAGAGTCGCTTACTGACAGTCAAGTAGAAGATATTGGCGACGTGGATGTGTTAATGGTGCCTGTCGGCGGGACTTACACTATTGATGCCAAGGGCGCGGTCCAGGTGATTAGCCAGATTGAGCCGAAAATCGTGGTGCCGATGCACTATCAAGTCCCGGGCCTATCAATAAAATTGGACAGCCCAGAAAAATTCATCAAAGAAATTGGTCTGACGCCGGAAAAAGTTGAGAAATTGAAAATAGCGAAAAAAACACTGCCGATGGAAGAAATGAAATTGATTATCCCCCAACTTTAGGTTTTCATACATGGCGCTTATCCACGACATCCGAAATCAGCCCCGACATATCCGACAGCTAATGTTTGGTCTGTCGGTGGTAACCACGCTTTCACTTGTCGGTATGATCTGGTTTAATTCGTTTCAAAATAATATGTATGCCTTGTTAAATCCCGAAGAGCAGCCGTCAACTGGGCAAGGTACTTTTGCAACAGAAAATAGATCACCGTTTAGTGTAATTAAAGATGCAGTATCAGATGCTGCCGCTAGTTTATTTGGCATTTTTGAGCGGAGTCCGGAAACCCAAACGGAATTGCCGATGATGCCCGGCAGGTCGCTTAACGTACCGCGACTGCCCCTGTCTGAGCCGCGATAGACCTGCCTAAATTTTTGCAATTTATCAAAGTACAGTTTATCCTCCATCGGGAGGATAACTCATTAAATAAAGACTATGGCCGAAGCCGAGAAACCAATTCTTGCCACTATACCGACCCGAGAAATCACGGACGAAATCCAGCGTTCGTATTTGGAATATGCCATGAGCGTCATTGTAGCTCGGGCGTTGCCGGACATTCGTGACGGCTTAAAGCCCGTCCACCGCCGAATATTATACTCAATGCACGAGATGGGCCTGCGGCCTAATGCGAAATACCAGAAATCGGCCAAAGTTGTCGGTTATGTTTTGGGTCAATATCACCCGCATGGCGATACTGCTGCCTACGACTCAATGGTCCGCATGGCGCAGGATTTCTCGCTTCGCTACCCACTGGTGGATGGACAAGGCAACTTCGGCTCGATTGATGGCGACAGCGCCGCTGCCTACCGGTATACCGAGGCTCGCTTAGCTCCGATTGCCGAGCAGCTTTTAGCTGATATTGAAAAAGATACTGTTGAGTTTAGAGATAATTTTGACGGTACCTCCAAAGAACCGGTCGTCCTGCCGACCCGAATTCCAAACTTGCTCATCAATGGCTCGATGGGTATCGCCGTTGGTATGGCCACAAATATCCCGCCTCATAATTTAGGTGAAGTTTTGGACGGAATCATTCATCTAATTGATAATCCGGACGCCGATGTCGCTGAATTATCGGAGTTCGTGAAAGGTCCGGATTTCCCGACCGGCGGATCAATTTATAACCAAAAAGATATTCTCAATGCCTACGCCACCGGTCGAGGACCAATTCTTACGCGAGGCAAGGCCGAAATTGTCGAGAGCAAAAAAGGATTTCAAATTATCATCAGCGAGGTGCCGTATCAAGTAAATAAAGCGGAGATGATCGTTCATGTCGCCGAATTAGTTAAAGAAAAAAAGATTGAAGGTATTAAAGATATTCGCGACGAATCCGCGCGCGAGGGGATCCGGATCGTGATTGATTTAAAACAAGACGCCTTCCCGCATAAAATCCTCAACCAACTTTATAAATATACCGAACTTCAAAAAGCATTTCATTTCAACATGCTCGCCCTGGTAGATGGGATTCAACCGCAGATTCTAGGACTCAAGCAGATTCTTGAAAAGTTCGTTGATCATCGCAAGGAGGTGGTCGCGCGGCGTTCCCGCTATGAGCTGCGAAAGGCCAAGGACCGAGCTCATATTTTGGAAGGTTTGAAAAAAGCGCTGGACCACATCGATGAGATTATCAGCATTATCCGAAAATCCGAATCACGTGACGATGCGTTTACTAATCTTATCAGGAAATTCAAATTTTCCGACAAACAAGCAACGGCCATTTTAGAAATGCGATTATCGGCCTTAGCCGGTTTGGAACGAAAAAAAATCGACGACGAACTTAAAGAAAAAAAAGATTTAATAGTCTACCTTGAGGACCTTCTAGCGCATCCTAAAAAAATCCTTAGTGTCGTGAAACAGGAATCCCAAGAGATCCGGACGAAATTTGCCGACGAACGCCGAACAAAGATCGTTAAATCCGCGCTTCGGGAACTCGGCGAAGAGGAACTTGTGCCGGAAGAAGATGCTTTGTTCATGATTACCCACGGGGGTTATATTAAAAGGCTTGCACCCGATGAACTTAGGGCGCAAAAGCGCGGCGGCAAAGGCTTGATGGGCATCGCTACCAAAGAAGAAGACGTCGTTCAGCATTTCTTCCTGGCTAATACGCACGACAGTCTCCTGTTCTTCACGAATTCAGGCAAAGTCTTCCAGACAAAAGGTTATGAAGTTCCAGAATCTTCTCGCCAGTCAAAGGGCCGGGCAATTGTGAACTTTCTGCAAATCAGTCAAAACGACCGGATCACGGCCGTAGTACCGATCTCCAAAGATAAAAAAGGATCGTACCTTTTCATGACCACCTCTCACGGCATTATTAAAAAGGTTGAACTCGATGCTTTCGATCAAGTCCGACGAAGCGGGATGATTGCGATTAACCTTAAAGGCGACGACGAACTTCACTGGGTACTTTCCACCTCCGGCAAAGATCATATTATTTTGACAACATCCGATGGTAGCGCCATTCGATTTGCTGAAAAAGAAGTCCGGCCGATGGGCCGAGCGGCAGCCGGCGTCATCGGTATCCGACTTGAGTCCGGGGAGCGAGTGGTGGGTGCCGATGTTATTCCGTCCGGTACCGAGAAAGGACTTCAGCTACTGGCGGTTATGGAGCATGGTTATGGCAAACGAACCGCTATCTCGGCGTACAAGGTCCAGAAACGCGGCGGCAAGGGTATTATGACTGCCAAAATTACCCCCAAAACCGGCAAGCTTGTCTCGGCCCATATAACTTCAGAAGAGAATAAAGAACTTATCGCTATTTCGCGGAAAGGCCAGGTGATCCGCACTTCCGTGGCCAGTATCTCGATCCTGGGCCGAGCGACCCAGGGCGTGAGGATAATGCGCATGGAAACCGGCGATAATATTGCCTCCGTCGTTCTAGTCTAATCAATCCGCCCTAGGCAGGTTGATTTTTAGTGGGGATAACCCCGGTGTGTTTGCGCCGGGCTTATGGTAAAATAATAATAGGGTTTTCATCTCATGAATACTTCGCAAGCGACGTTCGAACAATCACGCGCTAGCTTACTGCATCCCGCATCCCTTATCGACGCACTCAACCTTAAGCCCGGCATGATCGTCGCGGATTTTGGGTGTGGCGGCGGGCATTTTACATTTATGATTGCCAAACGTGTCGGCGAAGAGGGAAAAGTCTACGCGATTGATGTTCAAGCAGTACCGCTGGAAATGATAAAAGAACGAGCTCAAGCTGAACGCATCACCAATGTTCAAGTAATTCGGGCTAATCTCGAAATTCCCGGCAGTTCAACCATCTCGGATGCGACTGTTGATTTGGTTCTTATCGCTAATGTTCTTTTTCAGTCGCCTAAAAAAGAAGCCATCATTCAAGAGGCCAAACGCATTTTAAAACCAAACGGTCTATTGATTTTAATTGAGTGGCGCAAAGGCGCCGGCGGTTTCGGCCCGCCTGATGAGCTGCGGATGGACGAAAATGCTATCCGGACGTTAGTTCAACAACAAGGACTGCAACCAGGCAACGACATCCACATTGGCCAGTTTCATCACATTATGACCTTCACTCCATAATGGATATTAGATCATTCACTAGTTCTAATCGTCTCCTTTATATACTCGTCACCTCGATTGCGGTGTTGGTGCTCCTCACGATCGTCTTGATTTTGCGCAATCTCGGTGGCACGGCTAACGAGCGGATCACCCTGGAATTTTGGGGCGTTTTCGACAATCAAGATGCCTATTCGACGGTCATTAAAAAATTTCAAGGTCTTCATTCAAATATCAGGGTAAACTACAAGCTGATCTCTTTTGCGGACTATGAACGGCAACTGATTGACTCGCTTGCTGCCGGGACCGGGCCGGATGTGGTCATGATCCACCACACTTGGTTGCCCAAACACGGCGACAAACTCGTCGCAATGCCAACAGATAAATTGCCAGGGTATGACGGGCCGCTGATGACACTTAAGGAATTCCAGGAGCAGTTTGTGGATGTTGCGTATGATGACCTTGTTTTCGACAACCAAATCTATTCGATGCCGATTTATGTCGATACACTCGGACTGTTTTACAACAAAGACCTTTTCAATAGTGCGGGTATCGTCAAGCCACCGGAGAGTTGGGAAGATTTTAATGATAATGTCACGCGTCTGACTCGTTTTGATGAGAGTGGCAACATTACTCAATCTGGTGCGGCGATCGGATCAGCGCGCAACATCAACCGCTCGACGGACATCCTCATGGGTCTTATGCTGCAGAGCGGTGTCCAGATGACTGACGCTGGCCGCACGATGGCCACGTTTACCCGGTCGGTAGATAACCAGATTGTCGGCGAGACGGCCCTCAAGTACTACACCGAATTCACCGACTCGGATAAAAGGACCTACACTTGGAATGATAGCCAGCACTATTCGGTAGATGCGTTCACCGAGGGCAAGGCGGCGATGATGTTCAATTACGCTCATCAGGTTGATATTATCCGCGATAAAGCATCGCGGCTGAATTTTGCGGTTGCGCCAATGCCCCAATTGACTAATGATCCTCTTTATCAAGTTACCTATGCCAATTATTGGACACCAGCAGTAACGATTAATTCTCGTTACCCCAATCAAGCTTGGGAATTCATTGCGTACCTGGCTTCCAAAGAAGGCGCGCTTGATTATCTTTCGGCCACTCGCCGGCCGGCAGCCCGCCGGGACGTGATTGAACTCCAGAAAGATGATCAAGACCTGGGTGTTTTTGCGACCCAGGCGCTGACAGCCCGTTCCTGGTATCAAGTCGACAACGTAGCGATCGAAGGAATTTTTGCCGACATGATTGAGCAGGTCATTTTCAATGAGGCTTCGCCCAAAGATGCTCTCCGCGAAGCTGAATCGGCCGTGAATGTGCTCATGGGTCGGCGTTAAGCATGAACCGCACTACTACAATTGTTCTGGGTTTAGTTCTGTGCTCTTTTCTCATCGCGCCAGTTTCTTACGCCGCGCCTAGCTGGTGGCCGCTCGTACCCTGCGGATTGAATCAGCAGCCCGATGGAATCGACAAAGCGACTAACGATTATACTAAACCCTGCAATGAGTGCGATCTTTTCAAACTCCTTAAAAATCTAATCGATTTTGTCTATTTCGGTCTCGCGCCGATCCTAGCGACCCTATTTATTGTCTGGGCGGGATTTCTGATCATTACTGCCGGTGGAATTCCTGCAAATTATGCTGCCGGCATGAGAATCTTTAAGCAGGTACTTACGGGCATCATATTTTTGTCACTGGCATGGATAGCCACAAACACATTGCTGAAATCGCTGGCTAACAACAATATTTCAGACAAGTGGTATGAACTCACCTGCACGCCCAAAGCACCGAAGCCATCACCGACGGTAACCGGACCACTTCCAACTGTGACCGCGGATTGCCGACAGGAATTTAATGTTTCGCCATCGAGCGGTTGCACCGATACTAGTAGCTGTATAGATGTCAGTAACTACACATCTACACATGGTTGCGAATCTAATAATGGTGTCTGTTTACTGTCTTCGGGTGCCGCGAGTCGGTTGCAATCATTCATCTCCACTTTTAATAGCTTGGGCGGCGGGGCCTGCTCCCTTAGGACTTCGTCAACTATTCAGGTGAATGGAGGACCAAGTTCGTCTGGCTGTCATAAGGCGGGTAATAATAAAAGCGGTACCTGCGCCGACTTTAACATTCTTCATAACGAGACATGTACCCAAGCCTTCTATCAAGCAGCTCGTGATTCCGGTGCAGTAGTCGTGTTTTTGGATGAATATGTCGCCGCTTGTGTAGCATCAACCACAACGGGCGGCAATATCCATGTGCAATTCTAAATGGTAATTCATACTCCCTAATACTATAATGATGAAAATGCGGATAAGATTTTATATGTCACATAAATTAAAACTCGTATTTATTAGTATCCTGGTTTTAGTATCTTATTTTGCATTTCCTCAAAATAGTCAGGCTGCATGTATTCTTAATAATGCCGCCTGGGGGGGACCCATTAAAACAGGTCAAGTAGTTAACTTGTTTGTTTCAGGAACTGGATGTAACGGAAACGTTGTTTCTATTAATATTTATAAAGATACTGCCATTGATTTTCACATAAAAACTGCCGATTCTTTAACATTCACGAGTGATACACAAGCTCTAGGCCAGGTGGTTATCAGCGATGCCGATTTCCAGAAAGTTTATGATTCAAGAAGTACTATTGACGTATACTTTCAAGCTAATGCTGGTGATAGTGAGAAAAAATCTAATAGTATAAGTCTTTCTTGTACGCTTTCTCCTACGGGTGTTTGTGGTGGTGCTCCAAATCCCAATACTCCAGGCAGTCCCGGTAGCCCAGGTACGCCAGGCCAGCCCATCCCATACACCTTCAAGTTGGAAAATCCATTCAAGGGTGCCAGTGACTTGATGGGCTTGATCAAAGTAATCGGCCAGTGGATTTTTAATCTGGCGATTCCGGTGGCAGTTATTTTTATCATCGTTGGTGGGCTGCAATTCTTATTTGCCGGTGCTAACCCAGCCCTAGCCCAGAAAGGGAAAACCACGCTCAAGTATGCTATTATTGGCCTAGCGATTGTGCTAATCGGCCAAGGATTCGTAACACTTATTAAGAGTGTTATCGAACTTGGTGGCACTAATCAGGCACCTACCCAAAACCAACCCCAGTAATCATGAAAACAAAAGTTATCCTTTGTCTCCTCTTGGCGGTACTCCTCATTGGTTCAGCTCAAACTGTCAGCGCTGACATCCGTACTAATCCGCCCGCATCAACTGATGGTCCTGGCGTTGATTTAACGATCCAGAAAGTATTTGGTATAATTACGGGGATCGCCTGCTATCTAATCCGAATCTCGATTGCCTTGGTCGTGATTGCGATTATTTTCTATGGCGTTAAGTTTTTAATCAGTCAGGGCGATCCCACGAAAGTAGGCGAGGCCAAAAAAGCGCTCGGTTGGGCAGTCGTTGGCATCGTGGTGATTTTCGGGACATACACAATTATTAAAACAGTCAGCAATGCCGTCGGTGCTGGTGGCAATATCACGCTTCTGAAGTGCTCCAGTATATGAAATACATTCCCCTTATCTTAATAGTTTTCGCTCTTAGCGTAGGTACCGCGGCTGCGGCAGAGTTTGATCTGCCGCCCGGCGACCCGATTACTTTTGATAGTATTGCCGGCGTAATTGATCGAATCTACATATTTCTTGTTGATATGAGTGTTATTGTCGCGGTCGGTACGCTGATTGTAGCCGGTGTAATGTGGGTAACTGCTGGTGACAGCGCGCGAGTGGAAAAAGCTAAAAACCTCCTCAAGGGTGGATTAATTGGTTCGGCAATTATTCTGGGCGCCGGCGTTATCATCAATACAGTCGATGGTTTCGTTCGATCGCTCGGCGACAATAACCAATACAATCTTCGCAAGATACCCAATGTAAATTTGGGTTATGCGAAAAAATCAGTACGAGTTCCTATTGCCAGTAATTTAAGATATAATTAGACAAAGATGTTAATTGTTATTCGAAAGGGGGTGTGGTCATGAAAGGACTGAAAAGAGTTGCCCAAGTCGGCATAGTCGCCTTGTTATTTGCTGCGCCGATGATAGTAGCATTAGCGGCCATTCCGACTCCCTCTGTACCAACGGCTCCCGGAAGTGAAGTTACATTGGGCACGCTTGAGAACCTGATTTTGCGCATTATTACTTTCTTGGTGACGTTCGGTATCATCATTGCGGTGGGCATGATAATTTTCGGTGGTATCCGCTGGATGACGGCAGCCGGCAATGAAGAGCGGGCGACAGCAGCCAAAGAGACCATCTGGAACGGTGTGAAGGGCGCCGCGATTGTGTTGGGTGTCGGTGTAATTTTGCGAACGGTTGCCGCATTAGTAAACCTAGACTTTTTCTTCAACTAATAAGTACGTATGCAAACGTAAAAAATCAACCCCGACGATTCGTCGGGGTTGATTTTTTAAGGAAGCAGAAGTACGATAGAATACTTCTGAATGAGCCCTCGTGGGTGAAAAATGAGACAAGCAGCTTTTCACGGGCGACAAACCGTCGCACAGGCCGCCACGAGGAAACAGTTTTTTGATCGAAGCTTAATGAGAATATGCCCTCGTGGCGGAAATGGCATACGCGCATGGCTTAGGACCATGTTCCCGCAAGGGATTAGAGGTTCAACTCCTCTCGAGGGCACCAAGCGAGCGAAAGGATGTACCCAAGACAGCGACCGAGCGTAGAGCGAGGAAGTACTAAAGCACAGAAGTGCGTATGTATAGCCGGCGGCCATATAAATCCAAACCCCGCCAATGGCGGGGTTTGGATTATTCCGAGATCCTGACCTTTTTAGTTCTGATTCTTTCTAGCTTCGGTAATCGAATAGTGAGTAATCCGTTTTTCATTGATGCCTTGGCGCTGTCAGCATCGATGTCGACGGGAAGAATGATTGATCGGGAGAATGGTCCCCAGTATAGTTCCCTATAAAAATAGTCGCTGGGGCGGACTTTCGTATCGGGTATCCGCCGACCCTTAATTGTAACCATATCATTAGTGATAGAAATATCGATATCGTCCTGACCGACGCCGGCAATGGTCGATTGGATGATGATGCATTCCTCATCTTGGAATACATCCACGGTTAACTGGCCTTCTTGTTCGGAGGCAGATTCTTTCTTACTGCGGGAAGTAAGTTCGGCTTCAAATGATTCGTCCAGGAAGTCGGCCATAATTACGCGGTATTTAATCGAGACTGATGACGCTCCTTTATCTTATCAAATAAAATCGAAATGAGAAAAGCCATCGCGATTAAAAGAATTATCGAATACAGTTGGCTGACGACATGGGGTGTCGAAACGATGACGTTGAAAACAAAATGAAAGATTGTCGCCAAAACTATGCCGATCGCAATCAATTTTCGCTGATGATGGAAGTAAAACCATGACATCGCCAGGAAATATCCCAGTAAAGCCGAGGAAAGCGAGTGTAAAAGCGTTGCACCCGTGAACCGAAGCAGCCAAACGGTTAGTGTCGCCTGCAGATGCATGCCCAATGTGGCGTGATTGATGATGCCTTCCTGAATGGTCCGAGAAAGATAAAGCATGTTTTCCATCGCCGCGAAGCCCAGACCGGCGGTGACCATGTAAATCATTGCATCAACTGGTTCATCGAACTCGACGCTTTTGAGCACCACAAATGTTACAGCTAAGAATTTAATCATTTCCTCCAGAAACGCCGCCCAAAGGAGAAAACGGTAGTCTTGAAGAATCTCCGAGGTAGAGGCTTGTGCGCCAAAGAATGTCGAAATTAAATATATAGATAAATAGCCCGCCTGAACCACTAAGGGCGAAACAATTATGCCCATCAAGAAAGTCTTGATGATGAGATGCTTGGGTTCGGGGTGGCAGTCTTTGCGTAAAAAATAAGCCAGCCAGATGATACTGGGCAAAAAGCCGAGAATTATGAGGATAACGTAATAGAGAGGCAGCGACATAAATCTACCCATACAGTATACCGCACGATACCGCTCTTACCCAGGCCACCCGCCTAAATTTTGTCCACAAAACTTAGGCGGGCCACTTTTCGACAAGGAGTAGTTTTTTGTCTGGGATGGGTAGTTTCGAATAAATTTCTTCGGTCACGAATGGCATAAATGGATGGAGAAGCTTCAAAGAAGTTATCAAAACGTGCAATAAAGTGTATTTCGTCTGTGGGTCGTCTTTATCTTTTGTTTGCTCGATATAAACATCGGCGAAATCATGCCAGATAAAATCATAAAGAATGTGACTAGCTTCGCCGAATTTATAGTTTTCAATATTTTTTGTAACTTCGGTAACTGTTGATTCGAGTTTAGTGGTAATTTCGGAAGACCCTGGCACTTGATAACTACCATCATCACCGATTTTCATCATTACATACCTAGTTATATTCCAAAGTTTGTTAGCGAATTTCTTGCCCATAAGAATGGTATCCTCGCCAAATTTCAGGTCTTGTAGATCGGTGGTTTGATACGCCAAGCCAAAGCGCAGCGCGTCTGCCCCATATTTTTCGATCAGCGTCAGGGGATCAATACCGGTCCCTAATGATTTAGACATGCGTTTGCCGTCTTTGGTTAAAACAGTGGCATGAATGTAGATGCGTTTGAATGGACTCTTGCCAGTAAAGTATTTGCCGGAAAAAATCATCCTGGCTTGCCATAAAAATAAAATGCCGCGATCGGAAGTTATAAATTGAGTGGGGTAGTAGTTTTCTAAATCCGGAGTCTTATCCGGCCAACCCATCACGGCAAACGGCCATAAGGCCGAAGAGAACCAAGTATCGAGCACATCTTCCTCGCCTTCGATGGGAATCTTGTGTCCCCACCACAACTGACGAGAAATATTCCAATCGCGAACATTTGCTAGCCAATGTTCAAGTCCAGGCTCCCAACGTTTGGGATATATTTCTACCTCTTTATTGCGCAGCGCTTCTATAGCAAGTTTAGCCAATTCTCCCATCTTCAAAAACCACTGTTTTGATGGCAGCGGCTCAATGACTGAATTACAACGATCGCATCGGCCGATATTGTGTTCGTAGTCTTCGATTTTTTCGATGAGACCAAGTGACTGAAGATCTTCGACGATTTTTTCTCTAGCTTGAGCTACTTTAAGACCGATATAACGTTTGCCGGCATTTTCACTCATTCTGGCATGCTGATCAATAATAGTAATAGAGGGCAACTTGTGGCGTTGAGCGATTTCATAGTCGGTCAAGTCGTGCGCGGGCGTAACTTTAATGATGCCGGTGCCAAAATCTTTATCAACCGCTTGATCGGCGACCACTATAATCTTTATTTTTTTAACCTTGGCATGGCTGTCTGGTTCTGTATCGTTGTCTACGGAATCAATTTCAAGTTCCCTGCCGACATAAGAAGCATACCGTTCGTCACTTGGATGTACGGCTAGTGCTGTATCACCTAGTTTTGTTTCTGGACGGGTTGTGGCGAGAGTGAAAGGGCCATATTTAATGAAATAGAGCTTTGTTTTTTCTTGAACGTAATTTACTTCTAAGTCTGAAATAGAAGTGGCGCAGCGCGGGCACCAGTTGATGACTCGCTCGCCGCGGTAGATCCAACCTTCATTCTGATATTTTTTAAACGCAAATTCGACAGCCTTTTGATATTCGGGATCCATCGTAAACTTAGTTCGGGACCAATCCAAAGAGAGGCCAAGTTTTTTAAATTGGTCGAGAATAATATTGCCGTACTTTTCTCGCCATTCCCACATTCTTTCTAGAAATTTTTCACGGCCGAGTTCTTTTCGAGAAGTACCTTCTTTGGCGAGTTGTTTTTCAACTTTATTTTGAGCAGCAATGCCAGCATGGTCGGTACCAGGTAACCACAACACTCGATAACCCTGCATCCTTTTCATCCGGATGATAATGTCTTCCAGAGTATGCTCCAGGGCATGGCCAATATGTAACTCACCCGTAATATTGGGCGGCGCGATTGTAGCCACGAAATTTTCTTTACGTTCACCAGGCAGATTTTCGGGTGTGAAAAATCCGCTATCTGACCACTGCTTATAGATGCGATCTTCGACGTCTTTCGGGTTGTACGCTTTTGGGAGTTCTTCAGACATATTTAAGATAGTCGTAGATTAGCATCCATGCGTACATCTTTCCAGCTAGCATTTGGTTTTGTTTGTGCTATCCATTTAAAATATCCAGCGGCGCCGATCATAGCTGCGTTATCAGTGGTATAGATCATTTTAGGGCAGAAAAATGGCAAGCCAAGTTCCGTGGCTGCGATATGGAGTTTTTCGCGAAGAAGTTTGTTAGCCGATACGCCACCCGACAAGAGGATTCCGTTAACTTGATGCTCTTTGGCAGCGCGAATTGTTTTATCAATCAAAACATTGACCGCTGATTTCTGGAATGATGCGGCGATATCCGCTTTCACCTGTTCGTCATTCCCTCTCTCTCCAAGGTTTCGCAGTAAATATAAAACTGCAGTTTTTAATCCCGAGTAGCTGAAATTATAATCTTTAGATTTAGCCATCGGACTAGGAAGTGGGAAGCGATTAGCATCGCCACTTTCTGCTAATTTTGAAATGGCGGGTCCGCCTGGATAGCCTAGACTGAGCAACCGAGCAACTTTATCGAAAGCTTCGCCGACCGCATCATCGAGTGTCTCGCCGAGAATTTCATAGTTGCCGTGGCTTCGTATGAGTACGATTTCGGTATGGCCGCCGGAGACAACCAGGTTCAAAAGCGGAAAATCTGGCATCAGCCTTTCCAGCTCTAACCAATTCGAGTGGACGTGGCCGTCCATATGATTTACGCCGATGATTGGTTTTTCGTATTGCCAGGCAAGTGTCTTAGCAAAAGTCAGGCCAACCAGTAGTGATGGCCCAAGGCCGGGACCGTGCGTTACGGCAATCAGATCAATATCTTCGATTTTCAATTTTGCTTCTTTCAGAGCACTCTCAAAAACATGTTTGATATTTTTAACATGTTCGCGCGAAGCAAGATTGGGGACGACACCGCCGTATTGAGCATGAAGCGCTATCTGGGAAGAGATGACATTGGCCAGAATTTTAATGTCATTAGTTTCAGTTACTTCAAGGACAGCAATAGCAGTCTCATCGCAAGATGTTTCGATGGCGAGGATTTTCATAAGTCTTTGTACCCGCCGCCTGCTGGCGCAGGGCACTGCGTTCACCTACGTTCACTTGCAGCGCCACGGGGAATCGAACCCCGATTGACGGCTTGAAAAGCCGCTGTCCTAACCGTTAGACGATGGCGCCATTAACGATACACAATTCTATCAAAAGCGAAGGAATCTTCAAGAAATAACCGCCCTCGTGGCGGTTATTTCTTACTTAGCCGAGGAGAGGATTTGTTTAAATACTTCTGGATTATGTTCGGCAATGTCGGCAAGCACTTTGCGATCAAGATCAATCTTCGCTTTTTTGAGCTGGTTAATGAGTCGAGAGTAACTCACGCCATTCTCACGGGCGGCAGCATTGATCTTAATCTGCCACAACCGGCGGAAATCACGCTTCTTTTTCTTACGGTCGGCAAATTGGAAACTCCAAGAGTGCAAAAGGGCTTCTTTGGCTTGTCGGAATTTCGTTTTGCGGGTCCATTTAAAACCCTTGGCATGTTTCAAGAGCCGTTTACGGCGGGCGTTGGCGATTGTGCCTCGTTTAACTCTAGTCATTTGGATAGTTGTTAGTTCTTAGTGTCTAGTTTCTAGAACCTACAAACTAATCACTAAAAACTATTTCACATATTCTGCAAAAGGGCCTTGGCATCTTTAATCAATGAATGTGGCGTGGCCATATCCCCGTGCTTGGAACGGGTTTCATTACCAGAATCCTTGGAATTAAAATGATTTTGGCCTTGTGGTCGTTTCAAAAGTTTTTTATTGCCCGTAACTTTGATTCGCTTACTAAGCGCTTTCTTGGTTTTCATGCTGTGTGACATTGTTTATTGTGATTTTGTTGCTGGATTTTGTTTCGGGGCTTTCTTATCTTTCTGAATCATAATCACCCAGCCGTAGGGTGAGCGTCTTGGCTCGCCTTGGGTTACAAACGGTTCGGTGATGTTTTGGAGAAACGTGCGGAGTTTTTGTTTGCCCATTTCGGCTAAACCCTTCTCACGTCCCCGTAACGTCAACTCCACTTTAACTAGATGGCCCTCATTGAGAAATTCCATGGCCTTCTTAGCTTTGAAAGCGATGTCATGGGCACCAGTCTTGAAGCCGACCCGCACGGTTTTGGTTTCCTGTTCTTTCACCTTTGTACCGGATTTCTTTTCCTGCTTTTCCTTCTGATACATGTACTTGCCAAAGTCCATGATCTTACAAATCGGCGGTTGGGTATTGGGCCCGACTTCGACAAGATCCAGGTCATTCTCCCGTGCCAACTTTAGGGCGTCCAGGATAGCCATGACTCCCAACTGCTCACCTTTCTCTCCAATTACTTGGACTTGGGGCGTACGGATCAGGTTGTTGACTCGTAATCTTTTAAGCAAATGTATAAAATTTTTGCGTACACTAGCGTAACACGAACTTCATTTTCTGTGAAGGCCCGCCTCAATATACCGAAGTTGACCGGCTACTTAGAGATGATTGATCTTAGCGGCTAAAATAAAATCATTTTCCGACAGTCCACCGATGGCATGCGTCGAGAGTTTTAAATCTACTTTGTTATAAAAAATGTAAATGTCTGGGTGGTGTCCTTCCGATTCAGCGAGTTCAGCCACTTTATTTACAAATACCATCGCTTCTTTGAAATCCTTGAACTCGAATTTTTTGGAAATTCCTTTAACGTCGACGCCAAGTTGCCAGCCCAGAACTTGAGCCATGTAGTCATTTGCCTGGCGGCTGTCCATGGGTGCTACGCCGCCTTCGCAGGGAACACATTTTTTGGTGAGAAGATTATTCATTGAATTACGTGTTTCCAAAACCTACGGAATCAACGTCAGCGGATCGATCCAATCCGAGAGTTCTGCTTGGGATTGAACATAACCGCGGATGTTGATAGCTAAGCCTTTGTGAATACCCAAGTGAAGGTGTTTTCGCTCGTTACCGGTTTCAGAAGTAAAAGCGGCACCCAAGATTCCTAGTCGTTGGCCGGCTTGCAACTCATTTCCAACAACAACTGTTACGCTAGATAATTTTAAATGGCCGTAGATGATGACGACTGGTTGGCCGTTATTGGTACAAGATTGAGCCAGAACTCCGCCGTAACCTTCGGCAGTACTTTTTTTAACAAGCTTTCCAGCGCAGATGGTTCTTACTTCGATGTCTTTATTTTCTTCACCAGAGAAGATTTCAAAATCGGTAGCTGTATGATAGCCGGTGAAATGTTCGGGAATCGTCGGGGAATTATTTGGCGTCACGTAAATTCCAAAAAGTTTTTTCGTAACGCGAGCTCGCGCGTTATCGATCGGGGATTGGAATTTAGTTGTTTGTTCCGGCGTGGGAGAAGCTGGTGATTGGGTTGGTTGAGGTGTTGAACTTAGGGTGGGTTCGGGGGCAGTAGCGTTGCGAGAAAAGAGGAAAATTGCAACTAAAGCGATAAGTACCAGTAATATAATTTGAGCGCGGGAAATAGGCATGTTCCTGGTTTAGTCGTTATGAAATCGAGTGTTTTGAAGAAAATCTTCAAAGTCACTTTCTGAAAGAGAAGGATTACGAGCAATAACGTAGAATACCGAGGGATTGGTTTCGGCAAAACGGATATCAACGACGGAGTGTCGCTGGCTCCGCCAAGATGGTTGGTTGGCGAAGTTTGCTACACCAGCCTTCTTTTCAATCTCATAGCGAACCGCATCATGTCCATTAATACTTGTTGATTCGCGGCTCAAAATATTTACCGTCGTGAGTGTTAGGAAATCGTTGGCATTAAAATAGCGGATGAAAATCTGTGATTTTTCAAGGTTACTGCCAATGGCGCCCTGATTATAAATATTGATTGCTTCGGTTGTCGGTACATATTCGGCCCGCCACCCATTATCAAGTTCTGCAGAAAAACGATAAAGGGGATTGAGTGTCGAAAATTCTAAACGATTTGCCGGCGAAATGGTCTGGGAGGTGGATGTCGTGAGAGCTGATTCTGGTGTAGACGCACTGCGCGAATAAAAAAACAAAATCGCTAGAGCAATAATAAGTACCAGCAATATAATTTGAGTGCGGGAAATAGACATATTCTTTTGAGTTACCTATCCTCTCTTATAACAGAAAACTCGCCAGACGGCGAGTTTTCTGTTATGTGGAGACGGCGGGAATCGAACCCGCGTCCGCTGTCGAATCCAAGCAATGTGTACTGTGATAGCTGGTTTGGTATTTCGCCGCAGGGTATAAAACCAACAAAATTATCTGCAGCTAGACCCATCTAATTTCTCGAGAGCAATCGGACAGGTAACGAAGCTCTCCAGCTCGCTAATGACACCCCAGGATCTGCCAGCGAGTATCGCAGTGGGATGGCTTACCTAACTAGGTTAGGCGAAAGCGTAATTGGTGTTTATGCCAGTTACTAGTTTAGCCGTTGATTAATGTGAATCGGCTAGATCACACACAGCATCTCAAGGATGAAAAACAACGTCGATACCGATCATCCCCAGAAGCATAGGATACCATAAAAAGTTGATTTTGACAACAGTTAATGCTATACGTTTAACAGCAAGGAGGGACGATGCACTCATGGTGGAAGCGTCGTTTAAGGGGACCCAATGAGGTCACCCCGGAAGATTCGCAAACCTGGCAGCATATCGTTGAAGTTGTCATTCTCCCGCAATTCACTGATGCGCAACTAGATAACTTTCTTCAGCTGCTGTCTCAGCGAGAATGGCGAATTCCAAAGGGTGTTCAGCTACCTGCCGCCCACCGCGCTTTACTACAAGATTGCCTGCGGGCGGAGCACATGGTGGAAATCGTCAAGGAAAAGATCATCCAGATCTTGGCCAATCACGAGGATCCGTTTGATTTCACATGACCGGCTGCTATTGGAGGAAGCAGCCGGTTTTTCGTTTAACAAAAACCAGCCCAGCCCCACTTTTGCTAAAACTAAAACGGCAATTTTTAGCTAAAAATTGCCAGCGTAGTCACGCCTAACTTTATATTAAGTTAAAACGTATATTTGGCAGCAAAAGTGGGGCTGGGCTGATGGAAGATCGTTATTTTTGACGCTTACGAGTTTCGACAGGGATTGGAGCTAACGAGAGTTCAAGTGAATCTTCAAAAAATCCAGAGATAGCGTCGGCGAGTTCTTTGAAAAATCGGTTAATTCGATTCATGATTTCTTTATCTTAGCCCAAGGCCAAGTCATGTCAACTGTTCATAAATTACTCCAAACCGCGCTGGCGAGCTCTGGCAATATCTTTCTGCTTGATAGCCTCGCGCTTGTCGTATTTTTTCTTGCCGCGGGCAATACCAATAGCCAGTTTGATATAACTACCCTTGGCGTAAAGTTTTAACGGAATTAACGTCAAGCCTTGAGCTTTGGAGAGGCCCTCAATGGTGGCTAGTTCATGCTTGGATAAAAGTAACTCCCGGCTGGCCTGCGGGTCGTAACCTGGCGGGACATTACCTTCCTGATAGGGTGAAATTGTGGCACCCATGAGCATCGGTTTGCCGTTGATGACTTTCACATACGCACCGCGCAGCGAAACCTTGCCGCTTTTGATGGATTTGACCTCGTAGCCTTTCAAAACGAGACCCGCTTCCAGGGTCTCGGCGATTTCATAATTAAATCTGGCTTTGGGATTAGTGGCGAAATCAGGCATACTATTTCTTTCGTTCCTCCAGCACGAGTTTCATTTTTTGATTCTTGTCTTTTCGCAGTACCGATAGCTCTATCTCATCGCCGACATTAAATGACTGCAGTACATCCGACAGGTCTTCATTCTCTTTCAGATCCCGATTATTAATGGCCGTAATGATGTCATTTTCTTGGACGCCGCTTTTATCGGCCGGCGAGCCTTTTACGACCGCTTCTGAACCCGGAATGTGATCCCGCATCACTAACGCCCCATGATCTACCAGCAAACCATATTTCTCCTGAGCTTCTTTATTTAGCATTGTGTACATCAAACCGATGTAGGGTTTGATAATCCGGCCGTGTTTTAAAATATCGCTGATATCGCTCTTGGCTAAATTTATGGGAATTGAGAAGCCAATATTTTGGGCGCCGAAAATAACGGCGGTATTAATGGCAACGGCCTGGCCGTCGAGATTGATGAGCGGGCCGCCGGAGTTGCCTTGGTTGATAGCGACATCAGTTTGAATGACACCGCGCAGATTTTCCATGTGGCCGCCATTGCCCAGCGACGCGGAGATACTGCGAGCCAGACCGGAAATAATGCCCTTAGAAACACTGTTGGAAAAAAGTCCCAGGGCGTTACCAATCGCGACCACAGTCTGACCCAATTCAATTTTTGTCGAATCACCCAGATCAAGCGCCGGCAAACCCTTAGCCTCGATTTTTAAAATAGCAATATCATTGAGCGGATCGCGCGAGAGAACTTTGGCCGAATGTTCTTTGTGGTCGTTGGTGATGACGGTATATTCCGCATCTTCTTCAAAAACGACATGCTTGTTAGTTAAAATAAGCCCATCCGGATGAACAACGAAGCCCGAACCGCCGCCAACCTTTACTTTTTGCTTGGCGCCGTCCTCACTCGTATCAAACATGAATGGATTGAAAAATGAAACCGGATTCTCCTCTTTGATTTTGGACAAATAGCGCGAAATGACAATGCTGACGACGGACGGCGATACTTTTTTGACCGTATCGATTATAAGCTTGTCGTATTCCTGGCTGTTCGAAGGATGGTAGAGCATGGTATACCCACTATTATGAGGCTTCGCTCTGATTTTTTCAATCGTAATACAGTCCAGGTTGCCCGGAATCTATTGGGCAAGTTTTTAGTCCGCCGCCAAGGCCAGTCGGTTATAGCCGCCAAAATTATTGAAACGGAGGCATATTGCGGTCAAAGCGATCTGGCTTGCCATGCTTCAAAGGGCCTGACGCCGCGGACAAAAATTCTTTTTGGTCCGCCGGGCCACACTTATATCTACCTTATATATGGCATGTATTATTGCCTAAATTTCGTGACGCGAAAGCCCGGCCAGCCAGAAGCAGTCTTAATTCGCGCAGTTGACTTACCGGGAGCTGACGGACCGGGTAAATTAACGCGAGCTTTTAAAATTAACCGTTCGCTTAATGATTTGCCGCCTGATAATACCGAGCTTTGGATCGAAGACCCCGCACCAAGAAGAATTTTGGTACGGGGCAAGCCGAGTTGGGTCTGGAGTAAAACGCCTCGCTCGCGTATTAAAGCTACTAAGAGAATCGGCGTCGAATATGCCGGACCGTGGGCGAGTAAGCTGTGGCGATTCGTGCTAAAATAATCTCATGATTCAGAGTTGGCTTAAGCAAGAACTTACGAAAAGATACCCAGGCGTTATTTTTGATGTTTCGGTGCCGCCGGATCGGAAACTTGGCGATTATTCGACAAACATTGCTTTTGTGCTGGCTAAGCGGCGGGGCAAAAGTCCGGTGACGTTGGGCCAGGAAATTATTGGTCAGCTCCAGCAGGACAAAAATATGCAGCTTATGTTTATGGAGATCAGCATTGTCCCCCCGGGTTTTATAAATTTTACTCTTAAGCTAGATTATATCCGCCGGCAACTTGCCAACATCCACGGCCAAGGTAAAAAATTTGGCCGGAGCGCGCTGGGTAGGGGCAAGAAGGTGATTGTCGAATACTCGTCAGTTAATGTCGCCAAGCCGATGCATGTCGGCCACCTGCGTACGACGCTGATCGGTGATGCTCTGGCTAACATCCATGACTTCCTGGGCTATAAGGTCATTCGTTGGAACTATCTTGGTGATTGGGGCACGCAGTTTGGGAAACTAATCGCTGCCTATAAGCGCTGGGGGAATAAGGCGGCGGTGGAACGGGCACCCATTGCCACGCTCCTAGAACTCTATGTGCGTTTTCATGAAGAGGCAAAAACTGATTCGGAACTGGAAAATGAGGGCCAGCGGGAATTTAAAGCACTGGAAGAAGGCGATGCGGAAAATAAAAAACTCTGGCAGTGGTTTCGCGACCTTTCGCTCAAGGAATTTGAAATTATCTACGACCGCTTGGGCGTGAAATTTGATGTTTGGGACGGTGAAAGC
>Ga0210377_10000953_pt1 | contig 27182 bp, 19 predicted proteins | sample PLM4_65_b1redo_FD_155480 | JGI IMG/M metagenome (GOLD analysis project Ga0210377, IMG submission 155480) | Groundwater sediment microbial communities from an aquifer in East River, Colorado, USA - PLM4_65_b1 redo | ecosystem: Environmental > Terrestrial > Soil > Riparian zone | place: USA: East...
GTCATACCCACCCATAGCCGTCTGGATCAATCCGCCCAAGGACAAGGATCTCAATGTCGTCGAGCAACCCCCTCGGTTGCTCTCTAATTTCCAAGAGGTACTGTCTCAAAGTGTTTGACAACTTCCGATCCCGGAGCAAGGCCCAGCGAGCTGGGAAGGTAAGCAAAGAGCAACGCCAAGCCGGCCACAAGCAGACCGTACGGTAACTGCGTTCGAACGTGCTCCATGAGATCGCACGAGCTGGAGACGGAGCTCATAATCGTCGTATCCGAGATGGGTGAACAGTGGTCGCCGAAAATCGCGCCGTCCAAAACCGCCCCCACACTGATCATCGTGGTCAGGCCGTATGTGTTGCCGTCCAGCGCAAAGGCAACAGGGATGCCCGTAGGCAATAGAATCGCCATCGTGCCGTAACTGGTGCCCGTGGCAAATGAGGTCAGGCACGCCACCAGGAAAAGAATCGGCGGAAACATCTGCGGCGAGACTCTCCCGGCCAGAGTCGCTGTCAGAAACTCCCCTGTTTCCAGTTTGTCACAGCAATTCTTAAGCGACCAGGCGAGAACCAATATCGCAAAGGGAAGCAATGCACGCCCGGCGCCACGCTTGAAACAGCCCATAATGACGGACATGCGCAACGATCCCCCTGTTTGCGCAGGGGCAAGCTGCGAGAAGAGCAGGGCCAAGACCAGGCCGAACAACGCCGCGCCGTCGAGAATCAAACGGGTGTGTTCGGCGGCGCTGATCACCTCGCGTCAGTAAGCCAGGCTGACCAGTGAGCCGCCCTCGCGGAGCCCGGCCGGCCCGCCGCCATCGAGCCAAAGCCCGGTGACGTGAAACAAGATCAATCCGGCCAACGGCACGAGAGCGTTGATCGCGCGACCTTTCTCGATACTCGAAGCTCGAAGCTCGATACTCGCAGAACATCCAGCACGCTTTTCGGCATCTTTCATCGGACCGAAGTCCCGGCCCATGATGATATGCGAGAAAACAAAAGCAATCATCAGCCAGCAGTAGAAGCGAAAGCTCAGCGCGTCAAAGAACAAAGAATATCCGTTCTTATCGATGCCGATCTCGGCTGCGACCTGACCCAGAAGGCCCACCTCGTAGGCGATCCACGTACTGATTACGGCCAGTCCGGCAATCGGCGTGCTGGTAGCATCCACGATGAAGGCGAGCTTCTGCCGGCTGACGCGAAAGCGGTCCGTAATCGGCTGCATCATCGAGCCGACGATGATGGCGCTGGTATAGTCGTCGATGAAGCACAGCACTCCCATCAGAGCGGTCGCCAACTGGGCCGACTTTCCGCCTTTGACCCATCTCAAGAGCCATACGATGATTCCCCTGAAACCTCCCGAGGCGATCAATATCTCGATCATGACAAAGATGAGCGGGATAAAGACAAGAATCTCAAGGTTCCCTCTGTCGCCGATGGTGCGAGCGACGTGAATGCCCGTCGTCTTGAATCCTTCCAGCCAGGCGGCCGCACTCAGCGGGGCTTGCGGGACCTGGGTGAGCAGGCCGCCCGCCAAAATGGCGACTCCCAGACTCACCAGGACGTGGCGCGTCAAAAACGCGAGCACTATCGCCAACAGCGGCGGAATAATACTGAACCACGCCGGCTCCTGCGGACCTTGGGACGGGGCAAGGCAAGCGGCCAGGACGCACAGAACACCAAAGATGATCAGCGCTACAGCGCCTCTTGTTAAAACTTTAGATTTCAATGCGCGGTTAGAATATCACAACAGAGTTAGATAAGTACAGTTATTTCCGCCGCTACTTCCATGGGACAAGCTTCAGCGCATTTGCGAACGCATCACCCATGAGATCAAGGACGTCAACCGCTGCCTGTACGACCTGACTCCCAAGCCTCCGGCAACCATCGAGTACATATAACAAGCAAGTACCTATGGCGACAGGCTGAACACGGCCTTCCGCCGGTTATGGATTGGCGATGCAATAGAGGTTCTGCTTGCCTTTGAGGTATAACTCATTGCCTGCAAACGCCGGCGAGCACTCGAACTTGTCATCGAGCTTATTGACGGCCAGAACCTCGAATTTCTCGGAATGTTTGAGAACGCAGGTCACCCCATTGCGGCCCACGAAGTACACCCGACCGGCCGCACCGGCGCCGGAGGCGTAGATGCCGTCGATTTGTTCGAGCTTTTCCTTGACGAAGTACGGCTCTCCCGTCCTGGCATTGTAGCAGGAAACAATCCCTTGATTGACGGAGCAGACATAGAGCTTGTCGCCGTAAAGAAGCGGCGATGGTACGTAGGGCGTCGCCTCCTTGACGTGCCACTTGACCGCGTCGGTGCCGCTCAGGTCGCCCGTCCGGCCTAATTCGATGGCCTGCAAGGAGCTGCCTCGATAGCCGCTGGTGCAATAGACCATCCCGAAGCCCGCCACCGGCGAGGGAATCACGTTTCGCGTCTGGCCCGCGCACTGCCAAACCAGCTCTCCCGTTTGCAGGTCGTAACTGCGAATCAGATTCGTTGCACTGGTCACGACCTGAATCTTGCCGTTCACTTCGACGGGCAGCGGCGTCGCCCAGGAACTCGGCTCGTCACGATCTTTTTTCCAGAGCAGCTCCCCTGTTTCTTTATTGACTGCATAGATAGCCGATCCCTTTTCGTGGTCCATCACGACAATGGCGGCATTGCCCGCGACGGCCAGCGAGCCGCCCTCGCCAAAGCTCATCACCGTGTTCATCCTTCCAAGGTCTTTGCTCCATTTCACATTGCCGTCCACGTCAAGGCAATGGAGTCCGCGCGACCCAAAGTACGCCCATACCAGCTTGCCGTCCGTAACAGGTGAAAACGAGGCGAAGCCGTGGTCGGCATGATGTCCTTCGTGGGGCAGCTCTTCCCGGAGCGTTTTTTCCCATAGCACACTACCCGAGCTTCGGTCCAGGCACACAAGATTGAATTTGTAAACATTCGACGGAGGCGAGCCGCCGGGACCTCGACTGCCTCCTGAATTACCGCTCGACGCCGAAGGCTTACCCTGGACGTCGGTCTTGAGGGCCTCTTGAAAGAATATCTTATTTCCCCAGATGACCACAGAGGAGTTGGAGCCGTCCCCCGTCAGTTTGATTTTCCATTTCACGTTCTGCGATTCGCTCCAGGTCACCGGCGGATTGCCTTTCGGGGATACCCCCGTGTAATCCGGCCCCCGCCATGCCGGCCAATATTGGCCGTCCGATACACCCCAGGCCCTCACGGGCCCGAAGACCATCAAAAAACAGACTGAAACTCCCAATGGTGCAAGTTGGTTCATGTAAGACCTTCCTAAACCGACTATCTATTGTTCTCAAGCGGCACAAACAAATCTCAGCAACACGGCTGAATGCGTCGGCGGGTATGGTAGTGCTTCTGTCGAAAGATTTCAAGACTGCGCAGGGCGGCAGGCAATGTTTGGCGATAATTTGTGCGTGAACAGGACCCGTTGATTGTAGTATAATCATTCGATAAGAGTTCTGACAGGAGACATCAGATGAACAGAGGCACGTTTGAACTTCAATTGCTGGCCGCATTTACCCTGCTTGTCTTCTCGGTCTCCTTCGCCACGGCCAAAGCCATTGACATCGGCCCCACAATGCACAAATTGATCGAAGCGGACTGGATCGAGCAGGACAAAACATTTGCCGGTGAGGACGATTTCCCGCTGGAACAGACTAGTAAGCTCGTTACAAGCGGCTACGAACTCGCCGAGCGGCTGCGACTCTCGTCCGCTTCCAGCTCCCGGCTTGAGCCGCTGGTGAGCGAACTGCGCCGCATAGAGGCGGACCTGCGAGCCGCGAAATCGGGCGGCGAGATGCCCACAAACAAACGACGGGACCTTTATTTTGACGCCCGCTGGACAGTCCGCAGATTAGCATTTTGCAATCCGTTGCTGGACTTCGACCGTCTGCTGTTCATCAAGCGTCACCATCCGCGCGGCGTATTCCACATGTGCGACCAGTACTACGGCTTCAACGCCGTCCCCGGCGGCGGACTGTATGTTTTATCCGACCCGTTCGGGGCCAATCCGAAGCTTGTCGATCTCCTGGCGGATGCAGTCGTTGAGAATGGCCGGCTCAAGGGTCTCACCCTCGCGCCGGGTGGATTCCTTTCGCCGGAGGTTTCTTTTGATGGCAAGACAATTCTCTTTGCATACACACAGGGCAAAGGTCAAGACCTGGAGTGGACCCCCGAGAGCTGCTACCACATTTTCAGGCTGGATTTGGACCCTGAGCACAGTCGAAGGGAAGGCCCGCGGCTGGTTCAGTTGACCGACGGCCCATGGGATGACTTCGATCCATGCTTTCTGCCGAACGGTCGCATCGTCTTCAACTCCGAACGGCGAGGCGGATATCTTCGCTGCGGCCGGCATTGCCCAACCTACGCGTTGCATTCGATGGCCCCGGACGGCAGCGACATCATTCACTTTAGCTATCACGAGACGCACGAGTGGCACCCGAGCGTTACAAATGACGGAATGGTCGTCTATACGCGATGGGACTACGTGGACCGCGATACGAATATCGCCCATCATATCTGGACCTGCTTCCCGGACGGCCGCGATCCTCGCTCGCTTCACGGCAATTACCCGGCCCGGCGAGAGACGCGCCCCTGGATGGAAATGAGCATTCGTGCCATCCCGAATTCGCACAAATTCGTCGCTACCGCCGCCGCGCACCACGGCAACGCCTTCGGTTCGCTGGTTGTGATCGACCTGCGCCGGCAAGACGACGGTATGATGTCCCAGGTGACTCGCCTGACGCCGGATGTGCCTCTGCCCGAAGCCGAAAAGCACATCAGGCCCATCGAAGATTGTATGATCTATGGGACCGCCTGGCCGCTGGGCGAAGATGATTACCTCTGTGCATACGACCGGCACGCGAAGAATCACGGCATTTACTGGATAGACCGTTTCGGCAACAAGGAGCTCATCTACCGCGATCCGTCCATACCATCCATGAGCCCTATCCCACTTCGTCCGCGGCCCAAACCTCCAGTGATTCCCAGCCAAACCATCCAGACAGCCGAAGACATAGAAAACGCCGGCGGCATACTCCCGCAGGAGACAATTACCGTCCTGAATGTTTACAACAGCGATTTCGAGTGGCCCGAAGGCGCAAAAGTCACGAAGCTGCGAATCATCCAGGTCTTGCCGAAAACGACGCCTCCGCCGAACGAGCCGCGCATAGGAGCCGCCGACCAGACGAATGCCCGGGCGGTTCTCGGGACAGTTCCCATCGAGGCCGATGGAAGCGCACACTTCGAGATTCCGCCGGGCAAAATGATTTACTTCCAGGCGATGGATGAGCGCGGGATGGCCATTCAATCGATGAGGTCCGGCACGTACGTCCACCCCGGAGAACAGTTAAGCTGCGTCGGCTGCCACGAGCCCAAAGGCCGCACGGCGAGACCCTCGGCGGTTACGCCGCTCGCACTGCGGCGACCGCCATCCAGAATAAAACCCGACGTGGACGGCTCGAACCCTTTCAACTATGTTCGGCTTGTGCAGCCGGTCCTCGACCGCAATTGCGTAAGCTGCCACAGCAGGGAAAAAGCCCTGGACTTGACGGGAGTGATTGAAGGCAAGAACGGCTGGACGCGCTCGTACACCAATCTGGCCGCGAAGTACGGCTTCTACTTCCACGTTAACAACGGATCGATCAACACGGGAATTCATGGCGGCAGCCGGACGGTCGTGGGACAGTTCGGGGCGCGGGCCGCCAGACTGCTCACATTCATGGACGAGCAGCACTACGGCGTGAAACTCTCTCAGGAAGATTTTCACCGCTTGACGCTCTGGCTCGACTGCAACAGCGAATTTTACGGCTCATACAAGAATACCGTGGCCCAGGCCCAGGGGCAGGTCGTACAACCAACATTGGATTGACTCCGTGAGATAGGCCGGAGGCAGTCCATCTCATGGGGTGAAATGGAGAAGATGACAATGAGGCGGTCAATTCTGATAAAAGTAGAAGTTGCTATTGTTGCCCTGACGTTCGTCGCTCAGGCCGGCGCCGCCGTTTTCCTGCCCGGTATGCAGCCGAAGGAATCCGGGATCGAGTTTGCGAAGGTGCAACAGTGCCAGATGTGCCACGCTCGAACCAGAAACGGTCCCGCCGATCCGTTCCTGTCGTGGCAAAGCGGCATGATGGCACAGGCGGCCAGAGACCCGGTGTTTCGCGCTGCATTGGCGATTGCGAACCAGGACATCGAAGGGGTGGGTGAATTCTGTCTGCGTTGTCATGCCCCACGCGCCTGGCTCGAAGACCGCTCCAAGCCGGCTGATGGGTCGGTCCTCAACGAAGAAGACATGCACGGCGTAAGCTGCGATGTCTGCCATCGGTTCGTGGACCCGCTCTCGGATGAGGCCCGCAAGCTCATTAAATACGTTCCTCCGGGCTACGGCAACGCCATGATGGTGGCCGATCCCGCCAACACGGTCCGAGGGCCGTATGACGACTGTGAAGGAGCGATGCCCCACAATACGAAAAAATCCGAATATCACGCCTCCGGCAATCTCTGTGCACCATGTCACAACACTTCAAATCCCCTCCAGGTCCAGGATGTGAATACGGCGCCACCGCACACCTTCGGGCATATTGAACGAACCTACAGTGAATGGGTACTGAGCGATTTCGCCGGACAGGGCCGGCAAGGATCCTGCCAGTCCTGTCATTACCAGGCCGTTAAGGGCGGGGGGGAGGTGTCGCGATTCGGCAGCCGAAAACGCGACTATTTTGTGATGCACGGTCCAGTGGGCGGCTCGATCTGGGTCCAGGACGCCACCTTCCTGCTCTGGAACGGCAAAGACATGGACCAAAAAGCCGTGGACATGGGCAAACAGCGAGCCGCGGAATTTCTTAAGACAGCCGCGTCGCTCAGTATAAAATCATCCGGACCGGGAAAGGCCGTGCTGCGAATCACCAACCTGACCGGCCACAAACTGCCCACCGGCTACCCCGAAGGACGCAGGATGTGGGTGAACGCCAGGTTCTTCGATTCGTCAGGCGCCTTGTTGAAGGAAATCGGCAAGTACGGCCCCAGGGAAGATACTCTTTTCGGCAAGCCCGTGACCGCGCCCACACTGCTGGACCCGGAGCAAACCCGCGTTTACGAATGTCTTCCGGCGATCAGCGAGGCCCAGGCCCAAAAATACAACCAGAAGCCCGGCAAATCATTCCATTTTGTACTGAACGACTTTATCGCTAAAGACAATCGTATCCCGCCGAAAGGATTCAAAAACAGCACGTTCGCGGAACATCTCTCCGGGCCGGTGGACGCGGTGTACGCCGACGGCCAGCACTGGGATGATGTGCCGCTGGAGCTGCCGGCCGGCTGCCAGAGGGTCGTCGTGAATCTGATGTATCAGCCGGTCTCCTGGGAGTACATCAAGTTTCTCACGGAAGAAAACAAAACCGACGACTGGGGCAAACGTCTGTACGAGGCATGGAACAAGACGGGCCAATGTGCACCAACCGTCATTGCCGAGGCGGATGCAAAGTTGTAGGGTGGGGCTCGCCCCACCAAAAGGTTGGGCTTCTTCCTACGATATATCGAAAACTTTCGTCAGTTGGGTGATCTCGAAGACTTTGCGGATATTCAAATCCAGATTGGATAGTTGCAGCCGGCCGCCCGATTCACAGACCTTCTTGTGGATTCTGATCAGAAGACCCAGGAAGGCCGAGGTCATGAACCTGACATTGGCAAAGTTGAGAACCAGCTTCTTGTTGTCGTTTTTCTCGATAACCGCTTGAAAGGATTCCTGAAGCTTCCTTATCTGGTCTTCATCAACGATTCTCTCGTCTGTAAATGTCACAAGGGTAACATCGATTCCGTACTCGACCTTTATTTTTGCCTGCTCGTGTCCCATGAACGTTTCCTTGTTTCGGATCTCGTATGTCGCGTATCGAACGACCGCCGACGATGGACGACGCACGACCAACTGTATTCTACCGGATTGTTCTTGAAAACTCCAGAACTGCTTTGAAAACCTTCCGTAACAAGAAGCAGGATGCTGAAATTGCAGAACTACCGCATCTTGCGGCGCGCGGGAGGGTGGATTACAATCGCTCCCGTTGCGATCACGCAGCGTACTTGCAGTCGCATGAAAGGAGAAGGACTTGTCACGACCGGGAAAACTCAGGAAAGAGACAGCTCAGCGAGGAAGATTGATGGCGGGATTCTCGCTCGTCCCTCGTCTCTCACGGGTGGCGCAGCATTGTCTGGTTCTGTGCCTGTTGGCGGCCCCGGCGATCTCCGCCGAGAAGCCGGCATCTGACGGCTTGATTGCCTCAAACGAGCCGGGCTGGCCGCAATGGCGAGGCCCGCGCCGAGATGGTAATTCGGATGAGAAAGGTCTGCTGAAAAGCTGGCCTTCGGGTGGGCCGAAACTCCTGTGGAAAACCGACGGCCTCGGAACCGGTTGGTCCTCACCGATCATCGTGGGCGAGCGGCTGTACATTACCGGCGACGTGGGCGACGATTTGGTGATATTCGCGATCAACCTGAACGGGACCATTCAGTGGCGGACAAAGAACGGGCGAGCCTGGAAAGGGCCCTACCCCGGGGCGCGAGCCTGCTGTGCCTTTTCCGAAGGGCAATTATACAACATGAACGCATACGGGCGAGTCGCCTGTCTGGATGCGGTAACGGGCAGGGAGCTTTGGGCCGTGAATGTCCTGGAGCGGTTCGGCGGCAAGAACATCACGTGGGCCCTGAGCGAATGTCTGCTGGTGGATGGCCCGCGTCTGGTCGTCACGCCCGGCGGCAGGAAGGCCCTGATGGCCGCACTGGATAAGCGGACCGGCGAAACGATATGGACCACCGAGCCGCTCGGCGACGACTGCACTTCGCACTGTTCGCCGATTCTGTTCAGGCACGCCGGACGCAGGCTGATTACCAACTGCTCATCGGCACACGGCTTCGGCGTCGATGCCGATACCGGCGAGCTTCTCTGGACGGTTCCTCTGAGCAATCCGTACGGCACAAACGTCTCGACCCCCGTGTACGGCGACGGCCGCGTGTTCTACGTGACTCCGTACGCCGAGCTTGGCCGGGCTTATCAGCTTGAGACCGACGGCCGGAGAATAACGGCGGAACACGTATGGACCTGCCCGCTCGATACGGTAACCGGCGCGGCCGTGCTGGTCGATGGCACTTTCTTTGCCGCCGGTTACAAGACCTCGAAGTGGTGGTTCGGCGTCGATTGGCGGACCGGCAAGACAAAGTACGAATTCAAAGACCTGACCACCGGGGCGGCGATCTACGCGGACGGACGGCTTTACTGCCTGGATGAGAGCGGTACGGCCGCCTTATTAAAGCCGAGGCCCGACGGCCTGGAAACAGCGGGACGTTTTCGCCTGGTGGCCAAGCGGGTTAACGACGCCTGGGCGCATCCGGTCCTGCTGGACGGCCGGCTCTATCTTCGATATCACGACACCCTCTGGTGTTATGACGTGAAGTAGGGGCGGCCCCGCGTGGCCGCCCTGGGCATCGGGCAACCACATAGGGTTGCCCCTACTTTATGAATTGGAGGTCAAGACAATGAGAGACGGACGAACAATAATGCTCGCGGCAGCCGTGCTTGTAGCGTCAATCTGCCTGCAGGCTATGGCGGCGGATTCCACTGAAGCCCCACGCGACAAAGCAAAGCCCGCCGTAGCGCAACGGCCGAATCAAAAAGTCGCCCCCACGCATCCGGACGAGAAGTATGGCGAACATGAGAAACAGGCATTCGACTTGTACTTGGTGGAAAGCGAAAAGCCCACGCCGCTGTTTATCTGGATTCACGGCGGAGGTTTTCGCGGAGGGGACAAACGTCCGGTCAATGCGGCGATGATCGAGCGCTTTGCCCGGCACGGCGTCTCGTTTGCCTCGATAAACTACCGGCTGACCGACGTCGGGCCGTACCCGATGCAGATGCTCGATGCGGCGAGGGGCCTGCAAACCATTCGGCACCGCGCCAAGCAGTACAATATCGACCCGACGCGAATCGCCTGCAGCGGCAGCTCAGCGGGAGCAGGTATCTCCATGTGGCTGCTGTATCACGATGATTTAGCCGACCCGACAAGCAACGATCCGGTCGCCCGGCAATCCACCCGCATCACCTGCGCCGTCAGCGTCGCCGGGCAGACGTCCTACGACCCCCGCACGATCCAGAATCTGTTTGGCACCGACCAGGTCCACGAGGCGCTGGTTCTGCTGTACGGCATGAAAGACGACAAGGACCTGAGCCGGCCTGAGCTGGTTAAGCTGTTCGAGGATGCGTCAATCATCAACCACGCGACGCCCGACGATCCGCCGTTGTACCTGTTCTACCCGCAGGCGAACGAGCCGCTGCCTTCCAACTCGACGGGCGAGCGCCACATCCACCATCCCAAGTTCGGATTTCTGCTGAAAGAGAAAACCGACAAACTCGGCCTCCAGGTCGTACTGAAGCTGCGAGAGGACTACCAAACGGGCGACCGCAACAATCCTCGGATAGTACAGGACCAGGTTGACTGGGTGCTGAAGCGTTTTGGAATCGAGACTGGAGAAGTAAAGTAAGAAGTGAGAATTCTGAATTCTGACTTATCATTTCCATCTGGTTCTTCTTAGAGAGGCGCTGGGCTGGAGATAAACATGCTCGTCTCCGGGCTGTGGAAATTCGTCCTCGTGCATCCATTTGCCATATTCATCCAGAGAACGGTGTCTGCTCTCCACGGCGAAGGTCTTGAAGCCAAAATACGCTCCGAAGTCACCAACGGCCAGCGATATATACGGTCCGATCATAGGACTTCGGATAACGAACCAGGGGGCATCTCCCCGCCAGGGATTACTGCCGGGGCGCCAGAATTTCGGAACGGGACGAATCATCTGCCCGGCAACGATGTCAAACTTCAGGCCGATCCCTTCGGGCTGCTGTTCTTTGCGGTCGTGGTCGAACCACAAGCCGCGTTCGTAGTCGCCCAAAGACGCCTTTCCAGGGGCACCCAGGCTCAGGCTCAGACCTCCGACGGCGCCTGCTTTACAACCGCTTAAGAGAACAACAAGAAGTAAAACGGAGTGTCGCATTTCGATTCTATCTTGTACCGCCGGAATGATTAGTGAACCTGTAACTTCCTTTTGAAGAAGCTCAGCGATTCTCGTTCGACACAAGGCAAGTACAACAGTGAAGTAAAATGACCCGAAAACAAGTAAACCACCTCGGGCTTTCCCATCGCCTTCCAGAGTCTGTCGCCGCATTGAGTGGGAATGACGTGGTCAAACGCCGCGATGTACATCAGCGTTTCTTTGGCGTTTATGTATTCCGCCAGTGCCAAAGGATCCGTCGTCACCTTGTTCGACAGCTCGGTGCGGATTGTCTCCGGACTAGCGCCCATTTCGGCCAGCTCCTTCACATAATCCCTGATGCCGGGCAATTTGGATGTAAGAGTAATATCGGCCATACTGCCGCCCGCAAAGCCGATGACACTGCACTTGATTCGCTCATCCACCGCCGAGACAATGCTTGCTCTTATACCGCCCAGACTCAAACCCAAACCACCGAGCCTGTCGGCATCAACTTCTTTTCTTTCGACGAGGTAATCTATGACCTGCCTGGCGTCCAGCACGGTCTGTCTGAAACAGTCCTCCAACTGTTCGGCGCTGGCAATTTTGTCCAGGTCAACGTCGCGGTTATGGATCACGGCACAATTGAAACCATTCGACGCGAAGTGCCGGGCAAAACCTCGGGCACAGAAATCGGCGTCATCCGGGATCGGCCAGACAAGTATCGTCGGGAATCTGCCCTCTTTCCGCTGCACGTAGAAATCGATCTTGATGTTCTCGGTGTCGAATACGTTGCGCGCCGAGGGAAACTCCACCTGCTCGATGACGTAGCGTTTATTTTCAGTAACGGTCTGGACGGTTGCCTCGACCTTCTGCCTGGGATAGCTGTAGTACGCGAGCAGCTCGGCGCTTCGGGCCTTCGGGCCGGCGTAGGCGGGGTCGCACGGATAATGTGCACATGAGCAGAACAGCGCCGCACCGAAGACCAGTATGAACTTGGCAGCTTGCTCTAACTTCATGGCGTTCCCCCATTGCGTACCGACTACCTCATTCGATCCTGATGGTGCGCCGCGCTTTGCGACGTTTCAGGCCGGAGCCGGTTGCAGAAGCGGGCCGTTCCGTTATTCCGTCCAGTCCGGCTGGATTCAAGTTAACCGGCTTTTGTCCCCCCGGCGTTCGTCAGGTTGCGCAAATTGGCATGATTGCTTTTTTCCAGCGGCTTGGGAGCTTCAGCCTCGATGGTTGTCGTGTCCACGGGAAGCTGTCCCGGCAATTCTTTCATGATCCCGAGCCAGGCCTTCTGAAAAGCCTCTTCCATGGATATCGGCTGTTCCTTGATGCTCTCGCATGCGAGTGTGACATCGGAAGTCGCGCTGAAGACCCTACGGCCGGTCTTCGTATCCCAAATTTCCATTCCCAACATTCCACTGACGATTTGAGTGTTGAGGAACTTGGTGCCGAATACCGAGAGTCTCCCCTGGCTCCACCGCTTGATATCCAGCAAGCAAGGCAATACGAGATAATCGGCCCCGACTTCTTTGGCCAGGAATTCAAGGTCCGATTTTCTGAACATTCCGTTTTCCTCGTAGAATCTCATCATCTCCGCATGTTTCTGGCAGAGCTCCTTTTCGTTCAGCTTGTTGACAAGGTCCGTGAACGACAGGACCTCGAGCTTTTCGCTGCATACGGGCCGTACCTGCGATTCGTCGTCAAAGTCCAGGAACGGAATATCGATCAGGTCTTTCTCATGGTCCAGCTCCTTCCAGTTCTCCTTCAGCGCCCGTGCCAGGGAATCAGAGACCGTGCTTCGATGCTGCTCCTGGCCGGTGCTGGTTTCCGCCAGGAGAATGTAAACTCTCCCTTCCAGTTTCTGAGCTAACTTGTATTCGTCGGAAACCGGCGAGATCCTCACCGTTTGCGATTGCTGCTCCAGCGCTCCCGAACAACCCGAGAACGACAGAGAAACCGCCGAAAGCAGAACCACGCTGAAAACTGATCTGAAACTGAGCCTTGTCATTGTCAACCCCCTCTTTTTTTCATGTCACATCGTTATTATTACCCGATCCACCCTCTGAATCGACATCATCCATGCCGCCACGGAAAATGACCGAAACGACGATAGTGCGTCGTCACATTAAGCTTCTTTGCATGTATTGGCACCCCCCTGAAGCTGGATGGTGATCGAACGGATCGGGCCGGTGAGTGTAGTGGACAATCCGGCTGATTTATATGCTCGATGAGAACCCTGTTAAACCCCCGCCGTCCCCCATTAGACCACCCCATACATTATCTTTAGCTTTAGTGCTAATATACCATAACGGCTCCCTGAAGTCAAGAGAATTCCGCTCACCCTTTGGGCTGGTCTTTGTTAAAGAATTCTTTGGTCAGGCGAAAAACGACAGGGCCCAATAATAGCAGTGCGATTAGATTGGGTATGGCCATAAGTCCGTTTAACGTGTCGGCAAGGCCCCAGACGTGCTTGAGCTCCCACAGCGAGCCGAGCATGATCGGTGCAAACCAGAGAGTCCTGTAGATGACCCTGGCTCTGGCGCCGAAAAGATACGCCGCACAGGTCTCTCCGTAAAATCCCCATGCAAGCATCGTGTCATAAGCCGTCATGGCCATACATAGGGCGACTACAGAGAAGCCGATCTTCGTCCCAAATACTGTCTCGAAGGCTGACATAGTAAGCACCGCGCCTGTAGAGCCGGACGTCCATACGCCTGTAACCAGGATAGCCAAAGCAGTAGCGGAACAGATGACAATAGTATCGATGAATACCTCAAAGATACCCCACAGCCCCTGTCGTACCGGATGGTCGGTCTGGGCGGTGGCATGAGCTATAGGAGCCGAACCCAACCCCGCCTCATTGCTAAACACGCCTCTGGCAATGCCCCAGCGAATGGCCGCTCCGAAACCGGCCCCTGCAAACCCGCCGGTAGCGGCAACCGGCGTGAACGCCGACTTGAAAATCAAGACGAAAGTCTCCGGTAATCTCTGAATGTTCACCAGTACCAGAATCACCGCCCCCAGGAAATAGACGATGCACATGAATGGAACGAAGAAGACAGCCACGTGAGCGATGCGTTTCAGTCCGCCGACGGTAACCAAACCGACGGCGAAAATGAGGAATATGCCGGTAAGAAATCTCGGGATATGAAACTGCTCCAATCCAGAAGCCACAGAATTGGCCTGAGCCATATTCCCAATGCCGAACGCTGCTAATCCGCCTAAAGCCGCAAACAGGACAGCAAGAAACTTGAAGTTTTTGCCCAGTCCACGTTCGATATACATCATCGGCCCACCGATCATCGGCCCTTCGCCCTGGCGTGTGCGATAGGCGATTCCCAGGACGACCTCGGCAAACTTTGTGCCCATCCCGAGCAATCCTGACACCCACATCCAAAATATTGCCCCCGGTCCTCCTAACGCGATAGCGGTGGCAACTCCGGCTATATTTCCCACACCGACCGTGCCGGCCAGGGCCGTGCTCAAGGCGGCAAACGGACTGATGTCACCTTCCAGACCCGTCCTTTTCTTTCTGACAAGGGTTTCTTTGAGCATCGCTGGAAACCTGCGGAATTGAACAAGGCCCGTCCCCAGCATCAGATAGATCCCAACACCCACAATGGCGACAATCATCGCCGGACCCCACAAGATGAATTCATTCAGCTTGGCGTCAATTTCAAAAAAGCGGTCCAATGCACGTACCTCACTTTCCAGCCTTATAAGGTATGCCACACATAGCGAATCATTTCACTCTTGAACAAAGCTTGCCAATGAGTCCACGCGGCCGCTCTGTTATGGCCGGGATTGTCACAAAAGACAAGGAAAAACACGCGAGAGCATAAACCCCGTGTGGTATGCATGGGAATTTTAGAGTGGATTTGCTGTATCCGGAAAGTAGAATGTTCATCGGCTGTAAGACATCCCCATGGATCACGGGCGGATGGTCCGGAAAAATGTCTTCGGCCTGCAACGTTGTGCGATGTGGGTTTTAACAAAAGTTATTAGTCAGGAGATAAGTTATGAATAAGTTGCTTTGCGCTTTGTCTGTCTGTGTACTTTTCGCAGCGGGCTGTGCGGACAGGGAACCCAGTTTCTCGATAGTCGATAGAACAGCCTCCGAAAAGCCGGTTGTTGCGGCGGCTCAGCCCCCCGCCGAGAGTGCAAAAACCGACGTACCGCCAGCTCCCGTGACGCCCGCCCCCGCCCCCTCTGCTGCTTCCGAAGCAAGCAAGCAGGCAAGTCAGGACGGCGAGCAAGCCGGAGCGGCGAAGGAGGCCACGGAGAATCAGACCCCGGACGTTGTCTTCGTTCCCACGCCCCAGGACGTGGTGGACAAAATGCTCGAGATGGCAAAAGTCAGCAAGGATGATTTGGTCTATGACCTGGGCTGCGGCGACGGCCGGATCGTGGTCACGGCGGCCAAACGATACGGCTGCAAGGCCATCGGCTACGATATAGACCCGCAGCGCATCAAGGAATCACAGGAAAACGTGCAGAAAAATGGTGTCGGTGACCTGGTCCAAATCCAGCAGAAGGACATATTCACCCTTGACCTGAGCGAGGCCAACGTTGTCACGCTCTATCTCCTGCCGCGTCTGAATGTGAAGCTGATTCCGCAGTTGGAGAAGCTCAAGCCCGGCTCCCGCGTTGTCTCGCATGACTTCCGCATGAAGGGCGTCAAGCCGGACAAGACTGTTACGCTCACCTCCGATGAGGATCAGGCCGAGCACAAGATATTCCTGTGGACCATCCCCCTCCAGAAGAAAGACAGCTCAACCACCGGCCAGAGCGACGCAACCGATAGCAGCAACGAATAGAGCAAAAGAACGTGCAAAAGTCGAAATGCAAAATTAAGGAATTTGCCGTCGCGTGCGTTGCGCTATGTTTGTGTCACTCGCAGCTTTGCACAGCGCAGCGCCAGGATGCAAATTCGCCGGGCATTTCATTTACCGTAAGCAAGACGGTCCTGCACCGAATCGATCCGCGTCTGTTCGGGCAGTTCATGGAGAGGCCGAGCTGGGGCGAAATCGGCGTCGAAGGGGCGCGAATTCCCGGGACGACGAAGCTCCAGCCGGACGTGCTGAAGCTGCTCGCTGAAATGGAAATACCCATCATCCGGTTCCCCGGCGGGACCGATGCGGACTTTCTGGACTGGCGCGACATGGTCGATAACGTACCGGGCCGGGCCGCGGAACGGCCCACCAGCACGGGGCATCTCGGCCACAAGGTGACCAACAACTTTGGCTATGATGAGTTTCTTGGGTTCTGCGAGGACGTTGGGGCGCAGGCCATTGTGGTCGTGAATTTTCGAGATGGCCTGCTTAAAAAGAAGCCTCTGAAAGAAGCGGCTGCGCATGCTGCGGCGCTGGTTGCCTACTGCAATGCGCCTCTCGGAGCGGAACTGCCCGAAGGAATGTACGACTGGCCGTCCCTGCGGGCGAAGAACGGCCGGTCCAGGCCGTATAAGGTGAAGTATTTCCAAATCGGCAACGAAACATGGGCTTTCACGAAACAGTTAAAGGAGCTGGCGCCCCACGCGGCTCCTCAGTTTTATGTTGAATGTCTGGCCGCATACATTGAAGCGATGAGGTCGGTAGATCCGTCTATTGAAATAATCGTCGATGGGCACGACGGTGACATGTCCGGGATTGTCGCACAGGTGCGCGAGAAACTGGCAGACAAGATAGCCTATTTCGCCACGCACTTCTACTGCCCCTGGGCCATCACCCGAGTTTTGAAGAACGGCGCCGAAGTCCCAATGCAGGAAATCGCCGCCGATGAAATCTGGCGAGATTGGGTTGCAGTCACACAATTCGATGCGGATGGCCAGTCGATTATCGACCAGCCTGGCATCAACGCCGCCAGAAGGCTCGGCTACAAGGTCGCCGTGACTGAATGGAACTGGAACGGCTGGTGGAGACACGAGGGTCCCAAAACGGCCCTGGATTCGAGTTTTGCCAAGGGGCTTGGCGCCGCAGGATATCTGCACGCTTTTATGCGAGCAGGTGACGTGATTGAATTAGGCTGTCAATCCATGCTCGTGGGTAACTCGTGGGGTATCACAGCTATACGGGCGGATGCAGAAGGCAAGATTCCCCCCTTCTATATGCCCACCGGCCAGGTCACCATGTTCTATTCACAGCACCACGGGTCCGACCTGCTCGCTCTGGCCGGCAGGAATGTGCCGATGTATGAGCAGCCCTATCGAATGGGCGGCATCGCGCCGAGCAAAAAAGTGGCCTACGTTGACGCACTGGCGACGGCTGACGAAAAACACATCTATTTTCACGCCATCAACCGGAGCTTCGAGCAACCGCTTGATGTCACGATCGATGTCTCTGCATTCGATAGCCTCAAAGCTCTCGCCGTACACCATGTCCTGGATGGACGCCTCAACGACGTCCCCGGACCGGATGAGCCCCGACAGATCGGCCGGATAAGCCAGAGAGACGTTCACTTCGACGGCAAAACTCTGAAGGTGACTTTGCCGCACAGGTCGGTTTCCTGTATCGAGTTTGTGCAGGAATGAAGGGACACCCCTCATAGCAGCACTCACAAACCCAGTAAAATAAAGCACTTATCACTAAAATCCCGTAGCAGCTCCCGGTTCAGGACGGCACTATTTTGCAAGTTATTATAGGACAATCGCAATAAAATGGCTCGCCGGGGCGTCTAAGCTTTTTTCTTTGCCCGGATGGGGCGTGGTAGAATGTGACGAAACTCATTTGGAAAGGAAGATGACATGTTGAAGAGACTCATTCCTCTGTTGGCAATGCTGTTGGTCGCGATCGCCTCACCGGCTATGTTCGCCGCGGAGGGACCGAAAAACGTAATCCTGTTTGGATGGGATGGCGCTCAGCGAGAGCACGTGGACCAGTGTCTGGCCCATAACGAGCTGCCTAACCTGCAGAAGCTGATTAGCCAGGGAAAGTACGTCAAGATCGACGTCGAGGGCAAGACCGACACGAAGGCCGGCTGGTCCCAGATACTGACCGGCTATTACCCCGAAGTAACCGGCGTGTACAGCAACGGCCTGTATCAGCCCATTCCGAAAGGTTTAAGCGTATTCGAGCGTTTGGAGAAGCATTTTGGCTCGGAGAAATTCGTTACCGTGGCCGTCATCGGCAAGCGCGCTCACTGCGGCGAGATCGACCCGCCGAAGAAGACCCGCCTTGACCAGGAGAGCGAGCAGAAGCCGAAACAGAAGGCCCAGAAAAAAGCAGCCCAGCCGGGCGCCGGCAAGAAACCGCAAGGCAAGATCATCGAGGAAGACGGCGTGAAATACCGTTTCATACCCGGCTCGCCCTACTACAATATGTACACCGCCCTGGAGGTCTGGGAGTTTGGTCTGATGGAGGATCAGAAAGTCGGCGCAAAGGCCATCGAGCTGCTTGAAAAATACAAGGACAAGCCGTTCTTCTTCTTCGTTCATTTTGCCACGGTCGATCACGCCGGACATAAGCACGGAGAAAACTCCAAAGAATATAACGACGCCTTGATCTCGAATGACCTGTGGACCGGCAAAATCATCGACAAGGTAAGACAGTTGGGGCTGGGTGACAATACCCAGTTCTACGTGACCGCGGACCACGGATTCAATGAGAATGAAAAGGGGCACAGTTTCGCGCCTTATGTATTCCTGGCCACCAACAATAAGAACGTAAACCGCGACGGCCGGCGCCAGGACGTGACCCCAACCATTCTGGAAGCGTTCGGGCTGGACACCAGCACGTTTGAGCCGCGGCTGGACGGCATCTCGCTGACTAAGCCGGACAACCGTCCGCCGGCGAAGATCGAGCCCTGGAAAGCGCCTAAAGCTGCAAAGAGTCAGCCGAAGGAAACTCGTCGCCCGGATGTTATTTTTGTCCCCACGCCGCAGGAAGTGGTGGATAAAATGCTGGAGCTGGCCGAAGTGAAAAAAGACGACATAGTGTACGACCTGGGCTGCGGCGACGGCCGAATCGTAGTGACGGCAGCCAAGAAATTCGGCTGCAAGGCTACTGGTTACGACATAGACCCCAGGCGGATCAAAGAGTCGCTGGAGAACGTGGAAAAGAACAACGTCGGGGACCTCGTTCAAATCAAGCAGGAGGACATTTTCACGCTCGACCTGAGCAAGGCAAACGTTATCACTCTCTATCTGCTTCCGGAGCTGAATGTGAAGCTGATCCCCCAGTTGCAGAAGCTCAAGCCGGGCTCGCGGATTGTCTCGCACGACTTCGCCATGAGAGGCGTTAAGCCCGAGCAGGTGGTCGAGGTGACTTCCGGCCAGAACGGCTACGGACACACCGTCTATCTATGGAGAACACCGCTGAAAATGGTAACGGAAGGGGAATCTGACGGTTCAGAATGATTCGCGGGCAGACCGTTAATCTGCTCTTCTGGCGCCAGCCATCCCCAAACGGATATTTGGCCCGGGGGTAATGATCTCGAACCGAGCTTATTCCCAGACTCCAGACTTGTGTCTTTAGTCTCGCTTTGGCATCGGGATCAACTTCGCCGTGTCACGCTTTGCCCCCGCCGTCGAGATCATCTATAAAATTGTCCGATACAATCCGGAACCCGAAACAGTATTCCGTCGAGCTTGCTTAGGCCCAAAAAGCCGGGGCCTATACCAGATCGTTCGGTGTAGGCCCCGACGTGATACGCTTCCAAATGTCACTTCCTTCGACGCGGCCTTACTCTAAGGAACATTTCTCGGCTGATACAGATGGATGTCGTCGAAGTACATCTTGCCCGATCCGCCGGGCGTTGTCATATTGCCCCGCGTACCCAGACCAATGGCGAGCTTATCGACATTGGCTAAATTGACGCCCTGGTCCGTAAACTTCTGCAAAGGAATCACCCACTCCGTCCAAGTGCTGAGCGTCGCCGCCGCCGGATCAGGATGGACCACCACGGCCGGCTGGCCCGCCGTATTCGAGACCGCTATGTACAACGGCTCAGCGGCGTTGCTGGCGATGCCGATGTCCTGGTGCGTCCACTGCCCACTGACTGCTCCGGTCATTGTCACGCCGGAGAACTTCGCCTGGCACGTCAACGCCGCATCGTGGCTGGTCAGCGCCAGGCCGACATAGACAACCGAGCTCATCGGAATACCCTGCGGAATCGCAGTTGAAATCGACTGCCAGGTGGTCCCGTTGGCCGAGGCAGAGGCCGTGAAGTTGCCCGCCGCGTCCCGCTCTAACTTTACCCAATACGGAGCAGCAAGCCCCGTCTGGTTCGTGCTGAAGCTGGCCGTATCCGTATCGGTCCGGCCCTGGAACGCCACGCCGTTGGCCGGGGTAACGCACGTAAACGCGTGCTTCGAGCCGGCATCCAGCGTCTCGCGGATCATCACGCCGGCCTTCGCCCAGGCGTTGGTGTTCTGCACGCTTTCGACTTTGGCGACAATCGAGCCGGCGCCCGTGAGCGTCTTATAGGCGAAGTGGAACTGGTCGGCCGTGCCCCAGATGTCCACGCCCGAAGCCGTCATCGTGAAGATCCCCGCCGGGGCCTCCACAAAGCTGCCCACCGAGCCCGGATAGCCTCGGAACCACAGCGACAATTCGCCAACGCCGTACTTGCTCCAGTCCCGCGACGCCGTCAGCGTCAGCTCCACCTCCGAATATTTCGCGAAACCCTGCTTGTTGTTATCGTAGGCAAGCGGCATGGACTTACGGTCGCCGTGAACGATGGTCTCTTCGGTGAATGACGCCGTATTCTCGTCACCGACGGCGGAACCCGTGCCATTGCCGGCGAAATAAGGCGGCGTGCCGGGCATACCATAGCCAAGCCCGTCGTGCCACGCGTACCAGATCTGGTTGGTGCCGGCGCCGTAGCTCTCGAAGTCATCTATCGGACGGAAGTCGGCCACCGTGAAGCTCCAGACCCTGCCCTTGCTGGTCGTCCCGTCGTTGTTGTACTCATCGATCCGCCAGTAGTATGGCCCGCCGCCCCACTGGATGCCTTCAGCGGGTGTATAGTTAGTACCGCTCTGACGGCTTCGATAGACGCCCGCCGTCGAGGTATCGGCACTTTCTACGGCACCTTTGTCCGTGCCGAAATACACGTCGTGCTGTGAGGCCTTGTTTCCTGCCTGCCAGCGCAACGGCAGCGCATTATCCATATCGACCGTCTGCCCGTTACGCGGCTCCGGCTGCCAGGCAAGAAGCATATCTCCGCGCAGGACCAGCTTAATCTGGTCCTGCGTCAGCGCCCTGTCATAGATGCGAACATCATCGAGCCGGCCGGGGAACAGTCTGCCTTGATGTCCGTCACCGAGCCAAACCGTTCTGCCGCCGACGGTGTTGACGTCTATGGCCTGCCAGCCGCTCACTGTTTCCAGCCAGCCGTCCACATAGAGTTTAATATCGTCGATGCTGGCTGTGCCCACAACATCCAGCACGGACGTTACATGGTGCCATTCGTCGTCGGTCAGGACCGTGCTGCCGATGATAAATCCGCCGCTGCACTCGGTGCGAAGCGCCCCGATGACTCCGTCAACGGTGTTCTGCACGCGGCAGATCCATTTCTGCGTGTTCACGTTCTGGCCCCAGGAGATGTAGTCGCCATAGCCGGCGGTCTTTATCCAGGCGGTCACGGTGCGATTCTGCGTGCCAAGCACGCCCTCGTAGTCGGTCATCTGAACGGCGCGAACGGGAAACTCCAGGGCGCCGCCGTCGATGCCCTCGACCCACTGCGCGTCGCCGGCTGCGAACTTGCCGTGATGGTTATAACCCGACCAATCGACCACAGTCGTGCCCGGGCCTTCATCCAGCTTCCACCAGGCAACCAGCGTCGGGTCATCCGTCATCGAGATCGTCGGCATCGTTCTGAAGCTCCAGACCGGACCTTTGACCCACGCGGCGCCGTTGAACGTATCGGCGCGCCAGTAATAAGTGGTCCGCACATTTAGAGGGCCCGGATCAAAGGTTGTCGCCATTTGGACCGATGCCCCTGTTGCGTTGGCGATCTGGTCGGCGTCGGTTCCGAAATAGACGGCGTGCATAATCGCGTTCATGCCGGGCTTCCAGCTCAGATCGACGTTGGGGTCTTCAAACTGGGCCCCATCCACGGGCTCGGGATCGTACCCGGTCTTGAAGGGCATCCAGAAGCTCCACACCGCACCCCGCCACGGACTATCGGCGTGGGTGTTATTGACCTCGTCCACTCGCCAGTAGTAGGTCGAGCCGGGAACCAGACCTTCCGGAGCCGGAAAACCGGGAAAACCTACAGGTTGGGTATTCTGAGTCGTATTGCCCACAAAGACGGTCTCTGCGCCGGCATTGACGTCGTCGAAAGCCGTCCCAAAGTACAGGTTGTGAGACGCAGCAACGTCTCCGGGACGCCAGCTCAAGGTGACCCATGTATCCATGTACATGCTGCCGTCGGCCGGCATGGGATCGGTGGCTGGCCCGATGTATCCCAGCTCTGCCAGGCTCTTAACCTGGAGCGGTGTCAGCACCCTGTCATAGATCCGGACCTCGTCGATAAGCCCCGGAAAGAATCGGGAGTTGTTGGCGATGCGGCTGCCGATCGCAACGTCCACGTTGGCGCTATGGGGGGCAAGGAGAAACTTGTCGGGATCGGTGCCTGCCTGAGAGTCGTCCTGGCCGTCAACATAGAAGATCACATCAGGGTACGAGAGCGTGGCATCCGCTATGGCCGTCAAGGTGACGTGGTGCCACTGTCCATCTGCGACGACGGTGTTGCCCTGACGGTTGCCGTTGCCGTGCTCGACGCGCAGCCTGCCTTCGAAGAGGCGAAAGTCCACTCTGGCGCCGGCCGCTTGCCGGCCCCAGTATGCAATAGTGGCGTCGGTCGTCGTGGTGCTATTGATCCAGGCGGTAACGCTGAAGGCGCCTCCGCTGAGAATGCCCTTGTAGCCGTTGACCGTGAAGTAGTCGTCGGCGCCGTCAAGGGCCAGGGCCTGGCCGGAGTGGCCCGTGCCGAAAGTGGCACCGCCCATGAGTGTTCCGTTGCGACCATTGCCGGAAGAGTCCAGGCCATCGCCGTCGAATTTCCAGCGGCCCATGAGATTCGGATCAGCCGCCCGACCCACACCCGGCAGTAACACAGCAAACAATAAGGCGAGAGATAATGAGGGAATCGATTTCTTGCACATAACAGTCCTCCTTTAGAACTAAGGTTATGTCGATCTGTGGAATTATACCACATTATAGGTCCTTCCGTCAAGCAAGAATGGCCCTTTCACGCAGGATTTTGGGACGACTTCATTACAACACAACAGTTTTTGGCTGAGAATCCAGATATTGAACTCCTCCGCGCCCGTAGTCGATGGCCCAGAGACCCATATGCTCCGTCCCGGCATCTGCGAGGGGTTGACGAGCCGGATCGGGCAGAAATGAGGGAATACCCACAAGAAAAGCGGAGATTCATGGAGAAATAGCGGAGAACTTGCCAAGCCGTTGAGCTTCCGGAAGGAACATGCGATGCGCAGCCTGCGGGATCGTCTATAAGATTGGCCATAGGATCAGGAATCCGAAAAAGTATCCTGTCGAGTTTGCTTAGGCCCAAGAGCCGGGGCCTATACCAAATCGCCCGGTATAGGTCCCTTTCTTATTTGACCGGCGACCGCGGCGAAAGTTACGCCATCTACGTAGTACTACGTATTTTTGCGTTCCACTTTTAGATTAAGTTATACCCTTTTTCGTGATGACCGATATGCAAAATGCGGAGTAAGAATCTGGCTTAGGAAGAGTACGGGATATTAACGGTTCCGAGTATAGGTTCGACAAATGAGCCATCTGAACTTATCAGAGAAGCAAGTGAGGTGATTCACATGTCAATCGAGTGGTTACTAACGAAAACTCAGAAAACTCAGATTCATGGGAGAGCGGCGGAGAGTGCTTGCCAGGCCGTTGAGCTTTCGGAAGAGACATGCGGCGCGCAGCCGGCGGAATCGAACGAACAAATGAACGGCCATCAAGAGCAGGATCACCTTGTACGGGAGCACCCCTCGGATTACAACGTCGATAATCAACACTCAAAGACGCATTTGCGCTGTGACTGTGGTTATGACAACCAAGTGCATTTACCGCTATCCGGGAAAGAAATGTCCGTTTTGAATGCGCCGGTTGCGGGCATGAGCTGCAATACAACCCTCTGACCGGGATGATCAGAATCAGAAAATGGATTCTTGGATTTTTGTTCGGGCGGTTCCAGTAGGAACAGGCCCGTGTACTCCCGTAAGAGACGTTTTACGGTGCTGCCCTGGGCAACTTTGAGGCCATGCCGCAGGGCGGGAGACAGCACAAAGCCGTCGAAGTCCGACACGTCGCTCTTTCCGGACGTTGTCAACAGAATGATTGGCACAGTCTAAAACAAAGGAGAGCACGATGTTAGAAAAGGCGATCAAACCATTGCGGCGGCGATTGGCCGAACTGCCCACGAGAGCAAGCCGCCCCGTTGATTTCACCGTTCGACCCGGGAGCCAGCCAAAGGTGGGGGATATCATGAGCAGGGACATCGCATCCATCAGTCCGGCCAGCAGCGTGGTCTCGGCGGCAAGGATCATGTCGAGTAAGGCCATATCCTGCCTGGTCGTTTCAGACAACACCACTCCATTAGGAATTGTCACAGAAAGAGATATGCTGAAGAAGGGCCTGGCTGACGGAAATGATTTTCGTAAGACAAAAGTGGAGCAGATCATGTCGTCTCCCATCCGAAGTGTTCCACCTGATCTTTCCGTGATGGACGCCAGCAGCATCATGGAAGCCGAGAACATCAGGCGGCTTGTGGTCCTGGACGGGAAGCGTTCGGTCGGCATCGTAACACAAACCGATATTGTGCGAGTTCTGGCCTCCTACACACTCTCAAAGGAAGTTTCGGAGATCATGACCAGTGACGTGGCCGTGATAGCCAGCTCAGCAAGCGTCAAAGAAGCGGCGCAGCTCATGGCTTCTGAAAATATTTCCTGTGTCGTGGCGACGGACAAAAACGGCGTTGTGGGAATCTTCACAGAGCGCGACTTTCTCAAAAGAGTTGTTGCATTCAAGCGACCTGCGGCTCGCACCCGATTGAAGAAAGTGATGTCTTCTCCGGTGGTGACCGTGTGTTCTGATTGCTCCGTTCTAAGCGCCTGGAAGCTGCTGGAGCGGACAGGGATTCGCCGTCTGGTTGTTATGGATGACGAGACTCTGGTCGGGCTGATAACTCAGACGGACATACTCAAAGCCATCAAGGCCGGGCTGCACGAAGAGGAAGAAAGCTATTTCAGGCTAATGACCAGCACCGGCGACGGCATTCTTGTGGTTGACGACAAAGGCCGGGTGAGCAGCATGAACCGACGCTTTGCAGATATCTGGGGCATTCCCGAAGAGCTGACTGAAGAGCGAGATAGTGAGAAACTGGTCAAATACATTGCATCGCGGCTGGAGGAGCTCCCACCGTTTTTTGCGAGGGTGCAGGCGTCCTGTCTTACTCATGAAGAGAGCTGCCATACGTTGCACTTGAAAAACGGGAAGGTTCTCAATGTGTATTCTCTGGCGCTGGCCCGAGAGGAACCATCTGCCGGACGGATTTGGAGTTTTCGGGACGTGACGGGTTCGTGTAACTGATAATCAATCGCGATGAGGAACTATGGATAAATACCCTTGTCTCACAGGCCGTCGCGCACAGTCAAAAAAAGAGATCTCGTGTCGCTTTGAGCGTGAGACCGTTATGAGCAAGCCTCCCCAATCAAGAAGACGGGCCACGGCCACTCCGCTGGCTGTGCTTGCGGTTATCATATTGCTTGCGATGGGTGTTGGGCTGCTGGGTTTGGGCATGAACAGCCGCATTATTTCGATACGAAATGCCCAGGAGATTCAGGCCCGATGTGCCGCCGATTCGGGCCTGACGAAAGCCCTTTTTGAGCTGAACAAGAGCCTGAAAACAAATCCAGCCGATGTTGCCGCCGCCATGAACGGGACAAACCCTCCAGGCTCACCCGCTCTACAAGCGACAACAAGCGAGGCGTTGCCATACTGCGAGGCATCTTTTAGCTACAAAACAACTGCAGCCAGTGTCTTCGCCATATTGGGCGTACAGGGCCTGACTATTGAATCCATTGGACAGTGCGGGAGTGCGACGGCAAAGGTCTATGCTCTGGCAGGGCTCAAAGGCTTATTTGAGAGCGCGATTCTCGTACGCGATAGAATCTCCCTGATGCCCAATACGCTGGTGAAAGGATACAACTCGGCGGATCCCACCGACACGGATTTCAAGCTGCAAATCGGCACGACAAGCACTTTGGCCGACAGAATCCCCTTGGGGCCGGGTACTGTCGTGGATGGAGACGTCTTTGTGGGGGTCGGTGGAAACCCGCAAACCGTCATCGGGGCCGGCGGCACGATTACCGGCAGCAAATATGCTCTGGACACAGCGCCATATTTTCCAACTATCGCAGCGCCGTCGCTGCCGGCTATGGGTACCGCGCTATCAGCCGCAGGTACCACTCTTACGCTCGGCCCTGCGGGGAGCGGCACATACACGGGGATCAGCTTGTCGCCCGGCGGGGGCCAGCCGGGTGTGTTGCAGATACAAGGTGGTCACGTGGTGTTGTATATCACCGGTAATATTGACCTGGGCAACAGTTGCGAAGTGGTCGTGCGGCCCGGCTCGTCGTTGACTCTTTACGTGGATGGAAACGTCTCCGCCGACAATTCAGTCGGCTTCAACAATCAAGCCGGAAACGTCGGAGACTTCCAATTGTACGCGACAGGCACGGACGAGCAAGTATTCAACCTGAAAGCGAAAAGCTCAATATTCGGAACCGTATATGCCCCAAATGTGGACATCACCTTGTATCCAAGCGCCGAGATGCGTGGGGCGATTATAGGGCGGAGCGTGACATTCAAGAGCGGCTCGGTCTTCTACTATGACGAGGCATTGCGAGATAATGTCAGCCCGTTTGACGCCGGCGCGAGGTTCGTCGTGAAGCGCTGGCGTGAGGAGTAAGCGTCGAAAAACAAACGACTTTCGTCGTCCGGCCTGCATTTGATGTGTGGCAAGTAAGGGGCCGGCCTTGTGAATATTTAGAGCCTATCCGAATAACTCTTGGATAGCCGATATATTCAGAGGCAACGGTGCCTCTGAAAGGATTCAAAAACGAAAAAACGGAAAACAAAGAACAGATACAGGATTTCAGACGAACTGTGGGAA
>Ga0210377_10000954_pt1 | contig 27181 bp, 24 predicted proteins | sample PLM4_65_b1redo_FD_155480 | JGI IMG/M metagenome (GOLD analysis project Ga0210377, IMG submission 155480) | Groundwater sediment microbial communities from an aquifer in East River, Colorado, USA - PLM4_65_b1 redo | ecosystem: Environmental > Terrestrial > Soil > Riparian zone | place: USA: East...
ATGGATTGGGAATGAAAAGTGTCTTATCTTCGTGACGGACTCTTGGGCCGGGACACATTCAGACTCTCTCTTCATTCATCGGTAAACCCATTATTCACCGACATTTACCATCATACAAGAACACAAAAGACACGAAAAAATACCAAAGCTGCGTAAGCCAAAAAACAAATTAACGAGGCATTAACGATGAGCATCTCTATTGACGAAGTTGAGCGGATCGCCGATCTGGCGCGGTTGGCTTTGACTGACGAAGAGAAGGAGCGCCTGAGCGATCAGCTTTCGGCGATTCTGGATTACGCCTCCCGTCTGCAAAAAATTGACACAGCTAACATTCCGGCCACAGCGAGCGTTCTGCCGCTGGACACGATCCTGCGCGATGACGAAGTTCGCCCGCCCTCGCCGCCGGGGGAACTGCTAGCGAACGCCGCCGAACAGGACGCGGACATGTTTCGTGTCCACGCGGTGATGGAGTGATCGATGGCTGATCTAACTGCTCTATCGATCCATGACGCCGCCGAGCAACTCCAGCGCGGCGACACAACTTCTGTCGCGCTAACGCAGGCCTATCTGGATCGCATCGCGGCGCATGATGGCAAGTTCCACGCTTTTCTGAACGTCACGGCGGATGTGGCGCTTGAACAGGCCAGCCGGGCCGACGCGCGCCGACAATCCGGCGACAACCACCCGTTGCTGGGAATCCCCATCGCTTACAAAGATGTGCTGTGCGCCAGAGGGGTGGAGACGACCTGCGGCTCGGCGATCCTCAAAGGGTATATCTCGCCCTACAGCGCGACAGTCATAGCGCGGCTGGAAGCAGTCGGGGCGGTGATGCTGGGCAAGACTAACATGGACGAATTCGCCATGGGGTCTTCGACTGAAAATTCGGCGTATGGCGTCACGCGCAACCCGTGGGACACCGAGCGCGTCCCCGGCGGATCAAGCGGCGGCAGCGCGGCAGCGGTGGCGGCCCGGTTCGCCCCGGCTGCGCTGGGCACAGACACGGGCGGCAGCATCCGGCAGCCGGCGTCATTGTGCGGCGTGGTGGGGGTCAAGCCCAGTTATGGCCGCGTCTCCCGGTATGGGCTGGTGGCGTTCGCGTCGTCGCTCGATCAGGTTGGGCCGTTCGCGGGCAATGTGGCCGACGCTGCGCTGGTGATGGAAACCATCGCCGGGAATGACCCGCTTGATTCAACTTCTATGCCAACACCGGTTCCAGCGTACACCACCTTACTAAAGCGCGATCTCAAAGGCGTGAAGGTTGGCGTCCCGCGAGAGTATTTCATCGACGGCATGGACGCCGAAGTAGAAAAAGCCGTGCGGACTGCCATTGACCAACTGCGAGAGCTTGGGGCTGAAATCCACGAGATCAGCCTGCCGCACACCGACGACGCTTTGCCGGTTTATTATCTGATCGCCCCCGCCGAAGCCTCCGCTAATCTGGCCCGCTTTGACGGGGTGCGGTATGGCCCACGTGTCGATGGCGAGACGTTGTGGAAAACGTATCGGCAGACGCGCGGCGCGGGGTTTGGCGCGGAAGTCAAGCGGCGGATCATGCTAGGGACATACGCGCTGTCCGCCGGGTACTATGACGCCTACTACTTGCGCGCATTGAGGGTCAGGACGCTGATCAAGCAGGATTTTGACGAGGCGTTCAAGCAGGTTGACGTGATAGCCTGCCCGACTTCGCCATCGACCGCGTTCAAGATTGGCGAGCGCGCCGATGATCCGCTACAAATGTATCTGTCGGATGTGTTCACGCTGGCGGCCAATCTGGCGGGGGTGTGCGGAATTTCGGTTCCATGTGGTTTTGACAGCCGTGACCTGCCCATCGGCCTTCAGATCATCGGCCCGGCGTTTGGCGAAGAGCGCATTTTCCACGCGGCGCATGCGTTTGAGCAAGCCACCGAGTGGCACAAACGCGCGCCGGCGGTTTAATCTGAGCGCCTAGCCCGAAAAAAATCCACACCCTATGCAGGGCGTGGATTTTTATTAGCGCAAGACCAGCGATACCTGCTGCCAGAATTACTGCCCTAACTCTTTATCGATGATAGCGGTGAAGGCCGCCAACGGCTGCGCTCCGACCAGCCGCCAACCATTGATAAAGAAGGTGGGCGTCCCGCTGACACCGTAAGAGGAGCCATCTTGCAAATCGGTATTAATCACCGAATCAAATTGGTTTGAATCAAGACATTTAGCGAACTTCTCCGCGTCCAATCCCAGTTTCTTGGCCAGCGTTTTGGAATTATCGACGCTGATCAAATCTTGAGTCAAGAACAACTCATCATGCATTTCCCAGAATTTGCCTTGCTCGTTAGCGCACAGAGCCGCCTGCGAGCCATTACGCGCTTGAGGGTGAATGGACTCTAGCGGAAAGTGGCGGAAGTAAATCTTGATCTTGTCGCCATACTTGTCGCGCAGAGGGCCTAATGTCTGATCGTTAAAACGCTGGCAGAACGGGCACTGGAAATCGCTAAATTCCACAATGGTGACCGGGGCGTTTTCCGGCCCCAGCACGGGCATCGTGCCAACGCCAACGTTGTCAACACGCGGGGTTTCGGTCGGCTGGGCCGGGGCCTGCGCAACAACCTGCGCCGCGCTCCCGCCAGTCCCGCCTGTTTGCGCGAGCAATCCGCCACGAATATTGAACCCGATCAGGGTGAAGAACAACCCGCCCAGCAGAAACGAAATCACGCCCACAAAGAACGTGACTACCCACGACTTTTTGAGGACGATCACATCCTCGCTGCCCATGTCGTTGCTCATCATTGGCTCGACATCAGGCCCCATAATTTTCTTAGCCATAAATGATCGCAAAGCTCCCGTCGGTGTGAAAAATGAATTCAATCGCTCGGATATTAACGAAATAGATCGACTTCGGCAACTTGCTATGCGCGTCCGAGCCTGAGAGGGCGAACAAACTGAGATGTGTCGCTCGATTTATGGATGATTGTCACTGTCCCGCAACGCGCAGATTAATCTATTCTTAGAGCCAATACTCTACTAATAGAATAGCTTTTGTCGTCTGGACGTCTTCCGGTTTCGCAGCCCTCAAGGCTTTTGATTGCCATCAAGCATCTGCCTGAATTTGCGCCAAGCAGGCAACGAAGGATAGCCACCATGTCACTAGCCTCAGAACAAAGCCAGACCGCACCGCGCCGCAGCATACTCAAATATCTTCTCACATTCTCTATTGTCACCACGCTGGGCGGCGTGCTGACACCGATTATCAGCTACTTATGGCCGCCTATGCGCCAAACAACCGTGCAGGGCAGCCGGGTTCGGGTGGCGTCGCTTAAGGAATTGGAGGCGGCGGGCGGGTTGATCACGGCTGTAGAAGGTCAGGCTATCGTGCTGACCTATTCTCAAAATTCTGTCAAGGCGTTTTCCGCTATCTGCACACATCTGGGCTGTATTGTGCAATGGGAGAGCGCCGGCAAGTACATCCAGTGTCCCTGCCATGATGGCCGTTTTAATGCGCAGACTGGCGCGGTCATCTCCGGGCCACCGCCTGCGCCGCTGCCCCCCCGCGAAACGGTTGTCGATGGCGATGATGTGTTTGTCATCATTTAGGCTTGCTATCAGCGAATGAGGCAATTATGACCGAGCAACAGCGTCGATTTTCCATCATCCCCGGCATCCGCGAGTGGGTTCAGAATCGCGTGGACGTGGATGGCCTCATTCAGGGGGCGCTCCATGTCAGCATTCCGCGCGGCGTCCGAACCTATTTTCTGGGCGGCACAACGCTCTTCTTTTTAGGCGTTCAGGTCATCACAGGCATTCTGCTGGCTTTGCACTACCAACCCAGCGCGCAAGACGCCTACCAGAGCGTTTTGCACATCATGAACAGCGTCCGCTTTGGCTGGCTCATTCGGAGCATCCACGCCTGGAGCGCCAACCTGATGATAATCACCTGCGCGTTGCACATGCTGCGCGTGTTTTTTCAGGGGGCTTATAAAAAGCCGCGTGAGATCACATGGACAGCAGGCGTCGTGCTACTGCTGATCACGCTGGGGTTTGGGTTCACCGGCTATCTTCTGCCCTGGGATCAGCGCGCTTTCTGGGCCACGACCGTTGGCACTGAAATTGCAGGCTCGGTGCCCGTGGCGGGCGACATTCTCAAGAATTTTCTGCGGGCAGGCCCGGACATCAGCGGCCTGACGCTTTCGCGCTTTTATGGCATCCACACGCTGGTGCTGCCGGTGAGCGTTGGCCTGTTCGTTCTGGTCCATCTGGCGTTAATTCATGAGCAAGGTCTGGCAGGCCCTGCGGGCAAAGATGACGGAGAGGTGGAGTCATGAGCGACCGCGCACGAGAGAAACAGAACGACAATGCCGGAAAGCTGACGCCGTTCTTCCCCGACTATTTGTTGGATGAGGTCATCGCGTGGTACGCAGGGTTGGCCTTGCTAGTGGTGCTGGCGTCGCTGTTCCCGGCTGGCCTCGAAGAGCAGGCAAATCCGCTTATGACCCCGGAGCATGTCAAGCCGGAATGGTACTTTCTATTTCTCTACCAATCCCTCAAACTTTTGCCGCGTCTGGCGGGCGTGCTGGCGCCAGCCGTAGGGCTGCTGGCTCTTATCCTGCTGCCCTTTATAGATCGCAATCCCGACCGGACGCCACGCGCCCGGATGGCGCTGAATGTCATCGGGATAGCGGTGATCGTGGCAATTGTGGCGCTAACTGTGTGGGGCTGGGTGAGCTAGGATGCGAGGAATCTTGATGAACGTTTCTCACAACACGCATCGCTTCATTATCTTTGGGGTCATAATCACTCTGGTTGCGATTCTGTTTTTGGCGTGGCCGCAGCAAGTCAATGCGCAGCCGCCGATTCCCCATCCGATCCCCGGTCGAGAAGATTGCCTGTCCTGCCATCAGCAGGGGGTTGGGGGCGCGCCGAAGATTCCTGACAATCATGCGGGGCGCACGAATGATATGTGCCAGGGGTGCCACAGCGCAGGGGCAGCCACAGACGCTACCCCATCCGCGCCCGGAATCCCGCACCCGCTGGAAGGGCACGAGCAATGCGTCGATTGCCACCAGCTCGCTGCGACGCCCAGTAGCGGCTCGGATAACGCGCCGCCCATCGCGCCCATCGTGCCAACGCCTCTGGCCGTGCCTCCTGTGGAAACCAGCGCAAACACCTGTGTAGACTGCCATCAATCTCTGACGGAAGGCGATCACGCTATTGTCAACGATTGGCAGAGCAGCATCCACGCCAAGCGCGGCGTCAAATGCGTGGCCTGTCATGGCGGAAACTCGGACGCCACCGACGCCGCTGTAGCGATGTCAACCTCCGCCGGGTTTATTGGCGCGCCCGACCGCGACAAGATTCCGGGCCTGTGCGCAAGCTGCCATGCCGATGTGACCCGGATGCGGCAGTATGATCTGCCCACCGATCAATACGCCAAATATCTTGAGAGTTTCCACGGACAACAACTGGCAAAGGGCGACACTAAAGTCGCCACATGTTTCGACTGCCACGATGGGCACGCGACTCGCGAGACAAACGATCCGAGCGCCAGCGTGTATCCGTTTAACGTTCCCGCATTGTGCGCCCGGTGTCATGCTGACGCAACGTACATGAGCGACTACGGCATCCCCACCAATCAATTCGACCTGTACAAGACCAGCGTTCATGGCAAGGCGCTGCTGGAAAAGCAGGACGTTCGCGCCCCAAGCTGCGCAACGTGTCATGGCACCCACGGGGCCGCGCCGCCGGGGTTCGCCGAGGTCGCGAATGTGTGCGGCAGTTGCCATACTGCCACTCAGGATTATTATCTGCAAAGCCCGCATAACAAGGACACGCCTGAAACGCCGCGCTGCGTCACGTGTCATGGGCGTTATGACGTACAAGAGCCGAGCGAAGCCATGTTCATTGGCAACGAAGAGCGCCATTGCGGAAGCTGCCACGAGCCAAACTCGCCCGTTGGACAGTCGGTGGCCAAGATGAACAATCTGCTTGCCTCAGCGAACACAGCGCTTCAGGACGCCAACTACCTGGTGAATCAAGCTCAGGGTCTTGGCATGATTGTGACCGAGGAGGAGAGCCTGATCGCCGACGCGCGCACCAAATTGATCACGGCGCGCGCGGCCCAGCATACGGCTAACCTTGACACGGTTCAAACTATGACCGACGCCTCTATCGACCTTAGCAAGCAAGCGCACGAAAAGGCCCAACAGTCGGTTGATGAAAATGTCTTTCGCCGTCAGGCGATGATTATCGCTATTGCGGTGATTGGCCTGGTTATTGTCTCGCTGATACTTATCCGCCGTGAACTGGTTCGCAGGACAAGAGGCGAATAGCTCTGCACCCTGACGCGCAACCTCATGTTATTGGGTGCTGCATTCAGAAGGCGGGCCAGTCATAGCGACTGACCCGCCTTCTGCGCCATTCGACAATTTCTCCGCTGTCAAGGCGTGACATCGCATCAGGCTTGTGGAGGAATTGCCTGAATCTCGCGCGATCACCAACTCTGAACGCGTTCTGAGCATCGATCTTTTAGACGAGCGCGTCATGTGACAAGGTCAAGACGCTCCGTTTTATCAAAACGAAAACTTCAGATACAATATCTCTTATCTCTTTATCCACACTGTTCGAATTGTCATAGCCTTGTCCGCACAAGCTCCCATCGCTTCACCTTATTCTGCTCAATCTGACTCTGTCGGGAACCTTTTGGCGACCGCGCAAATGATATTTATTAGTGGCATTGTTTTAGCGATCCCCACGACATTCAAGCGCACGTTGTGGATGGCAGACACCAGCCAAGCCGCCATTCCATTGACTTACAGCGCGGTCGTTATATACCTAGCCGACATCCTTTTGTTAGCTTTGATTGCTGTAACAGCTTTGCGGTTATTTCTTGAGCCAAATTATAGATTGAACATACGGGTGCTCATTTCATCGTGGCAGGCGGCAGGCGGACTCTGGTGGATTGCGCTTCTGGGGTGGACGTTGGCAAGCATACTCTGGGCATTTGAGCCTATGTTGACCTTGTATGCAGCCATCAATCTTGCCCTGGCCTTGATGATGATGATCATTATTGCCGGGGTTGTTGTTGAAGGCCAAGGGCGCCTTCTATTTGTCACCATGGCAATCAGTGGAACACTATTCGCTTCGCTGGCGCTTCTTCAAATAACGAATAAAGGGCCTCTGGGCCTAATGGTTTTGGGCGAGCGGACATGGATTGCCGGGGATCCTCAGAACTTTGGCGAAACCACCTACCGAGCCAGCGGACTTGCGTATCATCCTAACGTGTTAGCAGGGTATCTGGTTATAGCTTTACTGGCATGCGTGGCGGCTGGCTCGGCGCTTAAGAATCGCCAAGCACGATGGGGGCTCGGAATAGCGGCTCTGATTATTGCCGGCGGGTTAGCCTCCACGCTCTCTCGCACGGCGTGGATAGCAGCGGCCATGCTTGTCGCGCCGATTATTTTGACCGGGGCGTCTCTCGCGCGCATGCGCTGGCAAATCATTCGATGGGTCGTGGCATTGCTGGCTCTCACGACGGCGCTCGTCATTGCAAGCGGTTTCGGAATGTCAGTTTGGGAGCGCATATATACTCTGGCTGATCGCGCCGCTGTAGCCAATCGGCTATTTTATGACTATCCGAATACAGCCGTCGTCATTGGCTCGTCGCCTCTTGTGGGCGTCGGGGCCGCCAATTTGATGGTCGTGATGGCGAAACTGCTTTCGCCTGCCCCAGCGCCCCTTCTGCCTGCCGCCAGCGTGTACTGGTGCCTATGGGCTGAACTGGGCGTCCCGGGCCTCGCGCTTTTCCTGATTTCGTTTGGGCAATTTACCCCGTGGTTACTTAAGCAAGGCCCTTTTCAGACACGGCTGTTGGCCTGGGGGCTGGCTGCCGCCGCCGTCATTATGGGTTTCAATTTCTACTTATGGGGCGACTTCCGAACACGACTGCTATTATTCTGGCTACTTGGAGTGTGGTGGGGGTATCGGCTTGCTCCAAACGCTGTCCTTATGGCGACCCCCGGTCTGGCGCATCAAGGGGCGCAATTTTTGTCAGGCAGAGCATGAACGTCATGAGATATCACGATGCATGCCACATGCCCTGACGCCAGCTTCATCGGTTGCGCTCAAAGCTGCTAAGGGTTGTTGAGAGAGGCTCTCTTGTGAAAGAGGTGGTTTTGGAATGAGCGTTGCAGTCATCACTGGTTCTGCCGGTCTTGTAGGATCAGAGGCGGCGCGCTTTTTTGCCGATCTCGGTTTCGATATTGTTGGGATCGACAATGATATGCGCAGCGCCTATTTGGGGATTGAAGGGTCAACGCTCGCCAACCGCGAGCGGCTCAAGCAAGACCTTGGCTCGCGCTATTCACATCGTAACGTAGATGTGCGGGATAACGCCGCTATCAAGAATCTTTTTCAGCGATATGGAAACGCTATCTCGCTGGTAATTCATGCGGCAGCTCAACCATCCCACGATTGGTCTTTGAGCGAGCCGATGGTTGACTTCACGGTGAACGCCAATGGCACACAGAGCATGCTTGAAGCGACACGCCAATTAGCCCCTCAGGCGGTGTTCATTTTCACCTCCTCAAACAAAGTGTACGGCGACAGCCCCAACTGCTTGCCTCTTTTAGAGATGGAGACGCGTTGGGAGGTCGATAGCGCTAACGCGCGCTGGGAGGGCATTGATGAAACACTGTCACTTGACCGATCTCTGCATAGCCCATTCGGAGCCTCCAAGTTAGCCGCTGATGTCATGGTTCAGGAGTATGGACGCTCGTATGGCTTGCGCACCGTCTGTTTTCGATGCGGCTGCCTGACCGGCCCCAGCCAGGCAGGAACCAGGCTGCATGGCTTTCTTGCTTATCTGGCGCGCTGCGCGACAATAGGACGCGAGTACGTTGTCTATGGATACGAAGGGAAACAAGTGCGGGATAACTTGCACAGCTCTGACTTAATCAAAGCCTTCCACGAATTTTATCGCCGCCCGCAATCAGCGGCGGTCTACAATTTAGGCGGCGGGCGTTCAAGCAACTGCTCCATTCGGGAGGCGCTCCAACTGTGCCAGGAGATTACTGGCCGTGAGGCTGTCTGGCGTTACACAGCGCAACATAGGAAAGGCGACCATCGATGGTGGATCACCAATAACGCTCAGTTCATGGCCGATTACCCTGATTGGCGCGTCACATTGGGGATCAGGGAGATTATGGAGTCGATCTTTGATGGAAACCGCGAACACTGGGAAGCGGCAAGAACAATCGCATGATTGACCGAGGGACATTCAGTGTCTTAGGCGTCAATATCTGCGCCATCGATTACGAGACGGCGACGCAACGAATTTTGAGCGCCGCACACTCCCAACGGGCATTAGGCGTGTCTGCGCTGGCTGTTCATGGCGTTATGACTGGCGCGCTTGACCCTGCTCATCGATATCGATTGAACCGCCTTGACCACCTGCTGCCTGACGGACAACCCGTGCGCTGGGCGCTCGGCGTGATACACGGGGCTCATCTTCTTGCGCGTGTTTATGGCCCGGAATTGATGCTTCGGTTGTGCCGTCAAGCCGCATCTGAAGGGCTGCCCATTTATTTGTATGGAAGCCGTATCGAAACACTAGAGTGTCTATCGTCCAGTCTAACTCGCCAGTTCCCATCACTCATCATTGCGGGCATGCAGGCATCTCGTTTCAGGCAAATTTCACCTGCCGAGAAGAAGACGATCATAGACGCGATTCGAGCCAGCGAGGCGAAGCTTGTGTTTGTAGGTCTGGGCTGTCCGCGCCAAGAAATATGGATTTACGAATATCGGCAAAGTTTAGATATTCCGCTGGTTGGCGTGGGGGCCGCCTTCGACTTTCACGCAGGACGAACGCCGCAGGCCCCTGAATGGATGCAGAATGCGGGGCTAGAGTGGTGTTTCAGGCTGCTATCAGAGCCACGACGTCTCTGGCGACGCTATTTGCTGCTCAACCCTTTATATGCGGTGTTGATCAGCCTACAGGCGATAGGGTTATTAGGGCAACTGCTGGCCCGGGAAGTCTCGCCTGCCCACGACTCTATGGTGGGGTAGTTATGCAACACCCATGACGCCAGCGATCTCTGTTCACATTGTCACCCATAATAACGCGCTGGTTCTTGAAAGCTGTGTCCGATCTCTGGTCGCCCAGACCTACACCGATTTTGCCACCCTCTTAATTGACAACGCCTCGACAGATTCAAGCCTTGAGATTGCCAAAGGGTTTGACTTAGAAACGCACGCGAATTCAATCAATGCTGGCTATGGCGCGGCGCATAACTATGCGATCAACGCCACTCAGAGTCGATACATCCTCACGCTCAACCCCGATGTCATCCTGGCCCCAGAGTTCCTTGCCCACATGATTTCGGTCATGGATGAGGCGTTACCATCCGTCGGCTCTGCGGCTGGACTTCTGTTACGGATCGAGCGCCCCGGAGAGGCGCCGCGTCGGGTGGATAGCGCGGGCTTAAGCATGTCCCGCAATCGGCGTCAACGTCTTCGATTAGAAGGAGCTGACCCATTGCTGGCGTCTTCTGAAATTCAGACTATTTTTGGGCCTGATGGGGCTGCCGCGTTTTATCGCAGAGATATGCTTGAAGACACGCAGGTGGAGGGAGAAGTCTTTGACTCCGACTTCTTTTTGCACAAAGAAGATGTTGATCTTTGCTGGAGGGGCCAACTGCGGGGGTGGTCGTCGATATTTGTGCCGGGCGCTGTCGCTCACCATGCGCGCGCATTCCGCCCCGGGCAGCGAAAGGGCGTCCCGAAGGCGGTGCGCATGCGGGCTGTGTGTAATCGTTACTTGATGCTGATCAAAAATGAACACCGATCGCACTTCTTGCGCGACATAGTTCCCATTGTGAGCTACGAACTGGCAATCGCCGCTTATATCCTGACTTTTGAGAGAGAGTCGCTGACAGGATACAGGGAAGTTTGGCGACTGCGAAAAGGAATGCTGCGGAAACGCGCCATTATACAATCACAACGATTGATCGATTGGCCTGAATTGCGTCCCTGGTTTGCTGGCAATTAACAGTATTCTCCGTTGCTCAGAGCAAATGACTACAATGGCAATACCTACAGACAACGAGGGCTATATGCGCCATAACCTAATAAGCCAAAATCGCAACCTGAAATTTATTCACCGCTTATCAGAGACGATGCTATGGATAAATCAACCACTGAATCAATTCTTTCTGTTTTGTAGCCTTATTCCACCACTATTGATCCTCATTTATGTTGTGACAAATGCGAGAAGTGTTCCCATCTATGATGACTGGGACACCAATGTCATCCTTGCGCAAAAGACTATTGAAGGCGCACTTACCCTAAACGATCTTGTCGCTCAACACCTTGAACACCGTTACCTTTTCGACAGCATAACGACGGTTATTGCTGTAAAGTTTACCGGTTGGAACCTGAAACTGGGATCGTTCCTTGGGGTCGGTCTTGTAGGTTGTAATTTTGTAATACTGATCAATTGGTGCAAGCGCGACTTGCCAAGCATCGTATCGGCAATGCTTGTTCCCGTCTCCGCCTTGCTTTTCTCATTTCGACAAGGAATAAGCTGGCTTTGGCCTCTAATTGCAAACACCTATCTATGCGTGTTCTGGTTTCTGGTTGCAGTATCGGTTCTTAGGACAGGAAGGCGCGGATGGCCTGCAATAGTGGCGGCGGCCTTTCTCAGCGTTTGCGCATCTTTTTCAATGGCTGCGGGGTTATTGGTTTGGCCTATTCTTCTTGGAGCGTTATGGGTCATTGGTTACCACCAATGGCGGCATTATGTCTTCTGGATATTTGCTATGGCGGCAACTTACGGTTTGTATTTTAACAATTTTCACTTTCTTCCGGAAGGTCTCAATACCAACTTGGCGCAAGTCAGTTATTACGCGATAGGTTTTCTTGGCGGGCCTTTTGTCTGGAGTAATATGCAATTAGCTCGAAACGTTGGACTAACAGGGCTAATAATGCTATTGGTGAGTGTAGTGTACTTATTATGGAATGGAAGAAGTCTAGCAGATATCGTTGTTTGGTTAGCTCTAGCAGCTTTTTCAATTGGGTCCGCGATTGTGGTGGGGATGGGCCGCGCCCATTTGCCTGAACAGGGCCCTTTCCGATTCCTTTCATCCCGTTATGTGCCTCTTTCGACGCCGTTCTGGATTGCCGTTATTGTTTTGTCTTTAAGCACGGTCGCAATAATGTACGAGAAGAGAATCACGCAACCTTGGAGTATGCCCATTCGTTTCTTTGTGATGTCAACATTTTCGACACTGATCGGTTTGTTCATAGTGGCTAGCATCCAAGGTTCACAAGTTTCTCCACCGGTGAACGTCAACCGGGAGCTATGTGTTCTTAACTACCCAACTACACGCGACACATCCTGTCTGGCTGGCCTTTATCCTGTCCCTGAAGCGCTTGGGGATCGGATTGACATGTTAGCGCGGTATCACCTAGCTGTATTTGCCCATCCTAGTCCGCCATGAGCATTAGCATGGTTGATGTGTCCCAACCCGTGATCCATATTGGCGTAGTGACCTACAACAGCGTTCAAGATTTGCCTGCCTGCGTGGACTCAATTCGCGCGCAAACGTATCACAACTGGACACTGACGATACTGGACAACCATTCGTCGGATGGCAGCGTCGATTGGCTGGCAAAGCATGTCCCCGAGTCGAAGCTTATCATCCATTCGACGAATGCCGGATATGGGGCAGGCCAGAATCGGATTCTGGCAGAATGCGGGTTGAAGTCCGCTGATTTTTACCTTCCCCTAAACCCGGATGTGACGCTCGATCCGAATTGCCTGAGCGCGCTCATCGAACCCGTGCGTGAAAAAAATGCGGACTGGGTGGCGGCGAAGATCATGCAGTCAGGCGAGGCGGCGCGACGCGCTAACATGTTGTATAGCGCAGGGCACGCTATGTCGCGTGATGGCTATACTGTTCGCATCGGGCATGGTTTGCCGGACAGCGAACGTTTTAGCGCCGCGCGCGAAGTCTTTGGCGCGCCCGGGGCTGTGTGTCTGATCACAAGGCGACTGATTCAGCGTATCGCTCCCGATGGCATTTTGTTTGACCCGGATTTTTTCTTGTATGGCGAGGATTCTGATCTGGATTGGCGAGCGCGCAATCAAGGCTTGCGATGCTGGTATACACCCTATGCTATTGCTTATCATCGAGGCAGCCAACCCGACAGACGGTCACTGACACTGGCTATCGCAAACCGATATTTAAGCGTGATCAAAAACGCGGGCTGGTTCGACTTATTGACTTACAATCTGCCTATCATGATCGCGCATATAGCGCTCCGTCTTGCGCTCACGCCAGAAGAGGGCGTCTTTCTTCTTTTGCGAATCGCCCGATTGTCCGTCCGAATGCTAGGCCGAAGGAGGCGACTGGGCGCGCATCCCGACAGCCTGCGCGCATGGCATTCAGAAGTCGCCACAGAGGCATCGGATCAACCCCTATCATGGGTAGCCCGCTTCAAGCGTTTTTGGGGAAATCTGGCTTCCTAAACTCGCTCTCTTGTCAGGCATGTTAGCCGCTATTATGCGAAGTTGCGGCAAAGGCCATCCGAAGCCAGTCGACAATTTGGCCCGACGCGGTTATATGATCAACACCGCTGATTTCAATTTCTCGAACTCCCGGACTTTCCCGCAGCGAACGGATCATCCATAGCTCGTGTTCGTCGGTCAGGAAGGTCAATTCGGGAAAGCCGTCTGGAAACGCATGGACAATCGCCGGGCCGATGGCAAACAAAGTAGTATTGGTGAGCGGGGCTGCTAAGGTCGAGGCAAGCCGCGCGGCAACGGCTTCGTCAACGCCCGCATGGCTGAGTGTCCGGGCTGAGTCTCCCCCTTCACGCGCAGCATTTCGCGCCGCCAACAAGGCTGTCTCAGCGATAACGGCGCTCGCGTCAGCGTTTGCCCAACCATCGCTGCTTGGGATTGCGCCTACTAACCGTAGTTGAAGAGCCTCTAACCCGTCCAGCCGAGACAAGACATGAACGCCTTGGTCAGCCCGCTGATGCTCTATAATGCGGGGCGGTTTAGCATAGAAAAAGGAGGCTTGATCTCCCGCTCCCCACGCTTGTTGGATCATCCCGATGATCCGGCTGGCTGCGCCCGCCTCTCGAACCATATCAGCCAAATCAGGCTCAACCAAAAGCTCGTTGTCTGCGCCAGCGGCCAACCATCCACGCGCCAATAACGAGTGTTCGCCGGCGGCCAGAATCATTGACTGCTGTTGAATAGAGGCATCGCCAAAAGGCTGATCGCCAAGACCAGGCAAAGGGATATTAAGCAAAAGACTGATTCGCGCCAGTTCCTCGTGGCCGATGCGGATCGAGCTGATAGTCACAGGGCGCCTTTGCCTTTATGGTTGCGTTAAGGTCTCACCGTCAACACCGCATTATCCCAACCCGGATCATCGTTTATGCTTTGCCACGATCTCCAAAACTCATCCCATTTCATATCCCGTGTGCGTCCGGCCTCCCACGGGTCATTGATTCTTATCCACATCCCATCATCAGAGATGCCCGCGACAACGACTGAGTGAATGGCGTCAGCATCGCTGGCGGTGATTTGGTCGGTTTTGAGATGAAGATGCACCATTGTCATCACCGGCCCATTTTTTAGCATATCGGCGATGGTTTGTTGGGGATTGTTGCTATTGGCAATGAATTTTAACTCGGCGTCATAGCCATGTTGCTCCAAAAGATTAGCGGCAGCGTTGTAATTCATTCCTCTGCCAGAAGTGAACTGTTTGGTTGCGACAGCTTCGTCATAGAGTTGTCGCATTGAGATTTGCGAATTATTCGTGTCGCGGTCATGCCAGAATTGGGCAATCATGCTCAACGAAGCCGGTGTGCAAGCGGCTGCCCCGCCTAAATCGCCCTGACCGATAATGCGAACGTCATAAGCATTTCGAGCCAGCGACTCTTCTGCCGTGAGAGCAGCCGATGCCTGAGGCGAGCGGCGAAGCAAATCTCCAAAAGTGACGCGCGGCGTCGCTCTAGCGCCTTGAATAGCCGGAATAGTTGTTGGCCCTCCTGCTGAAGACATGGGGGCAGGGCCAACCCCCAACCATCGGAGCGCCGAGTTCAGCCATTGCTGAAGATCGGGCGACAGGGAGGCCCATAGACTTGTTCCTGCCAAACCGGCGCCTCCCCCGCCCGCAACCAACGCGCTGATTAAGGCAGGATTGATGTTGCCCGACAAAAACGCCGGAAACAATCCTTGCAGGCGCGCAGCTCCATCTTGATCAACGCCTTCCCATTCTTCCGCTTCCAAATCCACGCGCGACCCTAGCCGGTCGCCATCTTCAGCCAGCCGATTAAGCTGCGAGCGAATGTGATCATACTCAGCCTGAAATTGCTCGGCTGCCGCGCCAAATTTTGAGGACTGGTGGAGGCTATCGACCGAACTGTTCAAAGACTGGGCGCGATCATAAATATCCGCCGCCATCTGGCGCAACTGGCGCGCCACAGCGCGAACCGACTCGGTTTCCATGTGCAGTGTAGCCATGAAATAGATGCCTGATCTGTAGACCTTCTTCGCCACCAGCAAGCCTGTTCACGCAGGCAAGCGCTTACATAGATAGCAATTCCTTCACGTAGGTCACCGCCTCTTGCGTTGAAGTGGAGGAGACCGCAATCGTCCCTGTTTTTGATCCATTTTCAACTGGCTCCAAAAACCACAGGGCGCGATCTCCGGCAAGAAATGTGCCGCCTGTGGCGTCTTCTTTGCCGTTGCCGTGATGAATAATCCGCACGAGCGTCGCTGTGGAGGCAGGGTGCGCTAAGGAGTTGGCGAGATTCTCGGCGGTGGACGGTTCAAGCCCTGACTGACTTAGAATTTCCAGCGCGCTCTGATAGCCGCCTTCCGAGGCGGCTTTGCGCGCCGCGGTCAGTGTGTCCTCAGACATCCGGCCTTCCGGGCAATCAAGCTTGCTTGGCGAGCCAAAATCGAGGGTTGAGATCAGCGCGCGCAACATGGCCTTCTTGTCTTCCAGGGCTATAAAATGGTGAATCCCCGTCATGGGAACTGAATGTACCACAACCATCTTGCGCGCCAGATGGAAGAAATAGGGCAGCAAAGGCCCGCCCAGCTTGCCCTTCATCAGCATGAGCGTCAAATCAGGTTTGGCGCACGCTCCAACAGTGGCAAAAGTGACCGGTTCCAGCTTGAAGCGATGCGCGTCGGAATCTGCTATCAGCATCTCGCGCGCGATTAGCCCACGCTCGGCTACACCCAAGGCGAGTTGCTTCTGCTCATTAGTCAGCGCGTCAAATACACTCCCATCCAGCCCTGGAAGCGCATTTGTCTTAAGATGAATCAATATGACAAATAATTCTTCTTGGCTCAGATTGATAGAAAATGCGGATTGCTTGCCCATGTCGTTTACCTCCGTGCAGTTATTGACCGCTGATGATAGAAACTATATTGTGGGAAATATCGTTTATGGTGTGAGAAATGTCGCCGATATTCGATTCGAACTGTCCGACCGTGGAATCGAGCAGCCCCGCCCCATATTGCGCGGCTTCCTGCGGCCAATGAGGGATATCCGGGCCGATTTGGTCTGGATGCTCAAGATAGTGTGCGCCAAAGTCAACTATGTCCTCGCTCAATTTGTGAGTGAGCGGCTCAAGGTATTTATCGAAATCGACGGTATTGGCTACAACGTCGACCAAATGCGCTTCATCATGCAATCCGATGTTATCTAGCGTTTTGGCTCCCTGGTGCATGCTGAACAACTCGGCTTTGTAGCCCACGTAAACCAGCGCACCAACAGCAGCGACTGGCAGCTCGACAGGCGCGCCCACGATTAGTCCGACGACACCCACGACTGTAGCACCAATTCCTAATTCAGCGGCATGATGAACACCCCATTCCAATCCCGCTTGTACCAAGCCGACAGCCCCTCCATGCAATGGGCTTTCACCGTTCGAAATGTTAGAACCAGTGTTAAGGATCGCGTCAATTCCTACTGACACTGGGTCGCTACCAAGCGCCTTGACCAAACCCCCGAGGCCGGGCGAAAGAAACTTGAAGGCGTCATTAAATTTATCAAGCACTCCCAATCCGCCTAAGCCATTCTCCTTAAGAAAGCGTATCGTATCGTCATCCCAGATAGTTTTGTACCATGGCTCCGGGCCCCATGCCCCGCTACCACCACCGCCCCCGCCGCCCCCAGAGAAGCCACCATCAAAACCCGCGCTTTCGGATATGCGCCGGGAGCCCTGTCCGTCCACAGCTTCCCACTCCTCGACTTCGCGTTGGACGCGCTGACCCAGCCTGTCGCCTTCTTCAGCTAGCTGCTGAATTCTCCGAATAGCGGCATCGATTTGCTTGGCGTAATCATCCCGCCCAGACCCTTCCCAGGACGCATGCAAATTTGACCATGACCCAGAGGTGTTCTGAGAGTGATCGTATATCTCGCTAACGGCGCTTCGGAGGCGCGCGCCCATATCATAGACGGCTTCAGTATCCATATGGAGGATAGTCATAAACAAACTCCAATCGACGTTCTTACGTGGTCTTTTTCGCAACCCAAATTGTGCGCAAAATTAGTTTGGATAACCAATAAATGTTAATTGTTGCAATTTGCTTAATGGAATACTGCGGGGCTGTCCAATTTTGCCATCCCAAGAGCTCTCCATCACGACAACATGATCGGCATAAACTTCGGTAATTATGGCAACATGCCCAGCGGTCGCATTCGCGCCAAGTTCGCCAGCTTCCCATACGACGAGATGTCCCGGTTCTGTCACAAAACGCAAGTCCTGTGAGCCAGCAGGCAAGTCGTAACGCATCTTGGCGTAGGCAGGATCGGTGACCAGCATATCAGCTTCTGCTAAACGTTTGGGGAAAGTGTCTGCCCCTCTAAAGGCCTGCACATAGGCCAGGCAATAACCCTTGTGAGGTGTCGTATTGGGATTGGCGGGTTGGTGAGTCCATATTTTGTTGACATCGCCGACTAACGGCTTGAGAGCGGTTATTTTATGCTGAGTGTCAATTAAAGCGGATTGGGCGCTAGTGCGCACCTGCGTTTGAGTGGCAATTGCGCGCTCTAGCTGACCTCGTTGGGCGTAAAGGTCTTTTAGTTGGTTACGGATAGCGTCAAGCTGATCTTCAATATCATCATTCTTTGTGCGCCAGAACACACCATCACCATCACCGAAGGCAAATGGCGTGTCAGGAATCAGCTCATTCTCCCATTTGCCAAGCTCTTCGGATAGTCTTGCCTGCTCTGCTTGCAACTCGGCTATCTTCTGGTTGATCTCTTCAAGCGATGCGTTGTCTGCTGAGATTTGCGCGTCTAGCTCGGCTATCTGGCGGTTCAGAGAGTCTTCTTGAGCGTGGAGATCTTGAAGGGCGCGGTATCGTTCAGCATAGGTCATATGCGCATAATCTTGAGATGATTGCGTAACAGAACTAACCACCGATGCGCCCAGAACCGCGCCTCCACCCACAAGGGGAACTGCCACGCTTGCCATGCGCGCCATAAGCTCATCAAAGTTAGGCGTGAATCGGATAGAGATCTGAAACAGATTATCGACCCCGTTGCTATCTACGCGCTCCCATTCATCTACTTCGCGGTGAAGCCGCCCTGCCAGCTGATTGCCCTCTTCCGCCAATTGGTGGAGCGCGCGCAGGGCCGCACCCATATCGTCGGCGAATCTCTCACGGCTATTGCCTTCCCAACTGTCAGAGAGCGTCACATGGGAGTCCTCGGCGCCCCCGGCGTGCTCATAGGTCTGGTCTACCATGCGCCTGAGTTGTTCGGCAAAAGCGCGAACTGTTTCAGTCTCCATATGCAGAATCATAAAGACAAATCTCCCCTGAGCGAATTATCATGCGACGCTGACAACAGAACTTTAGGTCGAACTCATGCTGGGCGGATAACCGATGAAGTTCAAATCATCCAATTGTGATAGCGGAACTGATCGCTCGATGCCGCTGTTGCCGCCCCATGGCGTTTCCATGATCACCACATGATCTTTGTATACCCCGGTAATAATCGCCACATGACCGTTGGCCGCATCCATGCCAAACTGCCCTCGATCCCAGACCACCAATTCCCCCGGCTCAAGCTGCTGCCGAAGGTCGCTAAAGTGGGAAGGGAGGGTATGACGCATGTTGGAAAACGCAGGATCGTAAATATATTCAAAGGCGCTGCCAACGCGCTTGGGGAAGGTTGCTGCGCCGCGAAACTCAAAGACGTAGTGCGCGCAAAGACCTTCAAGGCGCGTGGCGTTCGGATTAGCGGGCGGGACGCGGAAGGTTGTGATGGGCGCGTCTCCCTGAAGGTTCACCGAGACGTTGGTTATCTTGCTGCCGTTTCCAGAGGCGGTTGAATAGGAGCCGCTGGCGGCAGCAACGCCAGCAGCGAGGCCAGCTCCCGCAGAGGCCGCAAAAGTTGGCAGTCCCGCCATCGTCCCTTCCAACTGACGCTGGCCGTTCCTGTCCACCGTCTCAAAATTATCAACATGGCGCAGCGCGCGCAGGCCGAGATCGTCAACCTGATTGGCAAGCTGGCGCAACGCGCGAATCTGGGCTTCGATGTCGGCTTCATACATGTCCGAGTTATAGCCCAACCAGACATTTCGCAAGGAGCGCCATGTCCCGGCGACGCGCTGGGCGTAATCGTAAATCTCTGTCGCCATGCTTCTTAAATCGCGCCCGACCTGGCGCACAGTTTCCGGCTCCAAATGAAGATTTGACATTGAAAGAATCTCGTCCTTCTAAGCAAGCGTGTTATCGGATTGAAGCTTCTTGAGCGCTAGCGAAACAACCCGGTCGATATTGTGTTGATAAGCGTCTTCGGTTGAGCGTTCAACTTCCTGCTTTGCGGCTTCCAGGACTGCATTGATCGCATCCTTCTCTCCAGACACTTGTTCGGCAGGGGCGACCGTAGCGGCCTGAAACAGTCGCCAGCCCTCTGGCATCGTTTCCGGGTCATGATTATTGACCATGAAGCCGCGCCCACGAATGACCCGGGCCGAATACATCTGTTGAATGCGCGCTTTGATGGGCAGGCTAAGACTTGCCCATGTTGTATCAAACTCATTGAGATCGGGCGAGAGGCTAATGACGCAACCGTCCTTGACAGCCAGATCCACAAATATGTGCGATCTGGCGCTCAGGACATCCTGCTTGCGATTAGCTGTCAGGATCATGAACAACCGGGATTCAGTTCGGCTGTCGGCGCACTCATTGAGTTGTTTTAATAGTTCGGGCTTCATTCTTAGCAATCCCGCTAGCCCATCGATGATCAATAAGGACTGAGGCAGCCGCGCCAGCGCCCCGGATGAACCAGCCGCTTGCGCCGCCGCGCGCGCGGCGTCAGCTTTTCTGCTCAGGTCGCTGACATAGTCTGTCAACATGGTTTCGGCTTGCGCGCCATGCGCGTAGGCAATACCCGGCTGCCCATTCAGGAATGACAGATGGCTGGGCAGATCATGAAAATCTGCAATAGCTATATCGATCTGCCTGACGGCAGTCAATGGCGCAAGAGACAAACAGAGTGTCACTAACAATTCTGTTTTGCCACTCCGCTGCTGTCCTAGCACGAAGAAAAATGGCCCGAAATTGGCAAGATTGACGCTAACCGGGACCAAATCATAATCTAAGCCTAAAGGCAATGTTGTTTGAGAAGTCGTGATCGAAGCTTGCGCCGCGTCTCGGTCGAGCAGTTCATTCAGGGCAATATGCGTTGGCAAATCGCCGATCATCATGGGGCGTGAACTTGTCCAGGCATTATTCATTGCATCGATGGTAGTTGAGAGCGGCTGATCGTTGTGATCAAAACCATCCTGAATTGTAGGCCAGGCCACCTGACATTCAGCGATGACATCTGTCCATCGAACATAGCCGCGTCCTTCAACGTCGGGAGAGAAACCGGCTCGAATATTAGTGTTTAGAATATCTCTATATTCCTCGATGGCGCCCACTCGCAATGCTAATCGATTTTCAACATTTCCCTTGATGTCACCAGGTAGATGATTTGAGCGGTCGGTGCTAAAGATGACATGGATATCTACCCTTCGCCCATTGCTCACCAGATGGGTGATTGTCGGTTGCTTGTCCTCAAAGTCGGTTTTGAACTGGCTATAATTGTTAATGACTAGGACTATAGATGGAAGCGCCAGGTCGGGAAAGCTTTGTCGTAAATCCTCTGGCGTGGACACGCGGGCCCTATTCAATAACTCCTGACGACGGCCAACCTCATTACGAAGATAGGACAGCAAGCGATTGACGCGCTCTCGTTCAGATGGAAGGAACACATTGCCGTTGCAATGGGGCAAACGTTCAAATTCTTGCAATGCCTGTGTGCCCAGGTCAAGCAAATAAACGTGAAGATCCTCAGGCGAGTGAGACATTGCCAACGAGAGAATCAGAGTTCTGAGGAACATTTCTTTGCCAGAATCAGCGGTTCCGACTACCCAGAAATGCCCGCCGGATTCAGCGAGATCAACATACCATGGCATTTGAATTACGCGCGCCGGGATGTCTACCTTGCCGACTGGAACCCTCAAGCGGTTATGCGGGTTGACAGGTTGGCTCCACCAAGCTTGGTCAGTCCATCCTCGGAACATCTCTTCTCGATTTGCCAATGAACCGAGAGGCATGCTTGTCCTCAATTCATCCTCAGTGGATGGCAGTGGCTCCGTGTATACGGGGGTCGCTGGTTGATACTGTTTTAGAGAGCAGTAGTCTATTATTCTCTGAACCAGCATGTCTCCTTCGGAGAGGTGTGGTTGACTGCTGTCTCCTGCATCCGCCGCTTCAGAAAGGATGTCATCCTGAGTTATCTCGTAAAGGTCCCCGCGCGCGCCATCGGCCAAAACCTCAGCGACTGCGAAGGCCTCGAACTGACGTTGGCGCGCCCCGGATCCAATATATATATTGTCTGATAGGGCTGATTGAAACTGCTCGTATAATTCATCGTTGCCTAATTGCAAATAACCGCGTCCGGGCAATGAGCGCGAGATCGAAAAGGCGTCTGGCTTGCGCAACATATTGACGCTGTCATTCCGATTTTCGACGCGCAAACATATCCGATACCCGATCAAGGCGCGCAAGCGCTCGTCAAAATCCTCGGCGCGCTGCGTTCCCAAGATCAGGTGAATCCCTAACGCTCTTCCTAGCGCGCCCACCGAGTCGATTGTTTTTCTAAAACCCTCATTCAGTTTCATGGCCCGGGCGAATTCGTCCAGGATCACCACCAGATCAGGCATTTCCTGGCCAAAGTGATGGCGGTTATAAGTCCAAATATTTTTGTCTTCGCCAATAATGCTGGCGCGCCGATTCAATTCGTTTTCCAGCGCCATGCGGCAACGTTCGGCCATGCCTGCGTTGAGGTTGCTAATATAACCAGCAATATGAGGGAGATGGCGCAAAGCCAGAAGATCGCCGCCCTTGAAATCTGCCAACAAGATGTTAACGCTCTTGGGCGAATGTGTCGCAGCCAAACTCAAAACAATGCTGCGCAATAACACGCTTTTACCGCTGCCAGTAGTGCCAGCTAATATGGCATGCGGCGAGCCCGGCGGCGACATACGGGCATTCTCACGCAAACGCATTCGCAGGGGTTTTGAATCACCCATCTGGCCGATTGGAAAATCAAGAAAATTGTCTTCTTCAGAATACCGGGCATACAACTTGTCAAAATCAATTTCATCGGGGCCCTGTCCGCCTAACAATGAACATATTGAAACGGCTCTGGGTATCTCTACGCCAGCGCTTCCCCCGCCGCGAATCGACGCTAAACTGCGGGCCAGATCTTCGCATTGCCCTCGTGAGGAGATTTCAGCGCGACCCTGAAACTGCAATTGTTGGGCCGCCGACGCCCCTGAAACTACATAGCTAAAAGCGCTTCCGCTACGATCATCGCTGCTGTTGAGGGCAAGCGTGGCGCGAACATTGCTGGTCGGTGGGGGCGTGTCCTCAAGAAAAATCAAGGTAGTTCCAAGTTTTTCATCTGCTTTCAGAAGATCTTGAATAACCGTATGAGCTACCGCTTCGGGGATGCGGTCAAGCACTACTATCAGATGCGCAAAATTCCTTGCGCTAATATTGGTGTCGCCGGTGCGTGTCGTGCGCTGACGAATGATTTCTTTGAGTCTGCCCAGCGCTTTCTCAGTGCGTTCTGGCGTAAATGAGATTTGCCCTTCGTCCCCGTTATTTGTGAGTGATTTCGTGTGGGGCAACCACTTTAGCCAATCCCATCGGGTTGCGGCGTCAGACTTATGAGAGAGAAAGTATATTTGCGCAAATTGAGGCGAGTGGTGGGCTGCTATATTGCCTAACAAAGTGTATGCTAGCCCTGTCGCATTGGCTTTTGGGCCCTTGGAAGTTATGGACAACACCTGGATGCCCTTCAGATTTACGGTGATGGGCGCATCTGGCACTTCGTCGTTCATCTCGCGCAACCGCTTGGCCTGTTGGAAATATTCGCTCTCATCATCCCGACTAGGCGAATGAACACTGAAACTTGTAGGAACTCGCCCTGCGCCTACGCGAACAGACAGAAAATCATCTTCATTTGGAAACCGCGTCCAAAGACGCTTGACATTCACATTCTCATTGCGATCCTGCTTCTTCGCCTCAAGCACCATTAAGTCAAGCGTGGGGTTTTCGCGATTCATGATATCGCGCTGACGTGTGACTGTGTCCCGGATAATTTCAGCAACTTGATCCAGGCGAGCCTGATTCTTGGCATTGTAATCAGCAAGCTGTTTTTGATACCGCTTCTTGCCAGAGCGAGATTGCATGAACATCATAGACGGGTAGACCAGAGCCATCACCAGCATGGGGGCTGCTGCCAGCAAGCTTCCCGAAGTCAGAAGCACGCCTGTCGCTGAAACCAGCCCCACAATAGGGGTGATCAACGCAAAGGTCATGTTTGGCGGCGAATATGGCTGAGGCGGCGGGGGGGGATCGCTAATGACAATATCTTCTGACGGGAGTTCTTCGCGAGCCCGTTGCTTAGGCGTAAAATACATCAAATTAGCGCGACGTTGAACCCCAGATACATTTGATACACGTTTGCTTGCCACAGACAACACCTTCCCGCAACAAAACGGACAAAGCTTGTGATTAGCGAATGGCAGAATGAGGCGAATGGGGCGATGACGTTTAAGTTGGCATCAACTCAGATCACCACCCCGTGCGCTCTATCGCGTGCGCATATACCATAAAATGCTTACGGCATTTTTACGAAAGGCTTTGCGCCGCAGTCTCCCACTCGGTAATTTCTTTGTCAAGTCGCTGTTGCAGTGTGTTCAAGGCTTCGAGAGCCTGAGATAGTTTGCTTCTCCAATCATCATACTCTGACTTAAACTGAGTCGCAGATTGACCCTGCCACGCCCCGGCAAGGTTGTCACAAGAACTGGACACAGCATTAAGCTGGCTGGTCATTTCATTGTAAGTGTTGCGAATGGTGTTGGATGTGCCATGGGCAACATCGGTATCCATGTGTAGCGTTGCCATAATTATGTCTCCATAAAGGTGCAAAAAGGGGGCTTGTGTCATAAAAGCTTAGGTGTGTAATGATGTCAAATAGTGAAAACCTCCTCATTGGCGCTCACCTACCGAGGAAACAAGGGATCATATTACAAGCATTGATAGCTTATAAGAGTTTAGATGAACGGTCAAGTTACAATTGTATAATGGTCGCACGAAAAAGCGCGCGGCGGTTTTTGAAGACGATCTAACCCATTGTCCTGCGCGCTCCAACAGCGGAAAACGCGCCGCGCATTCCGTCAGACTAAAGTTTGGCAAGAAAGTGGTTTCGGTTTAGAATGATCGAAGAGTAGCTGCGACTAAATTCCCATAAAAGGGGAGGAACCTTATGAAGAAGAATAGTTTTGTTTTGAGCTGCGTGGTGGCTATCGTAGCCATGCTGGTCCTGTCTGCCTGCGGCGGCGCCACTCCGACTGCCACTGAGGAGCCGGCGACCAGCGCCCCAACGGAAGTTGTGACCGAGCAGCCCACTGAGGCGGCGGGCGGCGAATTGTCGGGCGAGATAACGATGGACCCGGCGCTGGCAGCCAACGAAGGCTCGCAGCGTCTGGCGGGAATGCTCTACGAGGGGTTGGTTAAGGAAGAAGGCGCTGATGTCAAGCCTGCGCTGGCGCGCTCGTGGATTGTTTCCGAGGACAAGCTAACCTACACCTTTGAACTCTGGTCGAACGCGGTTTTTAGCGATGGCACACCAGTCACTGCTGATGTTGTTGTCGCCAACTTCAACCGCTGGTTTGACCCTGCCAGCGCGGATCGCGGGAGCGGCGATTACAAAGCCTTCGCCGACGCCTTTGGCGGGTTCAAGGGCGAAACAACTGCCGATGGCAAGCCCAAGTCAGAATTGGACGGCGTGGATAACAGCGACAACCTGACGGTCATTGTTCATCTCAATCGCCCCGATCCTGACTTGCTAACCAAACTGGCGGGCGCCCCGTTTAGCATTGTGCTGATACAGGGTGAGACGTTCGTTGGCAGCGGCCCGTACGTGATAGGCGAAAAAACCGAAACCTCGCTCAAACTGGAGCCTAACGCCAGTTACTGGGCAGGGACTCCCGGCGAGTCTATCGAGTTCACTCTCAAATAATTCGCAACAAGCTCAGGTTTTGCTTCGATGTTGGGTCTGTTCTGCGGCGGGAGAAAGACCGCTCGCCGCAGAACAGACTCAGTTCGCTTTCGGGCTCGCGCGCAGGCTCGGAGCAGTTCTCGTCATGGATCAATTAGCCCGACCCTTTTTGTCTAACAGAAGCGACTAATGACTCAGAGCGACGCAATCACCCGACCAATCGGCCAGGCTACCAGCGATGAAACGCTGGCGAGGCTCGCGCAACAGGGCAACCTGGATGCGTTCACCAGCCTGTATGAGCGTTATCTGCCCATTGTGTATAAACGGGTACGGTATTCCACCCCTGAGCGGGATGTCGAAGATGTCACGCAGGAAGTCTTCATAACCGCCTTGCGCTCGCTCAAGAACTTCAAAGGGGACGCGCCGTTTAGCGCCTGGCTCCGTGTTCTGGTCAAACGGCGAATCGCGGACTTTTACCGCCGGCGCAACCCTAACGAAGTCGAATTAGACGTAGACATTAGCGAAGCGGATCAACTGATGCCTGAGACAGTCGCTATCACCGATAACAATCTGGACGATCAGATTATCCTGCGCCGGGCGATACAGGCGTTGTCTGAGGATTATCGGGAAGTTCTACTCCTCAGGTTTGCGGAAGGGCTTCAATTTAACGAAATCGCGCAGCTACGCGGTCAATCGCTGGAAGCAGCCAAGTCGCTCTTCCGGCGCGCCCTTGAGGCTCTCCGCCATCAGGTGGGAGAAACCCATGACTGAGATACTAAAACCTGAGAATGCCAACCTTATTGATGACGAACTGGCTCATTTCGCTGATCGCATTCTAGCGAACGAGGAGCCGGAGATGATAAAGATGTCAGGCCAAAAACAAGAACTACTAGCGCTAGAGGCAATGGCGACTCGCATGGATAGAGCTTTTAAGGCTTCCGAGCCGGCAAAGGCCGCATCCAGCCGGATTCGCGCCAATCTCGTCCGAGAATGGCAGCGTTCTGGCCCACAGGCAGGGAAGCCATCCTTCTGGGCGAGATGGCTATGGATGCCATCGGTCACGCAGCCGCAGTGGGCCGGAATAGCCGCCGCTGCTGCGGCTCTGGTGCTAGTAGTTTTTGCGTTTCCTATTCTGCTGAGTAGCGTCACCGAGCCTCTCAGCGGAGCCGCGGGAAATGGCGGCCAGGTCATTATCGATCCGGCAAAGTTCGTCGTTGTGGGGCTTGGCGTGATCGCGCTGGCGGGCATTGTGTGGTTCGTTCGCAGACGCAAGCGCTAACCGCCTGCTCCAAATAACGTATTTCTATTTCTTGAAAGGGAGGATTTGTTCGATGAAAACCAGAAAGACACACGATTCACGGTTTTTGACATTGTTGGCTCTGCTTGCATTGTTCCTTCTGGCCGCGTTTGTGCTGTCAGCTTGTGATGGCGATCTCAACAACGTAGCCCCACCCGGCCCCGGCGCTGCTAGTGGTGGTGGCTCCGGCGGCTCTGGCGGCTCCGGTGGCGGCGCCTCATCCGGCGGCTCCGGTGGCGGCGCCTCATCCGGCGGTTCCGGCGGCGGCACAACCGGCGGCGGCACAACCGGCGGCGGCACAACCGGCGGC
>Ga0210377_10000955_pt1 | contig 27154 bp, 24 predicted proteins | sample PLM4_65_b1redo_FD_155480 | JGI IMG/M metagenome (GOLD analysis project Ga0210377, IMG submission 155480) | Groundwater sediment microbial communities from an aquifer in East River, Colorado, USA - PLM4_65_b1 redo | ecosystem: Environmental > Terrestrial > Soil > Riparian zone | place: USA: East...
CGCCGACGCCACGTTTTGATTTGCTGCGGGTCGATCGCTACCACGCGCTCACGATCCAGTTCGCGCGCGGCTGCCCCTTCAACTGCGAATTCTGCGACATCATCGTCGTCTACGGGCGGCGTCCGCGTGCCAAGCGCGTCGACCAGGTCATGCGCGAGGTCCGCGAGTGCCATCGCCTCGGCGCGCGGCAGGTCTTCATCGTCGACGACAACTTCATCGGGAACAAGAAGCTCGCGAAGGAGCTGCTGCGCGAGCTCGCGTGCTTCGGACTGGAGAACGGCTATCCGCTCGACTTCCAGACGGAGGCGTCGCTCAACGTCGCGCAGGATGAGGAGCTGCTCGGGCTCCTGCGCGCCGCGAACTTCACCACGATCTTCATTGGCATCGAGAGCCCGCGCAAGGCGTCGCTCGCGGAGTCGAAGAAGACGCAGAACCTGCGCGGGGATCTGATCGAGAACGTGCGCCGGATCCAGTCCTACGGCATCCAGGTGCAGGCGGGCATGATCGTCGGCTTCGATCACGACGATGCGACGATCTTCGAGGAGCAGCTGCGCTTCATCCAGGAAGCCCGCATTCCCGTGTCGATGACCGGGATGCTGCAAGCGATGCCGAAGACGCCGCTCCACGAGCGCGTCGAGCGCGAGGGACGGCTGGTCGCGGAGTCGACGGGCGATCAGTTCGTGCTCTCGAACATCGTTCCCAGTCAGATGAGCCGGCGCGCGCTCTACGAGGGTTACCGCTGGCTGGCCGAGCAGCTCTACGACTTCGGCAACTACCGGGCGCGCACGCTCGCCTTCCTGCTGAGCCGCGGCAGCCAGATTCATGGCGGGCGCAATCTGCGCGCAGGCGATCTGCGGCGGCTGGCCAGCGTGCTGCGCGACACGCTGCTGCTCGGCGGCCCGCGGCGCGCCTGGTTCACGCTCTCGCTGCTCGGCGCGACGCTGCTGCGCCGGCCCTCGGTGATCAAGGAGGCCGTCTCCTTCGCCATCGTCCACAAGGCGTTCTACGAGTACATGCGCCAGCTCCTGACGGTCCTCGACAGGGCGCTGCGGGAGTTCGATGCCGCCGAGGTCGAGCCCCGACCAGATCACGTAACAGGCTGGATCGAATAGGGTTTTATCTCAGCTCCGAGCGGCTCTGGATATCGGACTGAACAGGTCCGCTATTTACAGGACCAAACTGGTCCGATATCCTTGCGCCGTGTTCCCCCAGCGAGGGCCTGCCGCGTGATCCGCCTCTCCCGCCTCTCCGACTACGGCATCGTGCTGATGGCGTTCCTCGCCGAGCAGCCGGCCGAGTCACAGCACAGCGCGCGCGGCATCGCGGCGGCTACGCGGCTGCCGCTGCCGGTCGTGAGCAAGATCCTGAAGGCGCTCGCCCGCGAAGGCCTGCTGCTCTCGCAGCGCGGGCCGCGCGGAGGCTACGCGCTGGCGCGTCGGCCGGAGAGCATCACGGTCGTCGAGATGATCACCGCCCTCGAGGGGCCGATCGGGCTCACGGAGTGCACGATGCACCCGGGACAGTGCGTACAAGAAGCCAGCTGCCACGTGCGCAAGCCCTGGCAGCAGATCAATCACATCGTCCGGAGCGCGCTCGCGGGCGTGACGCTCGCCGAGCTGGCGTCGCAGGGCGCTCGCTAGAAGGACCTGGCATGGCGGAATCCCAGAACGCGACCCTCGAGAAGCTCTCCGAGCGCGAGTATCAGTACGGCTTCGTCACCGACATCGAATCCGAATCGGTGCCGCCGGGCCTGAACGAAGGCATTGTAAAGCTGATCTCGAGCAAGAAGCACGAGCCCGAGTGGCTGCTCGCATGGCGGCTCAAGGCACTCGCGCGCTTCCTCGAGATGGCCGCGCGCGAATCCGAGCCGGGCTGGGCGATGGTCGATTACCCGAAGATCGACTATCAGAAGATCATCTACTACTCGGCGCCGAAGCAGCGCGTGCAGCTCTCGAGCCTCGACGAGGTCGACCCGGAGCTGCTGCGCACGTACGAAAAACTCGGCATCTCGCTCGCCGAGCAGAAGCGCCTTGCCGGCGTGGCGGTCGACGCCGTGTTCGACAGCGTCTCCGTCGCCACCACCTTCAAGGCGGAGCTCGAGAAGCAGGGCATCCACTTCTGCTCGTTCTCGGAGGCGGTGCAGAGCCATCCCGAGCTGGTGCGCAAGTACCTGGGCTCGGTGGTGCCGTACTCGGACAACTTCTTCGCGACCCTCAACTCGGCGGTCTTCACCGACGGCTCCTTCGCCTACGTTCCCAAGGGTGTGCGCTGCCCGATGGAGCTCTCCACCTACTTCCGGATCAACGCCGCGGGCACGGGGCAGTTCGAGCGCACGCTGCTGATCGCCGACGAGGGCGCGAGCGTCAGCTATCTCGAGGGCTGCACGGCGCCCAAGCGCGACGAGAACCAGCTCCATGCAGCCGTGGTCGAGCTGGTCGCGCTCGACGACGCGACCATCAAGTACTCGACCGTCCAGAACTGGTACCCGGGCGACAAGCACGGACGTGGCGGGATCTACAACTTCGTCACCAAGCGCGGCGCCTGCCGCGGCAAGCGCTCGAAGATCTCCTGGACGCAGGTCGAGACGGGCTCGGCGATCACCTGGAAGTATCCGAGCTGCATCCTCCAGGGCGACGACTCGGTGGGCGAGTTCTACTCGGTGGCGATGACGACCAATCATCAGCAGGCCGACACCGGCACCAAGATGATCCACATCGGCCGCAATACGCGCAGCACGATCGTCTCGAAGGGCATCTCGGCGGGACACGGGAGACAGGCATATCGCGGCCTCGTGCACATTTCGCCCCGCGCCGTGGGCGCGCGCAACCATTCCCGCTGCGACTCGCTCCTGCTCGGCAGCACTGCTTCGGCGCACACGTTCCCTTATCTCGAGGTCGAGAACGCCACGGCGCAGGTCGAGCACGAGGCCACCACCTCGAAGATCGGCGAGGACCAGCTCTTCTATTGCCGGCAGCGGGGCCTCTCGGAAGAGGACGCCGTCTCGCTGATCGTGAACGGCTTCTGCAAGGAGGTCTTCCGGGAGCTCCCGATGGAGTTCGCCGTCGAGGCGCAGAATCTGCTCTCGCTGTCTCTCGAGAACACCGTCGGCTGACCCGCGCGCCGGGGCAGCCCTCAGACGAGGAATCCGATGCTCGAGCTCTCGAACCTGCACGCCCGCGCGGGCGGCGCCCAGATCCTGAAGGGGATCGATCTCGTCGTGCGCGCCGGCGAGGTGCACGCCGTGATGGGGCCGAACGGCTCGGGCAAGAGCACGCTCGCGAACGTGCTCGCCGGAAGACCGGGCGTCGAGGTGACGCAGGGCCGTGTCCTGTTCGATGGGAAGGACCTGACCGCCCTGTCTCCCGAAGAGCGGGCGCGCGCGGGGATCTTCCTGGCGTTCCAGTATCCCGTCGAGATCCCGGGCGTCGCGAACAGCTACTTCCTGAAGGCGTCGCTCAACGCGGTGCGCAAGGCGCGCGGCGAGCCCGAGCTCGATGCGATGGACTTCCTCGCCCTGGTGCGCGAGAAGGCCAAGCGCGTCGAGATGGACGAGAGATTCCTCCAGCGCGCCGTGAACGAAGGCTTCTCCGGCGGCGAGAAGAAGCGCAACGAGATCCTCCAGATGGCGATCCTCGAGCCGCGGCTCGCGATCCTCGACGAGACCGATTCGGGCCTCGACATCGACGCGCTACGCGTCGTCGCGAACGGCGTGAACGCGCTGCGCAGCCCCGAGCGCGCGCTGCTCGTGATCACGCACTACCAGCGGCTCCTCGATTACATCGTGCCCGATTTCGTGCACGTGCTCTCCGACGGCCGGATCGTGCGCTCGGGCGGCAAGCAGCTCGCACTCGAGCTCGAGCAGAAGGGCTACGGCTGGCTCGCCGGAGCGGCGCCGCGGTGAGCGTCCTCGACGCGGCGCGCGATCATTTCGTCGAGCGGGCGGGCGCCTTCGCGGCGGTCGCCGATCGCCACGATCCGGAGTGGCTGCGTCGGCTCCGCGCGGAGGCCGCTGCGCGCTTCGCCGAGCAGGGCCTCCCGAGCACGCGGCTCGAAGAGTGGCGCTACACGAACCTGACACCGCTCGCCGAGCTGCGCTTCGAGCTGCCCGGTCCCGAGCCGGCGCAGGTCACCCGCGACGCGGTCGAGTCGCTCTCTTTCCCCGTGTTCGCGTGCAGCGTCTTCGTCTTCGTGGATGGTCGCTTCCGGCCCGAGCTCTCCTCGCCCCGAGCGCTCTCCGGGAGCCTGCGCGTCGAAAGCCTCGCGGAGCTGAGGTCAAAAGCGCCGGAGCGCCTCGCCGCGCACCTGGGCCGCCACGCCGATGCGAAGCGCCATCCGTTCGTGGCGCTCTCCACCGCCTGCCTCGACGACGGCGCGTGCCTCTTCGTCCCGCGCGGGACGAGCGTGGCGCAGCCCGTGCATGTGGTGCAGCTCGCGAGCGGCGCGGCGCCCGACCGCGTCTGCCACCCTCGCCTGCTGCTCGTCGCCGAGCCCGGGAGCCACGTCACGCTGATCCAGGATTTCGTGTCTCTTTCGGGAGCGCGCGGCTTCACCAACGCGGTCGCCGAGGTCACCGTCGAACAGGGCGCGGCCGTCGACCTGGTGCTGCTCCAGCGCGAGAACGCGGAGAGCTTCCACGTCTCGAATCTCGAAGTCAGGCTCGCACGCGACGCCCGCTTCGCTGCCCATACCTTGACGCTCGGCGGTGGCTTCGTGCGCAACGATCTGAACGGCGTGCTCGAGGATGAGGGCGCCTCGCTGCGGCTCGAAGGGCTCACGGTCGCGGGCGGCAAGCAGCTCGTCGACAACCACACCGTCGTCGACCACGCGCTGCCGCACGGCGAGAGCCGCCAGCGCTACAAGAGCGTGCTCGGCGGCCGGGCGCGGGGCATCTTCCGCGGCCGCGTGATCGTGCGGCCCGATGCACAGAAGACCCACGCCGAGCAATCGAGCGCGAACATCCTGCTGAGCGAAGGCGCCGAGATCGACGCGAAGCCGCAGCTCGAGATCTGGGCCGACGACGTGAAGTGCAGCCACGGCGCGACGATCGGCCGACTCGACGAGAACGCGCTCTTCTACCTGCGCTCGCGCGGCATCGGGGAAGCCACGGCGCGCGACCTGCTGGTGCAGGGTTTCGCCTCCGAGGTGCTCGCGAGCCTGCCGTCGCCCGCGCTCGCCGATGGGCTCGCGGAGCTGCTGCGCGAGCAGATGCGCGGCGCAGGGGCGGGGGAGGCCGCGCCGTGAGACTCGACGCCGAGCGCGTGCGCGCAGACTTCCCGATCCTGGGCACGAACGCACGCGGGAAGCCCCTCGTGTTCCTCGACAGCGCCGCGAGCGCGCAGAAGCCGCGCGCGGTGCTCGACGCGATGCAGCGCTTCTACGAGACGAGCTACGCGAACGTGCACCGGGGCGTCTACGAGCTCTCGGAGCGCGCCACGCAGGCCTTCGAGGGCGTGCGAAGCCAGGTCGCGCGCTTCATCGGCGCCGCCGAAGCCCGCGAGATCGTCTTCGTGCGCGGCACCACCGAGGCGATCAACCTCGTCGCCCACGGGCTTGCGCGCACCACGCTCGGCCCCGGCGACGAGGTGCTGATCACCGCGATGGAGCACCACTCGAACATCGTCCCGTGGCAGATGGCGTGCGCCGAGCGCGGCGCGAGGCTGCGGGTCGTGGGCATCGACGATCGCGGCGACCTCGTGCTCCCCGAGCTCGACAAGCTGCTCGGTCCGCGCACGAAGCTGCTCGCGCTCACGCACGTCTCGAACGCGCTCGGCACCGTCAACCCCGTGCGCGAGATCGTGAAGCTCGCGCACGAGCGCGGCGTTCCCGTGCTGCTCGACGGCGCGCAAGCGGTGCCGCACCAGCGGGTGGACTTGCAAGAGCTTGGCTGCGACTTCTACGCCTTCTCGTCGCACAAGCTGTTCGGCCCCACCGGCGTGGGCGTGCTCTACGGCCGCGCCGACCGGCTGGAGGCGCTGCCGCCCTACCAGGGTGGCGGCGACATGATCCTCTCGGTCCGCTTCGAGGCGTCGACCTACCAGGGCATCCCGTACAAGTTCGAGGCGGGGACGCCCGACATCGCAGGCGTCATCGGACTCGGCGCGGCGATCGACTACGTGAGCCGCCTCGGCCTCGACGCGATCGCGGCCCACGAGCACGAGCTGTTGGGCTACGCGAACGAGTCGCTGTCGCGCGTTCCCGGTCTGCGCCTGATCGGAACCGCGCGCGAGAAGGTGGCGGTGATCTCGTTCGTGCTCGAGGGCATCCACGCGCACGACGTCGGTACGATCCTCGACCAGCACGGGGTTGCCGTCCGTACGGGCCACCACTGCGCGCAGCCGGTGATGGAGCGCTACGGCATCCCCGCCACCGTGCGCGCGTCGTTCGCGCTCTACAACACCCGGGCCGACGTCGACGCCCTGGTGCGCGGGCTGAACAAAGCCCGCGAGGTCTTCGCCTGATGTCCGACCTGCGCGAGCTCTACCAATCGGTGATCCTCGATCACAACAAGGCGCCGCGGAATTTCCGCCGGCCGGCGGCCGCGAACCGCTCGGCCGAGGGGTACAATCCCTTGTGCGGCGACCAGCTCAGCGTCTTCCTGACCGTCGAGGACGGCGTCGTGAAGGACGCCGCCTTCGAGGGCTCCGGCTGCGCGATCTCGACGGCCTCCGCCTCACTGATGACCGAGGGCGTGAAGGGCCGCCGCGTCGAGGACATCGAGAAGATGTTCGAGAGTTTCCACCGCCTCATGACGTCCAATCCCTCCTCCCCCGCCGAGGACGAGGGACTCGGCAAGCTCGCGGTCTTCGGCGGCGTCCGGGAGTTCCCGGTGCGGGTGAAGTGTGCCACGCTCGCGTGGCACACCCTGCGCGCGGCGCTGCATGGCAGCGCCGCGCCGGCCACGACGGAATGAGCCGATGAGCGAGAAGATCTCCGTGCAAGCGGAACCGGAAACGCCTGCGGCGACCGCAAGCGATGCGCACGCGATCCGCGAGCGCGTGATCGAGCAGATCCGGACGGTCTTCGACCCCGAGATCCCCGTCAACATCTACGAGCTGGGTCTGATCTACGAAGTGAACGTCGACGACGCCGGCCAGGTCGGGATCCGCATGACCCTCACCTCGCCCATGTGCCCCGCCGCCGAGCAACTCCCGCCCGAGGTCGAGACCAAGGCGCGCAGCGTCGCGGGCGTCCGCTCCGTGCAGCTCGATCTCGTCTGGGATCCCCCGTGGAATCCGAGCATGATGTCCGAGGCCGCCAGGCTCGATCTCGGCATGGTCTGACGCGAGCGCGGGCTCCCGCTCGGCTTCGTGGCCTTCCTCGCATTCGGCAGCGTGCTCGTGCTCGTCGGCGCGAACCAGGCCGCGCTCGCCCGCAACCTCTCGCTCGATCTCTCGCGCACGGGCCTGCTCGTGCGACGCAGGCCGCGCGCAGAAGCGCGCTAGAGGGCCCGCCCGGCCCGTAGCGCGCCAAAGCGGGTCGCTATTCTCCGCCGCCCCGAAAATACGGAGACGTCGCATGCTCGATCGAATCGGCCTCCTGCTCGCCGTCCTCGCCCTCCTGCTCCCCGCCGCCGCGCGCGCGGATCGCGTGACGGCGAAGGGCACCGTGCTCGAAGGCAAGATCAAATCCATCACGAAGAAATCGATCGTGATGGAGACGGTGTATGGCACCGGCGACCTCGTGATCGCGACGAAGGACATCGAGGCGATCGAGACGGACGCCGCCTTCCACGTCTTCCGCGGCGACGACGTCGACAGCCTGGGCCCGGTGGTGGGCGTGAGCCCCGAGCAGGTGACGGTCACGCCCAATGCGGGCGTACCCGAGGTGATCTCGTTCGCCGACGTCTACGTGATACGGCGCGATCCCGGCCCCGAGGCGAGTGCTCTCGAGCGTCTCGGCGTAGAGCTGGCGTACTGGGAAGGCCACTTCGACCTCGGCTTCAGCTACATCAACGCCACCGCCGATTCGAGCGCGCTGGCGCTCGGCGCCGGCCTGATGCGAGAGCGCGGGCCGAGCCGCCTGAAGCTCGAGGCCGCCTATCACCGCAGCACCAGCAAGGAACAAGGCGAGAGCAACAACATCACGATCGACGAGCTCTACGGGCAGATCAGGCAGGAGTACGACGTGTCGCCACGTTTCTTTGCCTTCGGCTCGCTGTACGCCGAGCACGACGGCGTCGAGGACCTCGGCGTCCGGCTGATCTCGCGCGTGGGCTTCGGCTACAAGCTCTTCGACACCGAGAACGCCCGGATCACGGTCGACGGCGGCCCCGGCTACGTCTACGAGCGCTACTACGGCGGCGACGAGAACCAATATCCGATGATCGGCTTCGGCGCCGAGTCGGACTGGAAGCTACCGCTCCTGGGTGCGAGCTGGCACGGCGGCTCGACTGGACACCGTCGGTGCTGAGCCCCATCGACGATTTCCTGCTGCGCGGCGAGACGTCGCTGCTGGTCCCGCTCATTTCAAAGCTCTCTTTCAAGGTCTCGCTCGTCGACCTCTACGACAGCTCGCCGGCGGACGACACGCAGAAGAACAGCCTCGCGACGTTGGTCGGGCTGTCGCTCGGGTTCTGAGCGGATCGGCCGAGACCGCTCGCGCCTCTGCGGGAACGCCCGCTGACGCTCAGCTCACGGTGCGCGGAACCCGGAGCCAGGCGTTGGCGAGCCGCACCGCCAGCGGATTCACGAAGACATGCCGCAGCTTCCACAGGGGCGAGTGCCACTCCGATTCCGGCAGCTCGCCATCCAGGAGCTGCGTCACGAGCTGCCCCGCGTGACCCGCCAGCGTGTCGAGGATGCGCTCTCCGAGCTCCGCCGATGCCTTCCCAGGCGAGCCGCTGTAGGTCTCTTCCGAGAAGAAGCGGATCCCGGCCCGGAAGGCTGCCAGCATCTCGCCGAACGCCGCGAGCTTCCCGCGTTGGACCTTCGGCCGCGCTTCGCCCCGCTCTTTCAACCACAGATCGACGTCGCGCCGCGGAAGCTCCTTGAACCGCGGATCCACCCAGTCCGGATGCAGCGCCAGTAGCTGCGAAGTCTCGATCAGACCCCCATGGGTGTCGCCGTCGAAATCAGCCTTCTCGACGCCATCCAGGTGGCCGAGCACGTCGCCGAGCTCCGAGCCGCCGCCGTTGAGCCGCGACAGCAGGGCGGAGAAGATGCACAGCATCGAGATCCCGCGCTCGCGGGCGACGCGGTCGCACGCTACCTCGATCGACAGGAAGTGCCGCGGACTGCCATGAAAATTCGAGACGAGCACGTTGCGGAAGCCCTGGGCCGCGAGCGAGCGTCCGAGATCCTCGATCACGGCGACCGTCGTCGAGGGCCGGAACGACAGCGAGCCGGGCTGCGGCACCGGATCCGACGCGGCATACACGAACGGGAGCTTCAGGAACGTGCGCTCCCGATGCCGCTCGGGCAGGAAGCCCAGCATGCGCTCTGCGAGCCCTTCACCCTCGAGCACGTCCGCACCGAGCGGAAGATGAGGACCGTGCACCTCGAGCGGCGAGCACGTGAGGAGCACGACTGCACGCTTCCGATCGATGCGATCGAACTGGTCCTTCGTGAGCGTCTCCCAGCGCAGCAGCTTCGCCATGCCTTCCATCTTCGTCTCCCTCCCGATCCCCAAACCGGCTCCCCCCTTCCCACCCCTGAGTTCGACCCCGCGATTCAGACCCGCACCGGCATGATCGCGGCGACGATCAACGCGATCCACGCGGCGTCGATCGCCGCGATCGCAAGCAGGTTGCGCGACGCCAGATAGATGGATGCGTCCATCACCTCCACCAACACGAACACGATCACGAGCGCAGGCAACATCAACATCACCGCGAACGGCAGCACGCCGGCCGCGATGCCCGCGATCATCACGAGCAAGATGAGCACGCGGCCGCCTGCGGCGTACAGGGCTGCCGACAAGGGTCTGCCGCGGCGCAGCAGCGTCTGCATCGCGAGCTCGAACGGCAGGAAGCCCAGCGTCGCGAGCACGAAGACCCCCATGCGCTCCGGCGTGAGGGCGATCCGGTGGAGATAGGTGCCTGACGGCTGCAACAGCACGTAGATGCCGACGAGACCGAGCGCCGCACCCAGCAGGCTGCGGCCCGGAGTCGCGAACAGCGAGGTGAACTGCGCGCGATCGCGCAGGTACGACGCGACCAGCAGCGCGATCCCGGCGAGCGCAAAATGGACGGTGACGACGTCCCCGACCTCGACCGACAAGATCGCTCCGGGATTGCCGGGAGCAGCGAGCGGCATCATCACCAGGAGCGCGGCCGCGAGCAGCGCGAGGCCAAGCGGTCGTCGCGAATCCGGCAGGTGCTCGGTCGTCGGCGTCAGTCGCCCAACGAGCAGCCCGAGCCCCGGGAGCACGAGCGCCATCAGCACGCCGAGCAGAGCCACGACGGGCCCGCGTGGATCCGCGACGGCCGCTGCGGCGCGTCGTTCGCGCCCGAAGGCCTCGTCGAGCCAGGCGACGATCTCCGAGACCGCGAAATCCGACCACAGGATCGTCATGTGATCGGCGCCAGGGATCTCGACCCTGCGCACCGCCGTCCCCTGCCGGAAATTTCCGTAGGTCTCGCCGAGCACCGGCTGCGCGACGCCGGCGAGCCGTGCGGTCAGCTCGGCGGAGCGCGTCCGGATGCGCTCGGGATCGCCGACCGCGTAGAGGAAGAGCGTGTTCGGCGCGCGCTGCGGCCCGAGCATGTTCCAGCCGCCCGAGATCAATACGACCGCGTCGAGGCCAGAGTCGCGCGTCGCGAAATCCAGCGCGGCGCCCGCGCCCATCGAGTGCCCCATCAGCGCGATGTGCGAGCCATCGACCAGCGGCGAGGTGCGCAGGAAGTCGACGGCTGCGGCGAGATCGGACGCCAGGGAATCGGCGCGACCCTGGCCGCCCGGGAAACGGTTGCGGTTCTCGCCGTGGCCGCGCAAGTCGAGCGTGAGCACGGCGAAGCCCGAGCCAGCCAGCCGGCGCGCGAGGCTGCTCAGGCTCGCACGGTCGCCGCTGAAGCCGTGCACGAGCACCACCACGGGCGGCCGCGTGTCGTACGGCGGCGCCTCGATGAACGCCGAGCTGCCGTCTCCGGTTGGCGTCGCAGGCAGGAAGAGCGTCGCCGGGATCGAGCCCTCGAGCATGAGATCGGCATGGGGGGGCCCCCCCCGCTCGAGGCGCCCGAGCCAGGCGCTCGCGAGCAGAAAGGCCCCGAAGGCGGCGAGCGAGACGAGCGACAGCACGGGGGCGAGCGAACGAATCCGCGGCATCGCGCCATGAAACCCATCGCAGCGCTCGAAGTCAACGCATTCGAGCGCGTGGTATCCTCGCGCGCTTGCCGAACCCGTCCGAAGCCACAGCGTCCCGGGAGCGCATCCTCGTCACGGGAGCCAACGGTCATCTGGGCCAGCGCCTGCTCGAACGGGTCGGGCGTGAGCCCGGCGGGAGCCGCGGCGTGCGCGCGCTGGTGCGCTCTCGAGCCGCGGCGGCGGTGCTCGAGCGGCTTCCGGGCGCCGCGCGTCCCGAGATCGTGGTCGTCGACTACGCCGACACCGAGGCGCTCGCGCGCGCGGCCGAGGGCTGCACCGCCGCCGTGCATCTGGTGGGAATCCTGCGCGAGACCCGCAGCAGCCGCTACGCGGACGCGCACGAGGCCACGACGCGCGCGCTCGCCGCGGCGGCTCCGCGCGCGGGCCTGAGCCGGATCGTCTATCTGAGCATTCTCGGCTCCCACGCAAACGCCGCGAACGCCTGCCTCGCCTCGAAGGGCCGCGCCGAAGACATCCTGCTCGCAGGCGTGACGCCGGCACTGGTGCTGCGCGTGCCGATGGTGATCGGCGCGGGCGACTTCGTGTCGCGCACGCTGCGCGACCAGGCGCGCGCGCGCGTCGTTCCGCTGCTGCGCGGGGGCAAGGGGCGCGAGCAGCCGATCGACGCCGACGACGTCGTCGCCGCGATCCTCGCCGGGCTCGAGCGCCCCGGTATCGGACGCGCGGCGCTCGACCTGGCGGGCCCGGAGTCGCTCACGCGCCGCGAGCTCCTGGCGCGCACGGCGCGCTTGTGGGACAACCGTCCGCTCGTGATCCCGCTGCCCCATGCCTTGGAATGGGCAGCGGGCTTCGTCGCCGAGAAGCTGTTCGCGAATCCGCCACTCACGCGCGCGATGCTCGGCGTGCTCGATCACGATGACGACATCGACGAGAAGCCCGCCTGCGATCGGCTGGGCATCCAGCTCACCCCGCTCGACGAGACACTGCGGCGCTGCGTCGGGCCCGGATCGGAGGGCGCATGAGCGAGACCCACGCTCCGACGGGGCGCAGGAGTGCCAGCTGGCTGCGACGCGGCCTGCCGTGGCTGCTCACGCTGCTGTGTTTCGGTTACCTCTATTGGAAGATCCAAGGTCAGGCGGCGCGCGCGGGGGAAACACCGCTGCGCTTGATCGCTGGCGTATTCCAGGGCGTGAGCTGGACGAAGTGGCTCGCGTTGATGGTGCCGTACTCCGCCTTCTTCCTCGTGATCGATTCCCTCGTCGTCTGGCGCGTCATCGGCTGGTTCAACACCCGTGTGCGCTACCGCGACATCCTGCCGATCCGGGCGAGCGCCTACATCATCTCGATTCTCGACGAGCGCATCGGCAAGGGCGCGATCGGCTACTACCTGCACCGGCGCGACGGCGTCCCCGGTTGGCAGGTGGGCTCGTCGATGCTCTTCATCATGTTCTGCGAGATCTACTACCTGCTTTCGTGGGCGACGCTCGGCGTCGCGCTGCGCGGCGATCGCCTGCCGCCGATGTTCCACGTGATCCCGTGGATCGCGCTCGCAGCCGCCGCCGTGCTGGCCGTGTTCGTGCTCTACTTCCGCGGCGTGATCGCGCCCGGATCAAAGCTCCGCGATCGTCAGATCTTCCACGCCTTCCGACGGGCGAGCTTCTGGCACTACGGAGTGTTCATCGTATTGCGCTCGCCCGCGATGATCGTTGGCGTCATCGTCTACACCCTGGCGCTGCGCCTGTTCGGCGTGCGGGCCGAGTTCCTCGACATGCTCGGCTATCTCCCCGTGATCTTCTTCGGCGCGGCCGTGCCCGGGCCGTTCCGCGCGGTCGCGATCACGCTCTGGACGCAGCTCTTCCCCGAGAACCCCGGCCAGATGGCGGCCTTCGGACTGGTGCAGCACAACTTCTTCGTGTTCTTCAATGCGGCGATCGGGCTGCTCTTCCTGCGCCATACCAACCACGAGCTCGCGCGAACCGCCGCAGACGGTCGCTGATCGAGAGCAGGGTCGAGATGACGAGCGCCCAGCCGAGCGCCTGCACGAGCCCGGCGCCCGGCCAGCCGAGGCCGAGCGCATCGCGCACCACGGGGACCGCGACGATCACGTAGTATGCGATTCCGTTCCAGCGGCCGAGGACGCTTCCGCGCAGGCCGCGCGAGCGCGTGAGCTTCGAGTCGAGCGCATACTGCACGAAGGCGACGGCGATCAACGGTGCGAGCGCGCAGGGTAGCGCGCCGACGGAAGCCAGGGCCGCGGCGCCCGCGCTGACGAACGTCGCATCGACGGCGTGATCGAGGAACCCGCCGAAAGTCGAGAGCTCGCCGCGCCGGCGCGCGATGCGACCGTCCGCGAAATCGCTCGCGGCTGCGAATGCGAAGATCAGGCTCGCCAGCAGGGGGAAATCAGCTCGCACCGCGAGCACGAAAGGCAACGCGGAGAGCAGCCGCAGCAGCGTGAGCGCGTCGGCGGTCGTGAGCCTGCGGGAGTTCGCGGCCATCGCACCCGACTCTATCATCCGGTCCTTCGGCTCCGGCGCTCGATCGCGAACAGGACGGCCGTGGCGGCGGCGAGCACGATCGTCACGCGATCGCCGGAGCTCAGCGACTCCGCGACCACGCCGTCTGCGAGCTTCGCGAGCGGTTCGCGACCCGTGCCAGGCGTGGTGACGACCTCTTCGATCTTCGGCGGATCCGAGAGCGTGATGCGGACATAGTGAAAGTCCTCACCCGGCTCGACGTCCTTCCCGCCGCCACCCGAGACGACCAGAGGCACGCCGCCCTGGTTGCCGCGCAGGAAGCCGTGGATGTGACCGGCACACAGGAGAGTCACGTGCGCTTCCCGCAGGCGCTCGAGCAGCCTGGCCGCGGCCGCCACGTCGCGCAGGGCGTGGTCAGTGGCGCGCGCCTGCGGGCTGAGGCTGCCGGGCTTGTAGGGAGGACAGTGAGTCAGGACGACGATCCAGCGGGGCCCCGCTGCGGGCGGGGGCGGCCTCCGGAGCGCGTCATCGAGGAACCGGAACGACGCCTCGGACACGGTGTCATCCGAGGTGTCGAGGAGCACGATGCGCAGGCCGTCCTTCTCGATCACGCGGTCTCGCCCGCCGAAGCGATCATCCCACGCAGCGTAGCCGTGCACGGGGTCGCGATCGTGATCGCCCGGGACCACGAAGATCGGGAATGGCAGCGCCTCGGCGGCCGCCAGGAAGCGTCCGTACTGGCGCGATCCGCGGTAGGCGATGTCACCGGCGTGCAGCACGAGCAGCGCCTTCTCGCGGGCCATCGCTTCGAAATTCGCACGCAGCTCCGGCGAAGCTGCGCCGGAATCGCCGATCAGGAGCAGCACCGGCGCTTCCGGAACGTGCGCGCTCGCCAGTCGCTTCTCGGAGAGTGCGAAGAGCGTGCCTTCTGCGACGCGATATTGCGTCGACAGGCGCGCCGCAACGTGGAAGCCTCCGACGATCACGGTCAGCGCCGCGGCGAGGCGGGCGATTCGAGCGAGGCGCATGTGGTGATTCCAGAAGCCGTGCACAGGCGCTCGACTCTATCGGCGCGTGCTACGCTGCGCCTGCGCCGAGAGGGCCCGGGTGGAAGTCGAACAGGCGAGCGGTGGGATCCGGGCGTTTCGGATCGTGGCGAAGTGGATGATCGCTGCGGCGCTGTTCGCCGCGGCGTGCTCGGACGGTTCGAGCACCCCCCAAGGCACCGACTCGAACGTCGACCCGGCGCAGGCTGCTGCCGCGGAGCACGGCCGGCAGATCTATCAGAACGTCTGCATCGCCTGCCACAACGGCGACCCGACGCAGCCCGGCTCGCTAGGCCCCCCGGTCGCCGGCGCCTCGCTCGAGCTGATCGAAGCAAAGGTCCTGCGCGGCGAGTACCCGCCCGGCTACACGCCTGTGCGCCCTTCGCAGGCGATGCCCAGGTACGAGTATCTGAAGGACCGGCTCGGCGACGTCGCCATCTACCTACAGCAGGATTGACTGTGCCAGGTACAGCACCAGCGTGAGCCCGAGTCCCAGGTGCACCGTGCCGCTCACGTTCGCGAGCGGCTTCTGCAGCGGACGCCCGGAACCCGAGAGCGCGTTCCACTCCAGCACGGCCACCACCGCAAAGAACACGATCCAGTAGAGGCCGAGGCTGCCTTCACCGATATCGAGCCCGGCCGTCAGCGACGGGAAATGGCTCGCGGCGGCCATGAAGAACAGCATCGGGATCGAGAAGAGCGCGTTCGTGCGCGACGCGAGTCCGGCGCGCGCCCCGCGGCCCGCGGCCGCGGGGTCGGCCTGGCCGCCGCCGGCGACGGCGGTCGCCGAAGCGATCACCACCCGCTGCGCGGGCCAGATCACGAACCAGACGTTGTACCACATCAGTGTTCCGAGGAGTCCGCCGGTCAGGATGCGCGTCATGTAGCCGCTGCCGAGCGGCATACCCTCGTGGCCGAGCTTGGTGAGCACGATCAACCAGCCGGTGAGGAACGTGATCATCGCGCCCCAGCGGAACCACAACAGCGCGTTGGGAAGCAGCCCGCGCACCATCGGGCTGCGCGCCTGGCCTCCGAGCTCGCTGCCGAAGAAGGGGGTCTGGAGCAGATTGAAGTAGTACAGCACGCCGATCCATACGATCCCGGCCAGGAAATGGAACCAGCGGAGCAGGAAGTACCAACCTTCCATGCTGAAGATCTCCATCGGCAGCCTCCTTCTTGCTTGCGTCCCGTGTCCCGGTCGCGGCCAGAGTCTACCCGGATTCCGCGCGCTTTCCGTACGGAAATCGAGGCGGCCCGCACGTGGCGATCTTCCCCCAGCCTCAATGCTGCGGGGCGAAGCTCCGTTCCTCGAGCACCGACTCGCTGACGCTGGCGGCAGCCTTGTGCAGATCGACGCTGCGCGCCACACGCGTCTGCCGGCGCGTGATCTCGACCTTGCCTTCCTTCAGGCCCTTCGGGCCCACGGTCAACCGGTAGGGAATCCCGATCAGGTCGGCGTCGTTGAACTTGACTCCCGGCCGCTCGTCGCGGTCGTCGAGCAGCACCTCGATGCCCGCGCCCCGCAACGCGTCGTAGAGCGCTCCGGCGGCGTCGCTCGTCGCGGCATCCTTCGGATTCACGACGGTGATGAGCACCTCGTAGGGCGCGACGGCCATCGGCCAGACGATGCCCGCGGCGTCGTGCGAACGTTCGACCACGGCGGCGAGCATGCGCTCGATCCCGATCCCGTAGGAGCCCATCACGATCGGCCGGGAGGCGCCGGTTTCGTCGAGCACGACCGCGCCGAGCTTCTCAGAGTAGCGCGTGCCGAGCTTGAAGATGTGACCGACCTCGATCGTCTTGTCGACGCGCAGCGGCCCCTCGCACATCGGGCAGCCTTCGCCGGCCCGCGCCAGGCGCAGGTCGAGCCAGCTCGAGACGGCAACGTCGCGCTCGACGTCGATGCCCCTCAAATGGAAGTCGTCCTGGTTCGCGCCCGTCACCATTGCGCGTCGCCCGCGCAAGGCCTCGTCGGCGAGCACGCGCAGGCCGCTCACGCCCACGGCGCCGAGGCTCCCCGCCGCTGCAGCCAACGCGGCGCGAATCTCCGGCTCCTGGGCCGGCCGCGCCTCGGCGGCTCCCGTTCCGTCGCGCAACTTGGCCTCGACCAGCAGATCGTCGCCGCGCAAGAGCACCAGCACCGTCTCGCCGTCGAGCACGTAGACGAGCGTCTTGATCTGCGAGGCGGCAGGTGCCGGGCTGCTCGCAAAGCTCGCGAGATCTTCGATCGTGCGCACGCCTGGCGTCGCGAAGCGCTCCGGCGCGGTGAGGCCGGGACCGTCCTGCACGGCGGACAGCAAGGAGCGCGCCTTTTCCACGTTTGCCGCATAGCCACAGGCGGCGCAGGAAGCCACCCAGTCCTCGCCGGCGTCGCTCGCCACCATGAACTCGACCGATTCGCTGCCTCCCATCGCGCCCGAGGATGCCTCGACGGCCAGCGTCTCGAGACCGCAGCGCGAGAAGATCCGGCGATACGCCTGGAAGTGACGCTTGAAAGACTCGTCGAGACCCACCGCGTCGAGATCGAACGAGTAGGAATCCTTCATCGTGAATTCGCGCACGCGCAGCAGGCCCGATTTCGGGCGGGGCTCGTCCCGGAACTTCGTCTGGAGCTGGAACCAGATCTGCGGAAGCTGCCGGTAGCTGCGCAGCTCGACGGCGAGCGTCGTGAAGACCTCCTCGTGCGTCATGCCGAGCGCGGTGTCGGCGCCGCGGCGGTCCTTGAGCCGGAACATCTCCTCGCCCACCAGCTCCCAACGACCGGAGCGCTGCCAGAGCTCGGCGGGGTGGAGGGCGGGCAGGTGAAACTCCTGCGCACCGACCGCGTTCATCTCCGCGCGCACGATGGCGGTGATCTTCCGGCTCACGGCGAAGCCGAGCGGGAGCAGCGAGTACACACCCGACATGAGCTGGCGGATGTAGCCCGCGCGCACGAGCAGCTTGTGGCTGATCGCCTCCGCGTCGGCGGGATCGTCGCGCAGCGTGGGGATGAAGCTCTGGCTCCAGCGCATCGTGCTCTCCGGGGGGTGCGAGGAGCCTACCGGAGGCGTGGGACGCCCGCCCCCGTCTACACCGGTACGCCCAGTGGACCGGTTGCGTCTGCGTAGGCTGCGCGCAGCTTCGCGCAGATGGGGCCCGGTCGTCCGCTCCCCACCGGCCGGCCATCGAGGCTGCGCACCGGCACGATGCCGGCGCCGGTTCCGGTGAGGAAGGCCTCCTCCGCCGCGAACAGGTCGAAGCGGCCGAGCGTCTGCTCGCGCACGGGAATTCCTAGTCTGCCGGCGAGCTCGAAGACGGTCTGCCGCGTGATGCCCTCGAGCGCGCCATCCGTCGCGGGCGGAGTGCGCAGCTCTCCGCCCCGCACGACGAACACGTTCGCGACGCTCGCCTCGGCCACGTGCCCCGCGAGATTCAGGATCAGCGCCTCATCGGCGCCGCGCTGGCGCGCCTCGAGCTTCGCGAGCGCGCTGTTCAGGTAGTTCAAGCTCTTCACGCGCGGGTCCAGCACGTCCGGCGGCGGCCGGCGCAGGCTCACGGTCACGAGATCGAGTCCAACCGCGAGCTTTGCGGGCTCGAAGATCGCGATGCGATCCACGAGACACAGCACCCGGGGCTGCGGACACGTCGTCGGATCGACCCCGAGCGCGCCATCCCCCCGCGTCGCGATCAGCCGCACGTAGGCGTCGGGCGTGCCGTGCGCCCGCACCGTGTCGCGCACGATGCTGCGCATCGCATCGATCCCGCCCGGGAGCTCGAGCGCGATCGCCCGCGCCGATGCGGCGAAGCGCGCGAGATGGAGCTCGAAGCGGAAGACCCGCCCTGCGAACACGCGAATCCCCTCGAAGATGCCGTCGCCGTAGAGCAGGCCGTGGTCCGTGATCGGAATGCGCGCCTGCGCGGCGTCCACGACCTTGCCGTCGATCCACGCCTTTGCCGTCGTCATGGAGTCCTCCCTTCGAGTCGCGCCGCGATGCGCGCGGCTGCGGCGAGCGTGCGTCTTGTCACCTCGGACTCGCCGAGCGTGCGCATGCGGGGCGCCGGCGCGGCGACGGCGACCACCGCCGCGAGCCGCGCGGTCGCAGTCATCCCGGCCGCTGTCATCCGAATGGGCGCAGCCAGCACCGCGAGCCCCGGAATCCACTCCTCGCGATTCGCGGCCCAGCCGCGCTTGCGCGCGAGCGCCACCTCGCGCTCGAGCGCGGCGGAATCGGAGGCCGTGCGCGCGGTGAAACGCTCGAGCGGTGAATCGCTGCGAGCGAGCGCCTCGGGCGCGAACGCGAGGTAAAGCTTCCCCGAAGCGGTCGCGTGGACGGGGACGCTCGAGCCGACGCGCGGCGCGGCGCGCAAGAAGCCGTTGCCCTCCGCCTTGTCGAGCACGAACAGCCGCCCCGCGCGCGATCCCACCAGGAAGAAGGTCTCGCCGAGGGCTTCCGCTTCCTGCTCGAGCACGGGCCGCGCAGCCGCGACGACGGGCTCGCGCTCGAGGGCCCCGAGGCCCAGGGCCACCAGCCCGATGCCTGGGCCGTAGCGCCCGCGCCCATCCTGCTCGACCAGCCCACGGCGCGAGAGCGCCGTCAGCAGCCGGTGGGCGCTCGACTTGGGCACGCCGAGCGCGCGCCCGATGGCGGTGACGCCCTGCGGCGCCGAGCTCTCGTGCAGGTGATAGAGCAGCTCGACGGCCTTCTCGACCGTGGATAGAGATTCCACCGTGGCTCGGCCTCGCTCGAGGGCCCCTCAGACTGTTCCATCTATCGGAACAAAGTCTTGATAGATGGAACGCAGCCTAGCGCGCGCGGAATCAGCCGTCGAGCAGCGCGAGCACGCCGGTGTAGGTGAGGAGCTCCGTCCGGCCCCCGATCGGCCCGATCTCGCAGGAGCCGAACACGCCGAGCAGCGGCGCCGGCGCGAGCGCCTGCTCCAGGTACGCCGCCTCCAGATCCTGAACGCCGAAGAAGCCAGCGCCGCGGGCGCAGCAGTCGAAGTAGAAGCCACACGCGGGAGGGCCCCCAGCGAGCCCCGCGAGCATCGCCTTCAGGTCGTCGCGGGCGGCCTCGGGGTCGCGGTGGGCGAGCGCGATGCGACGGCCCGGGGCGAGCCGCTCCGGAATTGCGAACGCGTTCTCGGAGGGCGCGAAGCCCGCGACATTGCGCACCAAATAGGATCCGGGAGCGAGGCTCTCGTCGGCGTCGCGGGGCAGTGCCACCAACAGATGAGCCGCAGCGCGGCGCAGGTCCGCCGCCAGCGGCTCGCGCGCGGCCTCGCGGTAGACGTCGAGGGCCGGCCGGCCATCGAGCTCGAGGATCCAGTTGCCGCGGACGCGGGTCAGCGTGAACAGCTCCGTCGCCGGGCGGCATGCCTGGGTGACACCGACCCGCGGCGGCTTGGACGCGCGCAGCACCAGACCCGCGAGGGCCCCGCTCTCGACCCTGCGGCCGCACCACTGCAGCGGCGAATCCGAGAGTGCGTCCATCGCGCCAGCGCCAACCACCACCGCGTCCCCGAGCGCTGCGCGCAGGCCCTCGAGCAGCGGCTCCGGCCGCAGAGCCCGCGGATCCGGCAGCACGATCACGAGATCCTCGGCCCGAGGCCTGTGACCCAGCAAAGCGGCGATCTGCTCGCCTGCGCTCGCCTCCTCCCCCTGGAGGTCCGGCAGCAGGAAGGGCTGGGCGGCGAGGCCCGCCACGGCCAGCACCGCGAGGGCAGGCCCGCCCTCGTACTCACGGCCCGCGTGGATCACACCGTGGACGGACGCCCCGACGACCGCCTGCGTGCCGAGGACCTCGGTCGCGGCCGCCAGCAGGGCGGGCAGCTCCGCGGCATAGCGCGGTGTCGCGAACAGCAGCGCCGCCTCGACGCGACCCACGGCGGCGACCGCCCCTTCCGAGGCCTCCACGGCAGCGGCCCGGGCATCGCTTTGGGTCGAAACGCCGATTCCAGCTCGGAGCATGCCCGAGATTATAGGAGCCGGGGGTCGGGCGGGGCCGGGTTTCCAGCCCGGTGCCACTCGGCTAGGCTTGTTTGCGGCGCTCGGCGCTTACCCTCCTGGCAGCGCGCAAACCTCCCAGAAAGCGGCGGGAATCTCCCCGGCGCATCGTCTGGAAGCAATGGACACGGCTCAGACGCAGAGGGTGGGCTTGTCGGACTTCGAGCTGATCGAGAGCCGCGCCGATCTCGACGCGCTGGCACAGGATCTCCTGGCTGAGAAGGTCCTCGCGTTCGATACCGAGGCCGACAGCTTCTACCACTACTTCGACAAGACCTGCCTCGTGCAGGTCGCGACCCCGCGTCAGATCTACTTGATCGACCCGCTCGCGCTCGGCGGTCCCGAGGAGCTCTCGCCGCTCGGACCGGTGTTCGCGTCGCCGAACATCCAGAAGATCTTTCACGCGGCCGAGTACGACATCTACGTGCTCAAGCGCGACTGCGCCTTCCAGTTCGCGAACCTGTTCGACACGATGGTCAGTGCCCAGCTGCTTGGTTACCCGTCGGTGGGACTCTCGAGCCTCACCGAGCGTCACTTCGGAGTGAAGCTCCCAAAGGACGAGCAGCGCTCGGACTGGTCGGCGCGTCCGCTCTCGAGCCGCCAGCAGAGCTATGCGGCGTCGGACGTGCTCCACCTGATGTCGCTCGCCGAGAATCTCGGCAAGGAGCTGCGCAAGGCGAAGCGCATGCGCTGGGCCGAAGAGGAGTTCCAGACGCTCACGCGCCGCGAATGGCCGGGACGGCAGTTCGACGAGCACGGCTACCTGCGCATCAAAGGCGCTCGTCAGCTCGATCCCGAAGCGCTCTCGAATCTGCGCGCGCTCTACCTGATGCGCGATGCGCGCGCCCGCGAGATGGACCGACCGCCGTTCAAGGTGCTCGGAAACGGCACCTTGCTCGACATCGCGGAGCGCAAGCCGCGCAAGGCGTCCAACCTGCTCGAGATCAAGGGCATCACCGACCTGCTCGTGCGCCGGATCGGCCGGGAGATCATCGCCGCCGTCAAGGAGGGCGCCCGCGAGCACCACGGCCCGATCCCGAAGCTCGCCGGCAACGGCAGGCGGCGCATGGATCGCCAGGCCGAGCGTCGCCTCGGGGCGCTCAAGCAGTGGCGCTCGAAGCGTGCGGCAGAGCTCGCGCTCGACCCCGGGGTCCTGTGCCCGAACTCCGCACTGGAGGCGATCGCCTGGCGCGCGCCGGAATCCGCCGACGACCTCGGCTCGCTCAGCGAGCTCAAGGGCTGGTTCGTGCGGGAGTTCGGCGCCGAAGTCAGCGAGATCAGCCGCCGCTGCGAGACCGACTGACCTTCGCTCGGCCACGCTGAGCGACGTCCAAAAACACCACCCCCCGGCTCGGAACTTCCGGCCGGGGGGTGTTTGATCTGGCCCCACGAAACCACGAGAAGGCGGGGTGCCGTTCTTGGGGAAAAGCGCCTTTGAGACCCCGTTGCTCCTAGAGGCTCGAATCGAACGGCCGTGCGCGCCCGCTTACGATCGCCCGATCCATCAGATCAGCTCGGCCCCTGATAAAGCATGATGCGTGCCAGATCCCGCGTTCCCGCGACTGCGGCCAAGCCATTGAAATCGAGGGGGGTTTCGCGTGCCGGTAGCCGGCACTGGTATGCCGCCAGGGTTGGCACTGCCGCCTGCGGAGGCGCGCCGTTGCCGCCCCGGGAGCGCTTTCGCGTGAGCGCGTCGGCCGACTCGGGAGTCGGCCGACGCGCAGCGAGGCGAAGCCGAGCGGAGTCGACGAGCTAAGATGCGCGCGTGTTCGCCGACCGGCGCAGAAGGTTCCTCGAAGCGATGGGGCCCGACGCGGTCGCCATCTTTCTGGGCGCCGGTCTGGCCACCCGCTCGCGCGATACCCAGTTTCCATTCCGCCAGGACAGCGACTTCCTCTACCTCACGGGCTTCGACCACCCGGGCGCGGTCGCGGTGTTGCGCACGGCCGGCGGGCCCACCTACACGCTCTATGTCGAGCCGCGGGATCGGGAGATGGAGATCTGGAACGGCTACCGGCCGGGCGTCGACGGCGCGCTTCGCGACTACGAGGCGGACGAGGCCCACCCGCGCGATGCGTTCCGCGGCCACATCCCCGAGCTCGTGCGCAAGGCACGCCGCATCTACCACATGTTGGGCCGCGACGTCGCTGTCGATGCGCTCCTGATCGAGGCGCTAGACAATCTGCGCCTGCGCTCGCGCCAGGGGCTCGATCCGGCCGACGCCATCGTGGATCCCCGCACGCTCGTGCACTCCATGCGCCTGTTCAAGGAGCCGCGCGAGCTCGACATCCTGCGGCGCGCCGCCGCGATCAGCGCCGAGGCCCACGACGCCGCCGCGCGGCTCGCGCATCCGGGCGCCTTCGAGTACGAGCTCGAAGCCGCGCTGCTGCATGCCTTCCGCCGCCGCGGCGCGAGCGGCCCCGCCTACACGCCGATCGTCGGCAGCGGCAGCAACGCCACGGTGCTCCACTACGTCCGCAACGACCAGAAATTGTCGGACGGCGAGCTCGTATTGATCGACGCCGGCTGCGAGCTCGAGAACTACGCCTCCGACGTGACGCGTACCTATCCCGTTGGCGGTCGCTTCAGCGGCGCAGGCCGCGCCCTCTACGAGGTGGTGCTCGCGTCCCAGACGGCGGCGCTCGAACACTGCCGGCCGGGCGCAACGCTGCCCGAGATCCATGACGTCGCCGTGCGCCGTCTCGTCGAGGGACTGCTCGCGCTCGGCCTGCTCGAGGGAGACGCAGCGGAGCTGATCGCGCGCGAGGCATACCGCGCCTATTACATGCACTCGACCAGCCACTGGCTCGGACTCGACGTGCACGACGTCGGCAGCTACCGCGTCGATGGAGAGCCGCGCCGGCTCGAGCCGGGCCAGGTCTTCACCGTCGAGCCGGGCCTCTACATCCCCAAGGACGACGAGAAGGCGGATCCGCGCTTCCGCGGCATCGGCATCCGCATCGAAGACGACGTCCTGATCACGGAAAGCGGCCACGAGAACCTGACCGCGGCGATCCCGAAGGCGACCGACGAGCTCGAGGCTCTGATCGGAGATCGCTAGCCGGCGATCGCAGGGCGCCCCACACCGGAGAGCCATGCCCGACATCAAATCGCTGCTGAAGGAGAAGCGCGTCTTCGCGCCGAGCGCCGGCTTCGCGAAGCGGGCGAACTGGTCGAAGAAGACCGTGAACGCCTACCGCAAGCTCGGCGCGCGTGATCCCGAGCGCTTCTGGGCGAAGATGGCGAAGGAGCACGTCAGCTGGTTCACGCCATGGAAGCGGGTGCTCGATTGGAAGCCGCCGTACGCCCGCTGGTTCGTCGGCGGCAAGCTCAACGTCTCCTACAACTGCCTCGACCGTCATCTCGAGGGCAAGCACGCCTGGCGCCGCAACAAGGCGGCGATCCTGTGGGAGGGCGAGCCCGGTGACACTCGCGTGCTCACCTACGGCGAGCTGCACCGCGAGGTCTGTCGATTCGCGAACGTGCTCAAGGCGAACGGAGTCCTGAAGGGCGATCGCGTCGCGATCTACATGCCCATGATCCCCGAGCTCGCCATCGCGATTCTGGCGTGCTCGCGGATCGGCGCGCCCCACAGCGTGGTCTTCGGTGGCTTCTCCGCCGAAGCGCTGCGCGACCGCATCAACGACGCCGGAGCGAAGCTCGTCGTCACGGCCGATGGCGGCTACCGGCGCGGCGCAGTCAGCGCACTCAAGCCCGCCGTCGACGAGGCGCTCGAGGGGACGCCGTGCGTGGAGAAGGTGATCTGCGTGCGGCGCACCGGCTCCCCGGTCGCGATGCGCGAGGGGCGCGACGTCTGGTGGCACGACGCGATGCAGGACGCGAGCGCCGACTGTCCGCCCGAGAAGCTCGACGCCGAGCACCCGCTCTTCATCCTCTACACGAGCGGCACTACCGGCAAGCCGAAGGGCGTGCTGCACACGACCGGCGGCTACCTCACCCACGTGACCACGACCGCGAAGGCGATCTTCGACTTGAAGGATCAAGACACCTTCTGGTGTACTGCGGACATCGGCTGGGTCACGGGCCACTCCTACGTCGTCTATGGGATCCTCGCGAACGGCGCGACGACGCTGATGTACGAAGGCGTGCCGACCCACCCGCGACCCGACCGCTTCTGGGAGATGATCGAGCGGCACCGCGTGAGCATCTTCTACACCGCGCCTACCGCGATCCGCACCTTCATCCGTCTGGGTGACGAGCACCCGAAGAGCCACGATCTCTCGTCGCTGCGCCTGCTCGGCACGGTGGGCGAGCCGATCAATCCCGAGGCGTGGATCTGGTATCACCGTGTGATCGGCGGCAAGCGCTGTCCGATCGTCGATACCTGGTGGCAGACGGAAACCGGCGGGATCATGATCACGCCGCTTCCCGCCGGCGTCCCCACCAAGCCCGGCTCGGCGACGCTTCCCTTCCCCGGCATCGACGCCGCCATCTACACCGACGACGGCAAAACCGCTGCACCGGCGCATGGCGGCTTCCTGGTGCTGCGCCGCCCGTGGCCCGGCATGCTGCGCGGCATCTGGGGCGACCCCGAGCGCTATGCGGAGCAGTACTGGAGCAGGTTCGAGAACACCTACTTCGCAGGAGACGGCGCGCACCGGGACAAGGACGGCTACTTCTGGATCATGGGCCGCATCGACGACGTGATGAACGTCTCCGGCCACCGCATCGGGTCGATGGAGGTCGAGAGCGCGCTCGTGGCTCATGCAAAAGTCGCGGAAGCCGCGGTGGTCGGCCGACCCGACGATCTCACCGGAACGGCCATCGTCGCCTTCGTCACCCCGAAGCGCGGCACGTCGGTCGACCGCTCGTTCGCGGAAGCCCTGCGCAGGCACGTGGCGCACCAGATCGGCGGCATCGCGAAGCCCGCGGACATCCGCTTCACCGACGCGCTGCCCAAGACGCGCTCGGGCAAGATCATGCGTCGGCTGTTGCGCGACATCGCCTCCGGGAGCAAGACCGTGGGCGACACGACCACGCTCGAGGATTTCAGTGTGATCGCGAAGCTACAGGAGCAGCAGGAGGACGCCTGAAACGCGAGCGAGCCTCCCGCCAGCCACCCCCGGGCGCAGACGGTCCGGCAGGGACACGGCGTTGTGAACTGCTTCACAGGCAGGAATGCCGGCCTTTGGGATCCTGTGGGGCGTAGAATCGGAGTCGAACGAGAGACTCCGTTCCCAGAGGCGCGCGGCACAGATGCGGATCACCCGACGGCTCTTGCGATCGCGCCCGATCGTCGCCCTCGCGTCGGCGGTGTTCGTGGGCTGCGCGTTGTTGCTGCTGCGCAGCGGCGGCTTCCTCGAGGCGCTCGAGCTCGGAGCCTACGACCGTCTGGTCCGCGCCCGCTCTCACGCGGTCGCCGAGCGCGCGCCGATCGCGCTGGTGCGCATCGTCGAGGCGGACATCCGGCGCTTCGGGCATCCGCTGTGCGACGGCCTGCTCGCGCGCGCGCTCGAGAAGCTGATCGCTGCCGGACCGCGCGCGATCGGCGTCGATCTGTACCGCGACGTCCCAGTGCCGAGCTGTCCCCCGGACGCCGTTGCGGCGGCCGGGGGCTCGGCCACGCCGGATCTCGCGCGCGTCGCCACCTCGACCGATCGGGTCGTGATGGTCTTGAAGTTCCCCGACGAGCACGGGGTCGGCACCGCTGGTCCCTATTTTCTGCGCGACGCCAGCCGTGTCGGCTTCAGCGACCTGCCGGTCGATCCCGGCGGCACGACGCGGCGCGGTCTGCTCTTCCTGTGGGACGGTGACGTCGCCCATCTCTCGTTCGCGCTCCAGCTCGCGCTGCGCCATCTCCAGGACGCTGGCATCGCCCTCGCGTCCGACCCCGCCGATCCGAACGTGGTCCGGCTCGGCACCACGGCGATCCCGCCCTTCCAAGGCTCGGATGGAGCCTACGTGCGCGCCGACGACGGTGGCTACCAGTTCCTGCTGGATTACGCCGACGGTCCGGACGCGTTCCCGGCCTGGACGCTCGGAGATCTGTTCGACGGGCGCATTCCGGAGCCGGCACTGCGCGGCCAGATCGCGATCCTCGGCACCACTTCGCCCAGCGTGAAGGACGAGTTCTACACGCCGTGGAATCGGGAGCGCGACGAGGACCACGCGATGTCGGGCCTCGAGGTGCACGCACACGCGGTGAGTCAGTTCCTGCGCATCGCGCACGGCGAGAGCGCGCCGATCGCGAGCGCGAGCGAGAGCGCCGAGGCCGCCTGGATCCTGCTGTTCGCGGGCCTCGGGGCCCTGCTGGGGCTGTGGAATCGCTCGGCGCTGGCGGCGACCTCCACCGCGCTCGCGGGACTCGGCGTGCTCGTGCTCGTGGCGTGGGCAGCGCTGTGGCGCGGTCTGTGGATCCCGCTGGTT
>Ga0210377_10000956_pt1 | contig 27122 bp, 26 predicted proteins | sample PLM4_65_b1redo_FD_155480 | JGI IMG/M metagenome (GOLD analysis project Ga0210377, IMG submission 155480) | Groundwater sediment microbial communities from an aquifer in East River, Colorado, USA - PLM4_65_b1 redo | ecosystem: Environmental > Terrestrial > Soil > Riparian zone | place: USA: East...
TCGTGTGGCTTTTTTATAGCCTCTATCTGCATGCCCGGCTTGTGCGCATGTGGACAGGGTCGAAGGTGGTGTGGCTGGGTATCCTTGGCTTTGTGATCGTGCTGTTCACCTATGTTGGAGTGGGGCTCCTGATGAAGAGCTCGCATGAATTCTGAAACCATGCAGAGGGCATAGTGCAGAGAGCACAGGACGCAGGGCCAGATCGCATTAAACGCTATGCGCTTTGCTCTCTGCTCTTCGCGGTTTTTGTTATGAAAAATTTCTTCATCTCGCTCAAGACAACAGTCTGGACGCTTCTGGTAATGATCATCCTCTTCTTCGTCGGCGCATACATGATGCCGGCTCACCGCCAGGTCTTTGAGCCGATGAACGAGGACATTCTCCTCCACTGGGCAACAGGCATTGCATCGGGAAACCTGTGGTATACCTGGTGGTTCTTCGCGGCCCTTGCGGCGCTGACGCTGCTCACGGTCAACACGCTGGTGTGCAGCATTCAGGCGGTCAGGGGAAGATGGTCGCGCGACGACTTTTTATTGCGCATATCGCCGCAGATCGTGCACCTCGGATTTCTCTTCATCCTTCTCGCGCATGTGCTCGGCGCGGGCTGGGGATACAAGCTTTCCGGTATGTTGCCTGAGGGCGCGTATGCTCAGCTGCCCGAGGACAAGGCCCTGCACCTTAAGGAGATCCGGGTGGCAACAAACGCTAACGGGTACATGACAGACTGGACCGCGGAGGCTTCTTTATTCGAGAACAACGCGCGCGTGATGTCCGGCACGCTCGGCCCGAACAAGCCGCTCTTCTATAACGGTGTGGGAATTTACATCAAGAGCCTGAGCTTCGAGAAGGGTCCGGCCGCCTTTATGGTGATTGCCAGGGATCCCGGAACGATCTGGGCACTTGCGGGTGGTCTTTTGTTTATCATGGGATCGGTTATGCTCCTTGTGTTAAAATGGAAAAATGCCTGAGTGAAGACTATATGCTGAGCGCACAAAGGAACTATTCGATCGCAACGCTTATCGAGAGCACACAGAAAACATGCGATGTTTTTCTATCTCCTTTTGCGAGACAAAACTTTTATGTAGGTCGATTTTGATATGACAAAGCGTGTTCTCGTGGCCATGAGCGGCGGCGTTGACAGCTCGGTGACTGCCGCACTCCTGCAGACACGGGGGTATGACGTTGAAGGCATTACCATGAAGCTGACAGCCGGGCTGTGTTGTGATATCGGCTCGGCGCAAGCGGTGTGCGGCCACCTGGGCATCTTACACCGTGTGATCGATGCGCAAGCCGAATTCTCCCGGGACATCATCAGCGACTTCATTTCCGAGTATCAAAACGGCCGCACGCCGAACCCCTGCATACAATGCAATGACCTGGTCAAGTTCCACCTGCTCCTTCACTACGCCCGCACGAATGGTTTTGATCATCTCGCAACCGGACATTACGCCCGTATCGAATACGATCCAGCGGCCGCCCGCTCTCTTCTCAAAAAGGGCGTCGATGAACAAAAAGACCAGAGCTACTTTCTTTACCGCCTTACGCAGGACCAGATGAACAGCGTGCTTTTTCCGCTGGGCGGCATGCTCAAGACGGAGGTGAGGGAGCGCGCACGGGATCTCATGCTTCCCGCCGCCGAGCGACCCGAGAGCCAGGAAATCTGTTTCGTGCCGAATAATGATTATCGCTCCTTCCTGAAAGAACATTCCCCGGGAACGCTTCGGCCTGGTGAGATCGTAATGACTGATGGAACGTCCGTTGGAAAACATAACGGCATCGCGTTCTTCACCGTGGGACAGCGACGAAAGCTCGGCGTTGCTGCCGGCCAGCGGCTCTATGTGGTCAGGATCGAAGTAAACACGAACAGGGTCGTCCTCGGAAAATTGTCCGAGCTCCTGACAGACGGCATGGTGGTATCGAACCTGAATTTCATCAGCAGTGATAAGCTTCGGTTCCCCATGGATGTCACGGTCAAGATCCGGTACCGATCACCTTCTATCCCGGCAGTCATAGAACTGCTGGCCGCTGGCATGGTTCGCGTAGCGTTCGAGAAGCAGGTCAGGGGCGTCTGCCCTGGCCAGGCGGCGGTATTTTATGATGGCGATATTGTTGTCGGTGGAGGCGTCATCGAGACCTCTCGTGTCACATAATCCGTATCTGAAAAATGCATGCTTCTTTTCGTCAGGAGGGCATCATTGAAGAAAAGCCCGGAACGCTTGAGGGAGCGCTCAACGGGAGAAAGGAATACGTTTAGGCGCGTAGGGTGAAAGCACAGGCCGTGATTGCATGCCTTACGATTCTTTGGCCCCATGACCCCGTATCTTATGGTACCGAATATATTTTACACATTCCCCGTTGACTCAATCCTCCTTCTCGGCCCCACCGGCGTGGGCAAAAGTCCCCTTGGTGATGTCATTGCGCGGAAGGGCATGTTCGGACGCCGGTGTCATCACCTCGATTTCGGGTCTGAACTGCGAGATGCTGTTTCCTGCGAGGACCGGTCGACTGTCTATTCGAAAAAGGAGCTCGACTTCATTCACGGTGTTCTTGAGCTCGGCCTCCTGCTCGAAAACGAGCACTTCCTCCTGGCTAAAAAGATCATATCCCTGTATCTTGACGGGGTTGGGTTCTCGGAACAAGACGTGCTCGTTCTTAACGGTATTCCGCGTCACGCAGGACAAGCGCGAGATATTGCGACAATTGCCGCGATACACGCCGTTGTTGTGCTGGATTGTTCTTCAAACGATATTATGTATCGCATTCGGGACAACATCGGGGGGGATAGAACAGAGCGAATTGATGACAACAAAGAGTTGATTGAAAAAAAACTGACGATTTTCCGGGAAAGAACAACACCGCTTATAGAACATTACACACAACAAGGATGTGCTCTTTATCAGATCAGCGTCTCCAGGTACATGACGCCAACAGAAACCTATTACAACGTATCATCGCTTGCCGCCGCTTATCCACCAGTCACCCTTGTCACTGAACCACCACAGAGATGAATCGGTTTCCATGATCGCTTTCGCGAGTTCCCGGGCCAGGTCCGTTTGCAGCCGTTTGAACGAGAACTCGAGCCATTCGTCTGCATACTTGTTTCCAACATCCTTATACTCTTTTAGCGCCAGGATCATTTCGAGCTGGTCTGCATCGCGAGCCAAACAGGCCTCTACTGTTTTGCCTTCGTTGAACTCCTGGATCAATTCCTTGATCTCGTTGCCGAAGGAAAGTGTCTGCGCCAGATCTTCGACCGCCTTTTTCTCATTTGCCTCAACATACTTTTTATTCACATAGTTGAGGTCGCCGGTCCGCGCTTCCGGCAGATCGTGGAACAGGCACATCTTGATCATCCGGTCTACATTAACCCCCGTGGCAAGATTCCCGAGTGAGTAGCCGATATACGTTGTGCGGAAGATGTGCTCAGCAACCGACTCCGCACCGGTGCCGAGGAATTGAAATCCGCTCCGGGGGGTGCGCTTCAGCATGCCTGCTTCGAAAAGAAAGTTTGCAATGTTCTTCATGCGCGATTTTATACCATGAATTTTGCCGTCTGTAAATACTCTGTTGACCGGTTGTGCTCTCTCAAGGCATGATGTGTAATGAAAAAATCTTCACTCCTTAGATTACATTAATTCTCCGGCCCTGAAATTCAACATATTGTCCCGACCTAATTTTACATCGTTTGCGCAATTCCACATTTCCATCAACTTTGACATCACCAGCTGCGATAGCTGTTTTTGCCATACCCCCGCTATCACACAACCCCATGACTTTTAAGAGGTCATGCAACTCAATAACATTTTTGTCTTCGAGATAAAAATTGTTCACTTTTTTCCATGCACCATTAAAAAAAATTATGGTTAATAGTACAACGTTTCACCTCTTTACATATCCTGCGTCATCGGTCAAGGCAGAATTTTGTTATCCTCGTCAAGAAGAGCGCAGGATGAGAAAGGTCATCCCGTGGAAAGTAATTTCTATCCCTTTTTACGAATCAAAACGTAACGTTCTGACGTTTCATGAGAAGTTCTCCGAGAAAGGAGCCCGGCTTAACTTCCGCATTCTTGATCCATTCCGCACCCTCCAGACCGTATGGTTTCACACAGGATGCACAGATATAAAACCTGCAGTTAAAATCTTCCACAAGACTTTTCATAAGTTCTGCTACAGGTGAAAAGCCTTGCTGCCATGTTACGGATTCAGCGAATCCCTTGTGCGCCAGATGGACACCCTCATTTATCAAAAAGAAATCGATCTTGGCATCAAAGGCCAACATGTTGGTTGCGAGCTGAAGCGCTGCAGCTGCATGTTCGATCGCATCATACGAATGGGTGATGACAAATACAAACTCCTTGTTTTCCATAGAATCCTCCTTATTTCTCTGTCTGTGCTATCATACCGTCTTTCCGAGCGAGTAGTATAATGGCATAAAACTATCCCTTTTATTGTTCGCTTTTCAAATTGCTCTGATTCGCATCCCCGTGCAAGGCAATTCTTCGAAACAAGATACCACCAGTTCAGTTATTTATCTAATAATTATTTTTAATGGATGCTTTTTTGTAAAATGAATCGTTCGATGAAGTTATCCATACATTCTGTCCCTCTTAATTACTATTATTATATATTAAATAAATTAGTAGTAGTAGTAGTAGTGTTTGTTGATATGTGAGAACAAGAAAAAAGACGTTGATAAACAAGACAAATCGAAAATGGATAAACACAGGTCTGTGCTGTGTTCAAAGGAGGACAACAATGTTGATGGCTGGGTGAGAAAACTTATACACAGAGTATCAATAAACAATACACAGGAAAGTGTTAACCGTTTGTTAGCCTGGAGGCCATTTGAATTTGCGTCCTGATAATAGATGAAGATGGATATGGAAAACAGACTGTCCGGCATCATGGCCGTTATTGATGACCATCCGGTAACCGCCTTTATCAAGACCCCGTTTGGAGGCGATGGTCTTGGCAATAAAGAACAAGTGCCCGATGAGCTCACGGTCCGTGACAACGAGACTGTGAATGTCGGTAATATGTTTTTTCGGCACTATAATCGTATGGACCGGCGCCTGGGGATTGATGTCCTCAAAAGCGACCGCATGTTCATCTTCGTGGACGATTGTTGCGGCGATCTTTTTCTCGATGATCTGGCAAAACAAGCAGTTCGGAGCAGAGCTCATTTTATTTTTCCCTGCGCAATGTCGGCAAAGCTCCTGAAAAAGCAGGACCGCTCTCCGGTATGACAGGCGGGACCGGTTTGTTCTACTTTGATGAGAAGCGTGTCCTGATCGCAGTCGTAAAGGATCTCTTTCACTTTCTGGATGTGGCCGGAGGTCTCCCCTTTTTGCCAGAATTTCTGTCGCGAACGGCTCCAATACCACGTGAGGCCGCTCTTTACGGTTTTCTGAAGCGAGGCGACGTTCATGTAGGCCACCATTAAAACCTCGTTCGTTTTCCAGTCTTGAATGACCGCGGGTATCAGGCCCTTGTCGTCAAATTTAAGATTTTCAGGAATATTCATAATGCTTTTTTTAACATAAACGGAGGGAATTGTCCAGAAAAGAGGCGAAAAAAAAGACCGGCTCAAAAAGTCTGAGCCGGTCACTATCTGTATCGCTTACGCGAAGGGGGGGTAGGGTTAGATAAACAGATTGATCTGGGAGTCTGCTGCCTCATCCAGCCATGCCGCCGCACCACCGAACTCAACACCGTCGATAATGTCTGACTGTTTTACTCCCATTACATCCATGGTCATCTGGCAGGCGATGAGCTTTACGCCGGCCTCTTGGGCGAGAGCAAGCAACTGACCAATGGTCGCCACGCCGTGTTTTTGGAACATGGATTTCATCATGGCGGTGGCCATGGCCTCCATACCCGGCATCGATGATACCAGCGTAGGGATCGGTATGGGCATGGGCATGGCAGGATTTCCCAGAGGGGAGATCTTCAGATTGTCTGCGTTGCCTTTTTTGATGATCTCTAGCCCGTAGAAGGTGAAAAAGATCGTCGTATCCACATCCATGGCCGCAGCTGTCGTAGCAAGGATCAGTGGCGGATACGCCATGTCCAGCGAACCCTTGGACGCTATGATCGTCATCTTTTTATTTGCCATGATGTCTCCTTATGCTGTTTTTTTGATATAGAACGTGTAGGTGCCCGAACCTTCTTCGACCTTCACGATCTCGTTGCCCGTCCGCTTTGCCCACGATGCCATGTCGTTCTTGGAACCGGCGTCGGTGGACTCCACTTTGAGGACCTGGTCCTTGGAGAGCGCTTCCACGGCCTTCTTCGTTTTCAATATAGGCAGCGGGCAGCTCATGCCCTTTGCATCCAGAAACTGATCGAACTTGATATCTGCTGACATAACCTTCACCTCCGGAATAATTTGGAACACCAATCAAGATTATCTCTGAAACAACTGTTCTAATATATACCACTGATAGTTGCAAAGTCAAGCAATTATTAATTCGAACACGCAAGATTCAATCTGTGTTTTTATAATACAATGATCCATATGAAAACGGGAGAGCTAGAGATGCATTGTGGATAAAAATTTCTTGCCAGAAGGTCTGTGTTCTGGTATAGTCTGCCACGCTGACATCCGACGTTAGAACAGACTAGCAAAATGCATGCTAGGCTCGGTCAGGCAGCAATACACAAAAACGCGTAAAAATAGGGCAACAAAAAGCGGACTATAAGCCTCCGCATGATGCGGTAACGACTCGAAAATTAATCAAAAAACACATTGTCCACACCTGTGGATAAGCATGTTTGTAACCAGGGCGGTTTTTCGGGGTATTTTTGGGGTATTGTATGGATCAGGAACGTGTTTGGGAAGAAATACTATTGCTCATAGAAAACCGAATGTCCAAGCAGGGTTATGACACTTGGTTCAGCCAGTCGAAGCTCATGTCGATAGACGGCAATAAGATACAGATCGAGGTCCCGAGCAAGTTCCATCGAGACTGGATAAAAGAGCATCATTGGAGTACTCTTTTCGACGTCATCAAGGAAGTCACGAAGCGAGAGGACATGGAGATCGACTTTTTTGTCCAGCCCCAGGTGGCGGTAAAAAAAGCCGTTCGTCAGTCAAAAGAAGAAAAAAAAGAAGGTCGCGAAGACAAGATCGGTCTCTTTGAAAAAAAGTACACCTTTGCCAATTTCGTCATTGGTCCCAGCAACCAATTTGCTCACGCCGCGGCCAGGGCTGTGGCGGAAGCGCCCGGCCGGTCGTACAATCCGCTCTTTATTTACAGCGGCGTTGGACTTGGCAAGACACATCTCGTGAACGCGATTGGCCACTACATTCAGAGCAAGTCACCACGGACAAAAGTTGCATACCTCTCGTCCGAGCAATTCACGAACGAACTCATCAACAAAATGAGTCATCAACGGATGGAGGAATTCCGGCAGAAGTACCGGAACATGGACGTCCTGCTCATCGATGATATCCAGTTCATCGCCGGCAAAGAACGGACACAGGAAGAATTCTTTCACACATTTAACACGCTTTATGAAGCGCAGAAGCAGATCGTGCTCACCAGCGACCGGCAGCCCAAGGAAATTCCTGATATCGAAGAACGGCTCCGTTCGCGTTTTGAGTCCGGCCTGATCACGGACATTCAGCTGCCGGACCTTGAAACCCGGATCGCAATCCTGAAGAAAAAGGCGGAGTTCTGGAGCATCCGCCTGCCTGATGATGTTGCGGAATTTCTGGCATCGATGATGAAAAGTAACATCCGGGAGCTTGAAGGTGGCCTCGTGAAACTCGGCGCTGTCTCATCGCTTACGAACACCGAGATAACTCAAGAACTTGCTAAGAACGAGCTCAAATATCTTCTTGACAGCCGGGAACGGGTCATAACCAATGAGCTTGTGCAGAAGGCCGTGTCCGAAGCGTTCGGTGTGAAGATTTCTGATCTCAAGTCGAAACGGCGTACCAAGGCAATAGTGCTGCCGCGCCAGGTGGCCATGTATCTTTGCCGAACTCTTGCCGGATCTTCGCTTCCCGAGATCGGTAATTTCTTTGGCGGCAAGGACCACAGCACTGTTATCCATGCATGCAAAGTGATCGAAGAGAAAAAAGAAAAAGACCCGGAGTTAAAAGCCAGATTGGAGATGTTAATTAGGCAGTTAAAACATTGAAATACAACGGTAATAAACCAAACAATTTAATTGCTTTTTAAGAGGGATTCTGATAGAATTTCGTGGTTGTGACAGGAGGCGTCCCTGATGAAACTGACAATAAAAAAAGAGGAAATTCTCAAGGGGTTGCAGCGAATCCAGGGTGTTGTGGAAAAGAAGAACACCATGCCCATTCTCTCGAACATGCTCCTCATTGCCGACAACAGCGGTGTAGAGATTATCGCTACCGACCTTGAAATCGGCTTGCGCGGACGTTATGCGGCGGCGGTTGAGAAGCCCGGCGCCGTCACCGTGTCGGCGAAGAAAATGTATGAGATCATGCGGGAGCTCCCGGCCGAAGACATCCAGATTAAAGTCGACGACAACAACTGGGTAAAGATTCAAACAGGCCATTCACAGTTCAAGCTCGTCGGCTTGCCCAGAGATGAATACCCCACGCTCCCGGACGTTGTGGAAGAAGGCATGTTTGTCATCGAAGGCGATACGCTTCGTGACATGATCAAGAAGACGCTCTACGCCGTGGGCGAGAACGATGCACGGTATGTACTGAACGGCCTCTTTGTTCATATGACCCAGACCAAAGGCGGCCTCAACATCCGGATGGTCGGTACCGACGGACACCGGCTTTCGATGGTCGACCGGGTGGTTGACGCAAAACACAAGGAAGAGAGCGTCATCATTCCCAAAAAGGCGATGGTGGAGCTTCGACGGCTCCTTGAGGAAGACGCACCCAACGCGGAGCTCCGGCTGGGATTCAGCAAGAACCACGCGCTGTTCAAGCGCGACGGACTGGTCATGGTATCGAAGCTCATCGACGGCAACTATCCCAACTATCTCCAGGTAGTGCCCGCGAAGAGCACGAAGAAGGTCACCGTATCCAAGGACGTATTCACCCATGCGGTGAAACGCGTTTCGATCCTGTCCAAGGAAAAGACCAACGCCGTGAAACTCCAGCTCGAACAGGGCCGGATCATGCTTTCCACGAACAATCCGGAGGTTGGCGAGGCAAATGAAGAACTAGCCGTGGATTACAAGGGAGAGGCGATCGCAATCGGGTTCAATTCGCGCTACCTTATGGATGTGCTTTTGGCCATGGACCGGGAGACCATCTCTCTTGAGCTGAGCGATGCGCTGAGCCCGTGTCTGATCACTGAAGAGGGTGACGATAACTACAAGTGTGTTGTGATGCCGATGAGAGTGTAATGAACAAATCCCAAAATACAAATAATCAGTCATGACCAAATTGCAATTAGCAAACAGGCTGGACCTCGCAATTTGGCAAATGGAAGTTATTTGATTATTAACGCTTGGTCATTGGAACTTTTTTTGCAGTGAGGGATTGCTCCGCGATGTGCGGTAAAATCCCTCTTTTTGCGAGGAGTGGATGGACTATACTGCAGACAGCATAAAGGTGCTTGAAGGCCTTGAGGCAGTGCGTAAAAGGCCGGCCATGTACATCGGCAGCACCGGGAGCGTCGGTCTTCACCACCTGGCCTACGAGATCGTGGACAACAGCGTGGACGAGGCCATGGGAGGCTTCTGCAAAAACATCGATGTCATCATCCACATCGACAACAGCGTCACGGTGATCGACGATGGCCGCGGCATCCCCACACAGATGCACAGCACGCAAAAGCGTTCGGCCGCCGAGGTCGCCCTCACAGTGCTCCACGCAGGTGGCAAGTTCGACAGCGATGCGTACAAGGTCTCGGGCGGTCTTCACGGCGTGGGTGTGTCCGTCGTGAATGCGCTCTCCGAGTGGCTTGAGCTCGAGATCAAGCAGAATGGAAAGGTGTATCAGCAGCGTTACGAACGTGGTGATCCGCAGGCTCCCCTCGCGGAGACCGGGACGACAACGACCACCGGCACCAAGGTCACTTTTAAACCCGATTTTCAGATCTTCGAGGACCGGGAGTATAGCTACGACATCCTGTCCCAGCGTTTGCGCGAGCTGGCGTTCCTGAACCGGGGCTTGAAGATCTCGATTCAGGATGAACGCTCGGGCAAGAAACAGACTTTCTTCTATGAAGGCGGAATTGTCTCGTTCATCGAATATCTGAACAAGAACAAAACGTCGCTCCATCCGACCCCTATTTATCTTACCAAAGAACGTGAAGGCATCTTCGTGGAGATTGCGCTCCAGTATAACGACAGCTACGTGGAGCAGGTCTTTGCGTTCGCGAACAACATTAACACCCAGGAGGGAGGCACGCATCTCGCGGGGTTCAAGGCCGCGCTCACGCGCACCGTGAACGGTTACGCAGTCGCGAGCGGACTGCTCAAGAACGGAGACGAGGCGCTTTCGGGCGATGACGTGCGCGAGGGATTGACGGCGGTCGTGAGCGTGCGTCTGCAGAACCCGCAATTCGAAGGCCAGACCAAGACCAAGCTCGGCAACAGCGAGGTCAAGGGCATTGTTGAAGCCATGGTGAACGAGTCCCTCGGTTCCTATCTTGAAGAGAACCCCGCGGTCGCGCGCAAGGTGGCGGAGAAGGGCTTGAACGCCGCACGGGCCCGTGAAGCAGCCCGGAAGGCCCGGGAGCTTACCCGGCGCAAGGGCGTTCTTGACTCGACATCCCTTCCCGGCAAGCTCGCGGATTGCCAGGAAAAGGACCCGGCCCTCTCGGAGCTCTTCATTGTTGAGGGGGATTCAGCAGGAGGTTCCGCCAAACAGGGCAGGGACCGGAAGAATCAGGCAATCCTTCCACTCAAGGGTAAGATCTTGAACGTGGAGAAGGCGCGTTTTGACAAAATGCTCTCGAGCGACGAGATCAGGGTGCTCATCACCGCACTCGGCGCCGGTATCGGACGCGAGGAGTTCAATATCGCCAAGATCCGCTATCATAAGATCGTGATCATGACCGACGCAGATGTCGACGGCGCTCACATTCGTACGCTGCTGCTCACGTTCTTCTACCGCCAGATGCCCCAGATCATCGAGCGCGGCTATCTCTATATCGCCCAGCCGCCGCTCTTCAAGGTAAAACGAGGCAAGACCGAGCGCTATATCAAGGACGACTCGCGCATGGAGGATTTCCTTCTCGACCTGGCGGCAGAGGACATCGAGCTGTTTGCGCCGGAGCAGGACAGGTGGCTTGCCGGCGAGCGGCTGACCACAACGCTCAAGAAGCTTGTGCAATTCGAACGGACGCTCGACAAGTTCCGGAGAAAACGGCTCGACGTCATGGTTCTGCGCGCGCTCCTGCTCGATAAGGCCTTTAGTAAAGCATACCTCAAGGAAGAGGAGAAGCTCAAGGCACTGGCGCTCACCATCGAGGAGTATTTCAAGCAATTTCATCCCAAGACCAGGACCGAGTGGGCGATCGAAACGGACGAGGAGGAGTATTTCAAGCAATTTCATCCCAAGACCAGGACCGAGTGGGCGATCGAAACGGACGAGGAGCACCAGGCCCTGCGGCTGCGATTTGATTCGCAATATGATGCTGCTCACTCGAGTATTATTCTTGACGAGAATTTCGTTACTACGCCCGAGTTCCGCGAACTCCAGAGCCTGTCGCCGGCCCTCCTTGGACTTGGCGGGCCGGAGTATAAGATCAGGGAGAATGCTGAAGAAAAGAGCTTCAGTAACCCCGGCAGGCTTGTACACCATATCCTCGAACTCGGCAAGAAAGGTCTCGCGATACAGCGGTATAAAGGTTTGGGCGAGATGAATCCCGAGCAACTCTGGAAAACGACCATGGATCCTGAAACAAGGACATTTCTCCAGGTCACGATCGAAGATTCGGTCAAGGCCGACGAGATATTCACGATCCTCATGGGCGATGCCGTAGAACCGCGCCGTGCATTTATCCAGCGGCACGCGCTGGAAGTGAGAAATCTGGACGTATAGAATCAAGCACGAATATCTAAGCCATAAATACGAAAGAGTTTTAGGAATGAGAAATTCGAAGTCAGGACGTGTCCTACTATTATGGAACCTCAGGAAATAAAATCACAGATCAACATCGAGCAGGAGATGAAGACTTCCTATCTCGATTACTCCATGAGCGTCATTGTGGGGCGGGCGCTTCCGGACGTGCGCGACGGCCTGAAGCCCGTGCATCGGCGGATCCTGTACGCCATGTTCCGCGAAGGATTGCTGCATAACAAGAAATATTCAAAGAGCGCCGGTGTCGTGGGCGAGGTCCTGAAAAAATATCATCCCCACGGCGACAGCGCGGTCTACGATACCATGGTCAGGATGGCCCAGGACTTCAACATGCGCTATCCGCTTGTGGATGGTCAGGGGAACTTCGGCTCTGTTGACGGCGACCCGGCTGCGGCGTATCGGTATACCGAAGCGCGACTCACCAAATTGGCGGAAGAACTGCTTGCCGATATCGACAAGGAAACGGTTGATTTCACCCCGAACTTTGATGACACGACGGTCGAGCCGTCGGTGCTTCCCACGCGCGTGCCGAATCTTCTCATCAATGGTTCCGCCGGCATTGCCGTGGGTATGGCGACAAATATCCCGCCGCATAACCTATCCGAAGTTGTCGACGCGCTGGTGATGCTGATCGATAACCCCGAGGTCACGATCCCCGAGCTCATGACCGCGATCAAAGGACCGGATTTCCCGACAGCCGGATTTATCCACGGCTATGAAGGGATCAGGCAGGCCTATCTGACAGGCAGAGGGATCATCCAGATGCGGGCTCGGGCGGCGATCGAAGAGGGCAAGGGAGACCGCGAGAGCATCATCGTGACCGAACTCCCCTATCAGGTCAACAAGTCACGATTGCTCGAGCGGATCGCAGAGCTTGTGCAGGAAAAGAAGATCACGGGCATCGCCGAGATCCGCGATGAGTCGGACCGCGAAGGCATGCGCATTGCGATCGACCTCAAAAAAGGAGAACTCTCGACCGTGATCCTGAACCAGCTCTTCAAACATACGGCCATGCAGTCGACCTTCGGCGTGATCATGCTCGCCCTGGTGAACAACCAGCCGCGGGTGTTGAATCTGCGCAAGCTCCTGTCGAACTTCATCCAGCATCGCAGGGAAGTGGTGGTGCGCAGGACCAAGTTCGACCTGAGAAAAGCTGAAGAGCGCGCACACATTCTGTTGGGTCTTAAAATCGCACTCGATAATCTCGACGCGGTCATCGCGCTGATCAAGGCGTCGGCAAACCCGGAGGAGGCCGGCATCGCACTGGTTCGCGAGTTCAAGCTCTCGGAGATCCAGGCCAAGGCCATCCTTGAGATGCGGCTCCAGCGGCTCACGGGACTTGAGCGTGATAAGATCATTGCAGAATATGAAGAGGTGCTCAAGGAAATAGCACGGTTGACCGAGATCCTCGGTTCCGACGCCCTGGTGATGAAGATCATAAGGGACGAACTGCTCGTCATAAAGGCCGAGTACAGCGATGTACGCCGGACCGAGATTGTGGCTCAAACCTCCGAGATCGACATCGAGGACCTGATCAAGGACGAGGAGATGGTGATCACCATCTCCCATGCGGGCTATATCAAGCGCAATCCGCTGACGACCTACCGTGCACAGAGGCGCGGCGGCAAGGGCAAGATGGGGATGGAGACCAAGGAAACCGATTTTGTCGAACGCCTCTTCACCGCCACCGCGCACAGCTATATACTTTTCTTCACGAACAGGGGCCGGGTGTACTGGCTCAAAGTGCACCAGATCCCCGAGGCAAGCCGACAGGCGAAGGGCAAGGCAATCGTGAACCTGCTCCAGATCGGACAGAACGAACGGGTCACTGCCGCACTCCCAATCCGCCATTTTACGCCGGACAAGTTCATCCTCATGGCGACGAAGAGCGGCATTGTCAAAAAAACAGAGCTCGATTCATACAGCCATCCAAGGCCGTCGGGCATCATCGCGATCACGCTTGAAGAAGGCGATGAACTTATTGCGGCCGAGGTGACGGACGGCAAATGCGATGTGTTCCTCGGCACGCGGGACGGCCTCTCGATCCGGTTCTCAGAGACCGACGTGCGCGAGATCGGCCGAACGGGCAAGGGTGTGATCGGGATTCGGCTCGATGAGGGCAACGAGGTTGTGGGCATGGAGATCGTCCGAGATGATTCCACGATCCTTACTGCAACCGAATACGGCTATGGAAAACGAAGTACGCTCGAAGACTACCGGAGCCAGGGCAGAGGCGGCAAGGGCATTATAACGATCAAGATCACGGAGAAGAACGGCCGGGTCATCGGCATGGCCCAAGTCTCCGCGGAAGACGAGATCATTCTCATCACCTCGAATGGCAAGGTTTTGCGCATCCGGGCCAAGGACATCTCGGTCCAGGGCAGGAACACGCAGGGCGTGCGCCTGTTCGACATCGACGAGGGCGATACCGTGGTCAGCTTTGCCAAACTCGTGGAGCGTGAAGACGAGAAAGAAGCAATCCCGGAAAAGAGCGTACCGGAACCGTCCGATAGCGAGGATACCAGTGCGTCATGAAAAAGGGTATGATCATTATTCTGCTCGGCATATTCTTGCTGGCAGGATGCGATGCTTTTGATAAAACATCGCAGAACGAGTTTGAAGCAGCGACCAAGCTCTGGAATGCAGGTGATTATCAGAATGCGGTCAAGCTGTATTTTGAGCTCGTTAAGGATCATCCTTCCAGCCAACGGGCGGACGATGCGCTTTACTGGGCAGGCGTAACACAGTTTCTGTATCTCGGTGAGACGGAGAAGTCGCTCCAGACATTTAGACTGCTCTTGAAGCGGTATCCTCACCGGGATATGGCGCCTGCTGCCCAGTGGTACATCGCCCAGATCTATGAGCTCGGGTACAGTGATTACGAACGCGCCATAATAGAATACCGCAAGGCCGCAGAATATTCGAACCCCGAGGTGAAGGAAAAAAGCCTGTACAGCCTGGCCGACAACCTGTTCCGACTCGGCAAGCGGGATGAGGCGAGGGATGTCTGGATGCGGCAGGTGACGGAATTCCCGAACGGGTCGCAATCACGGTTAGCCAATTATCGGCTCGGGACCGCTGCCTTTGCAAAGGGCGATTTAAAAAGTGCGGAGTCGTTTTACCGGAAAACGCTCGAGAACGGTACCGATAAGGAGCTTGCGATCAAGGCGAAGTTCGCCCTTGCCGGTTGTTTCGAGGCAAACGATAATCTGGCTGAGGCACTCAAGCTCTATAAGGAGATCGAACCAGTGTATGCAAACCCCGAGGCCATCCAGATCAAGATCCGAGCGCTCGAAACCAGGATCATTAAGAAAAGTTATTGACAACGTACAAGGAGAATGTTAGCTTAAATGCTTGATTTGCGGTTCGTTCGGGAGAAGACTGATACGGTAAGGGCCGCGTTGTCGCGTCGCGGCATCACGGTTGATCTGACTGAGTTCCTGGCGCTGGATGACAAACGGCGCACAGCGCAACAGGAGATCGAGACCCTTCGCCGCAGGCGCAATGAGGTCTCTGAGGAGATCGGCCGGCTCAAGAAGGCCGGCCAACCCGCAGAGGACAAGGTTGTGGAGATGCGAGCGGAGGGCGACCGGATCGCCGAGCTCGAAAACAGCACCCGCGAGGTTGAAGAAGCACAGCGGAACATCCTGCTCAATATTCCAAACCTTCCGCACGCCTCGGTGCCCGACGGCAAAGACGAGAACGATAATCAGGAGATCAGGCGGTGGTCTCCCCAAGGCGGTGAGCCGCCGAAGTTCTCGTTCGAGCCCAAGCCCCACTGGGACCTGGCCGAATACCTGGATATTATTGATTTTGACCGGGCAGCCAAGATCACCGGCGCCCGCTTCGCTCTTTACAAAGGCATGGGCGCACAGCTCGAACGCGCCCTGATCAATTTCATGCTCGACCTCCACACCTCGGAGCATGGCTATCTTGAGGTGCTCCCCCCGTTCATGGTGAACAAGACGAGCATGACCGCGACGGGCCAGCTTCCCAAGTTCGAGGAAGAGCTTTTTCGGGTTGAGAACGGGACGTACTATTTAATTCCTACAGCGGAAGTTCCGGTAACCAATATCCATCGGGACGAGATACTGCCGGAAGAAAAACTTCCGATACGATACACGGCCTATACGCCGTGTTTTCGTCGCGAGGCGGGTTCCTACGGAAAGGATACGCGCGGGCTCATCCGGCAGCACCAGTTCAACAAGGTGGAGCTGGTCGAGTTCTCGAAACCCGGAGATTCGTACGATGAACTGGAAAAGCTCACCCGCCATGCCGAGGAAGTGCTCCGGCGGATCGGCCTCGCGTACCGGGTAATCGCGCTGTGCGCCGGAGACATGGGATTTTCCGCGGCCAAGACATACGACATCGAGGCCTGGCTCCCTGCGCAGAACAAATACCGGGAGATCTCCTCATGTTCAAACTTTGAGGATTTCCAGGCACGGCGCGGGAACATTCGGTACAAGCCCGCCGGTGGAAAGAAGACGGAACTGGTGCACACGCTGAACGGTTCCGGTCTTGCCGTGGGTCGTACCGTGGTGGCGATCCTGGAGAATTTTCAGCAGCCCGACGGAAGTGTTGTGATCCCCGAAGTGCTCAGGAAGTACATGGGGGGGGCGGAGAAGATAACGAGAGACGCAAGGTAGAGGGACGAAGGTCGAGGGACGAAAGAAAACGTCCTTCCTCCTGGCGAGCGATGCGAGCGGTCGTCCATCGTCTGTCGAAGATTTTTCGGAGAGATGGCCGAGCGGTTTAAGGCGGCGGTCTTGAAAACCGTTGAGCGAAAGCTCCGGGGGTTCGAATCCCTCTCTCTCCGCCATATATAATTGCGGATTTCAGAATGCGGAATGCGGATTTATATACATTAAGGATGGAAACAGACAGATCGTGAAACGGATTGCTGTATTTTTATTCCGCAATTCGCAATCTACAATCTAAAATATAAAAACGGAGAGGTGGCCGAGCGGCTGAAGGCAGCTGCCTGCTAAGCAGTTGTGGGGGTGACTCCACCCCGGGTTCGAATCCCGGCCTCTCCGCCATTTTTATCTCGTCCCTGTCTGAGCAGAGCGTTATATCGGGCATAGTGCCTGTACGTTGATATCAAAAAGAGTTATGAAGGAGGATGTGTCAATGAAGAAGCTTCTAACAGTTATCCTGGTCAGTGGTCTTGTGTTTTCATTCACCGGTTGTAAGAAAAAAGAGGAGAAGCCCCAGTTGCCACCAGGGCATCCGAGCACGCAGGGAGGGATGCCGCCGGCGGGGATGCCGGCTGCAGGGATGCCGGCTGCAGGGATGCCGGCTGATATGCCGAAGGTAGACCGTACTATCACGGTTCCGAAAGAAGTAGTAATGAAATGGTCGGCAGTAAAGCTCGCTGTCGCGGACAAAGCCGCGAAGAGCGGGAAAGAATATACCGTAGCCATAGGATCTGAGCTGGCAGTGCCGAACACGAGCGTCAAGATCAAGGTCCTCGCGTTCCTGCCGGACTTCAAGATGGGCGATAAGGACATTACCTCAGTATCTGACAAGCCGAACAATCCTGCGGCGCAGGTGGCGGTGACCGAGCCGGGCAAAGAGGAGTGGAAAGGCTGGCTTTATTCCCAGCATCCCCAGATTCACCCGTTCCAGCATGAGAAGCTTTCAATCACGCTTGTGGGCGGCGTTTCGAAATAATCGTAACTGGCTCAACCCTGTAACTCGGTGCACAGATGTATCCCCGCATCTGGGCGCTTTTATTTTGCGCCCATAGCTCAGCTGGATAGAGCAACGGACTACGAATCCGTAGGCCAGAGGTTCGAATCCTCTTGGGCGCACCAACATATTTAACTGGCGATAATATCCAGGAAACTAATAACGATGCTGAAGGGAAAGAGAACCTCTGGACTCAGGGGTTTCAGGGGAAGGCTTCCCCTGAGCTTTGGGGGAGATGCCAGAGGGGGCAAGCCCCCCTTGGGGAGCCCTTTAAGGGCGACGGTCAGACGGTTCGAATCCTCTTGGGCGCACCAAACTTAAAAAAAGATGAACCAAGTGGAGCACAGGACGGACGAAGATTATATGCGCTTGGCGCTGGCCGAGGCCGAGAAGGCCGTTGCGTGCGGAGAAACCCCGGTCGGCGCAGTGCTTGTTCTCGGTGACGAGGTCATCGCAAGGGCGCACAATATGCGCGAGACCTGGCAGGATCCTACGGCGCATGCAGAAGCCATTGTGCTCCGCGAAGCCTCGGCGAGGCTCGGCAGGTGGCGGTTACAGGACGCAACCCTCTACGTGACCCTCGAGCCCTGCCTCATGTGTGCGGGCGCGTTGGTGCTCGCGCGGGTCAACAGGCTGGTCTACGGCAGCCGGGACCCCAAGGCCGGCGCACTTGGGTCCGTGTATGACGTGGTGCGAGACGGCAGGTTAAATCACCTGTATCGAATCACGCCGGGAGTGCTCGAGGCTGAATGCGGGCGCGTGCTCTCCGTGTTTTTTGAAAAACGACGCGAGAAGGTCGGACGAGTCTAACGGGTTGAGAGTCTGGTGAACAGGCGAATTATAGCTCATAAGACTTTATCTACCTGATGGACTCAAGAGACTGTAGCAATCCGGAGAGGTGGCCGAGTTGGCTGAAGGCGGCAGTCTCGAAAACTGTTGTGGGGGTAACTCCACCGGGGGTTCGAATCCCCCCCTCTCCGCCATGTTCATTACAATAAGTTCGGAGTTCGTAATTCAGAGTTCGGAGTGTTAAATTGTAACGGCGTATTCAGTTAATTTTCTCCGAACTCCGAACTAAGAACTTTAACCTGTCGTAAAACCGGAGAGGTGGCCGAGCGGCTGAAGGCGCACGCTTGGAAAGCGTGTTTAGGGAAACCTAACGTGGGTTCGAACCCCACCCTCTCCGCCATTTTTTATTGTGGATTGCGGAGTGAGGATTGCGGAATGGAAAATCCGAAATCGGCAATCTGAAATTGTAACGCGCTCATGAGCCCGGGTCCTGCGCAATCACGGTCCCGTGAACCCCGTCAGGTCCGGAAGGAAGCAGCGGTAAACGGGTTCCGGGTGTGCCGCAGGGAAGCCCGGGTTTGTGAGCTTTTTATTTTTTGATTTGTCGTTGCCATCAGGCTGTTGAAAACCCCTTCATTCACCCTTCAACAGGTTCGGGGCGAACGGAGGGATCATTGAACTTCCAGATGTCCTTTTGAGCTTGTCGAACCACGTTTAACACTTTTTCATCTGTGGTTATATCAGTGCGAGGTCGTTCTGGTGATGAGGATTCTATGAGCTACCAGGTCCTGGCAAGAAAATGGAGGCCGCAGGTATTTGATGACGTAGTAGGTCAGATACACATCACGCGGACGCTCCAGAACGCCATTGTCACCAATCGGCTGGCCCATGCCTTCCTGTTCTCGGGACCGCGCGGCGTCGGCAAGACGACGACAGCACGCATCCTTGCCAAGGCACTGAACTGCATTGAAGGGCCGACCCCGACCCCCTGCGGCAAGTGTGATTCGTGTCTGGAGACCACAGCCGGCACCTCCGTGGACGTCATCGAGATCGACGGAGCATCGAACCGCGGCATTGAACATATTCGCGAGCTGCGTGAGGCCGTAAAGTATGCGCCCGTGGCAGGCAAGTACAAGGTCTACGTGATCGACGAGGTTCATATGCTCACGAACGAGGCCTTTAATGCACTGCTCAAGACCCTCGAGGAGCCGCCGCCCCATGTCCTCTTTATATTCGCGACCACCGAACCCCAGAAGATCCCCGCTACGATCCACTCCCGGTGCCAACGCTACGGTTTCAAGCGGGTCGCGCTCCACGACATCATCGAGCGTCTCCGCAAGATCGCCGCTGCCGAGGGGATTACCATAACCGACCAGGGGCTTGCCTTGATCGCCCGGGCCGCTGAAGGAAGCATGCGGGACTCGCAGAGCCTCCTGGACCAGGCGGTATCTTACAGCGGCATGGAGATCCGGGACGAAGACCTCCAGGCAATCCTTGGTTCCGTTGCGCAGGCTTCTCTTTTACAGTTCACCGCTGAGCTCTTATCACGTGACACCGCCGGACTGCTCAAACAGGTGGATGCCTTGCTGGAGCAGGGGCAGGATATGCGCCAATTCCTGGCGGGTGTTGTTGAGCACCTGCGGAACCTCATGATCGTGAAGATCGCGACCGATCCCGGGCGGATCGTTGAGCTTTCTGCCGCGGACCTGGAGGCAATTAAACAGCAGGCCGGGGGCGCTGAATCAGAATCTCTTTTGATGCTCTTCGACAGCCTGTCCAGAACCCTTGAGGAAATGCGTTGGTCGCCCCATCAGCGTTTTACGATCGAGGTCGGTCTCATAAAGGCTTGCAGTCTCGCACGGCTCGAGCCCCTGGGTGAGGTACTCGGAAGGATGAAGGAGCTTGAAGCAAGGCTTGCCTCGGGCCGGATACCGACACCGTCGACAGTATCCGCTGCACACCGTATCAGCGAGCGGCCTGCGGAATACCGGGCGAAACCGTTGGCAACCCCAACAAAGCCTGTATTGCGCGGGGAGGGCGAACCGGGTGACGTCTGGGGCGGCATTATGACGGCACTGGGAACGAAAAAGCCTGGTCTGGCATCGGCACTGAGACACAGCAGGCTTATCGAGATGATGGAGAACCAGATCGTGGTCGGCGTTCAGGGCAATGGTTTTCAGATGGAGCTCGTTGAGAAACCGGAAAACCGGACCCTGATCGAAGAGATCGCATCCGGAATTCTGCATAAAAAAGTGAGCATTAAAATCCGTTTGCTGCCGGCAACGTCGCAGGTCGGCGCAAAAACAACACAGAAAAAAGGCAGGCCCGACGAGCAGGATCCGGCAGTGCAGGAGGTGCTTAAGGTCTTTACGGAAGGCGAGGTGATTGAGCAGGACCCGTCTCCATGAGTGAAAAAGACAGGCCACAGCACCATTCATTTATTTTTTTTATATACTCATTAACCTCGCAATTTTAGTTGCAAAACCCTAAAAATTCTTTTATTATACTCTTCCCTTTTCCTCCGTTAAAGAAAATCGTCACGTCTTGGCGTGATTGGTATCATATATCAACAGATTGCTGTATAACGTAACACGGAAGAACCCGTTCTCACAAGGGCTTTACCCAAATATCATTTCACACAACAAAGGGCACGCCATGTCAAAAAATATCATCGGGAACCTCATGAAGCAGGCCCAGCAGATGCAAGAGCGTGTAAAAAAGCTCCAGGAAGAGGCTGCGGGCAAGACCGTGGAGGCATCCTCAGGCGGCGGAATGGTAACCGTGGTCGCGAACGGACGCCAGGAAGTTCTTTCGATAAAGATAGACCCTTCCGTGGTTGACCCGAAAGACATTGATATGCTCCAGGACCTGGTTACGGCGGCAGTGAACGAGGCGTTACGAAAATCGCAGGACCTTATGAAGGATGAGATGGCAAAGCTTACCGCCGGCATGGGACTCCCGCCGGGGCTGATATAGAAATTGCGGTTTTGGATCGTCGATTTCGGATTTTATCCAATCCGCAATCCGAAAGCCGCAATCCGAAATTGATATGATACAAAGTGAACAAGACAGGATGGCGGCCGAGAAGGAACAGGAACCCCGGACCGTCGCGCCTGCGAAGCGGCAGGGGAAGGCTGGCGCGCAGGTGGCCGAAGTTTCCGGCAAGACAATCGGCAGGATGGTTGACGCGTTCATGATGCTCCCCGGCATCGGCAGAAAGAGCGCCGAACGACTCGCCTTTGCCGTGCTCGGCATGACGCGTGAAGAGGCCACGCGGATCGCGCAAACCATCCTGGACCTCAAGAACAACAGCCGCTATTGCACGATCTGTAATAATATCACCGAGGAAGAGACCTGCGCCGTTTGCCGGGACGAGAGACGCGACAGCTCCCGCATCTGCGTCGTGGAGGAGCCGAGCAATATTCTCGTCCTTGAAAAGAGCGGCATCTTCCGGGGTCGTTATCATGCATTAATGGGTGCAATTTCGCCGCTCGACGGGATTGGTCCGGAAGACCTCAAGATTGACGGCCTGATGGAACGGCTCAAGAGCGGCGGGGTCAAAGAGGTCATCATTGCGACGAACCCCACGGTAAGGGGCGAGACCACGGCCCTCTACCTTTCGAGGTTGATCAAGCCCCTCGGTATCGGCGTCAGCCGCATCGCTTACGGCCTTCCGGTGGGCGGTGACATCGAGTACGCGGACGAGAACACGGTCCTGCGGGCGCTTGAAGGCAGAAGAGAAATGTAAGGGAAGTCACGAAGCACGAATATCTAAATCCGAAACAAATATAAATAACCAATTAAGCGAAACTCAAAATCGTTTGAAATTATTGTTACTTTGAATTTTGATATTGTTTCGGATTTAGATACTAGAATTTTGGATTTGTATTCTTTTTGTGGAGGTTAAGACTATGGCAGAAATGATAGAAATACGATGGCACGGCCGTGGCGGCCAGGGCACCGTGACCGCAGCCAAGGTGCTCGCGGATGCATGTCTCTCCGGCGGCCGCAATGTCCAGGCGTTCCCGGAGTACGGTCCGGAGCGGGCCGGTGCGCCGCTTCGAGCGTACAACAGGATCAGCGAGAAGGTCCTCCGGATGCACTGCCCGGTGCTGAACCCTGGCGTCGTGGCCGTGGTGGACGCAACGCTTCTCGACGCGATCAATGTTGCCGAAGGTGCTAAGGATAACGCAATATTCATCATCAACACAAGCAGGGACCCGAAAGAGGTGCGGGCGAAACTGAAAGCCAAGTCGACCCAGAAGGTGTTCACCGTTGATGCGTCCAAGATCGCGGTAGAGACCATCGGCAGATCCATGCCGAACTCATGCATGCTCGGTGCGGTGAACAAGGCGACGAGCATTGTGTCCATGGAGGTACTGCTCGATGATGTGAAGGGCAGCTTTGGAAAGAAGTTTGCACAGAAGATCATCGATGGAAATCTCGCCGCGGTAAAGCGCGGATACGAGGAGGTAAAAGAGGGATGAAGCAGATGAACTGGAAAGAGGTGCCTCATGCCGGCACGGTGCTGAAGGCCGGCAATGCGAATGAATATAAGACCGGATCGTGGCGATCGCTCAAGCCGCGCTGGATCGAGGAGAACTGCATTCAGTGCCTGTTCTGCTGGATCTATTGTCCCGATTCAGCCGTGATGACGAAGGACGAAAAAATGACTGGATTCGATTACGACCACTGCAAGGGCTGCGGTGTCTGCGCCATGGAGTGCCCCGGTAAAAAGGGCAACAAGGCCATTGTCATGGAAGAGGAGGGCAAATAACATGGGCGTGACAACGACAAAGACCGTGGCGGTCACCGGCAACCAGGCCGTTGCCGAGGCGCTTCGCCAGTTGAATCCCGATGTGATGCCGGCGTATCCCATCACGCCCTCGACGGGCATCATGGAATCGTTCACGTCGTTCGTATCGAACGGCAAGGTGGACACCGAAACGATCCTCGTGGAGAGCGAGCACAGCGCAATGAGCGCCTGCATCGGCGCAGCGGCCGCAGGCGGTCGCGTGGCAACAGCTACCAGCTCCCAGGGCATGGCGCTCATGTGGGAGATGCTCCATATCGCTTCGGGCTACCGGCTGCCGATACTTATGGCGCTTGTGAACCGGGCGCTGTCCGCGCCGCTCAATATCCACTGCGATCACTCCGACGGCATGGGCGCCCGCGATACGGGCTGGATCCAGCTCTACTCCGAGAACGCCCAGGAGGCCTACGATAACACGATCATGGCATACCGTATTGCCGAGCACAAGGACGTACGGCTTCCGATCATGGTCTGCATGGACGGTTTCATCACCAGCCACTCGATCGAGAGCATGCAGTTTCTTCCCGATGCAGAAGTAAAAAAGTTTGTAGGTGACTACATTGCGGTCGACCCGCTTTTAGACCTCGATAACCCGAAGAGCATCGGCGCTTTGGTGCTGACGGATTACTACATGGAGTTCAAGCGCGCCCAGCACGAGGCCATGGTGAACGCAAAGAAGATCGTCCAGAATGTCTCTGATGAGTTCGCCAAGCTCTTCGGACGCAAGTATGAGCTGTTCGAATCGTACCGGCTTGAAGACGCAGAGGTCGTTCTCGTGGCGCTCAACTCCGCTGCAGGCACGATCAAGGATGAAGTGGACCGTTATCGAGAGAAGGGCGTGAAGGCCGGCTTGCTCAAGCCCCGTATGTTCCGGCCATTCCCATACGAGGAAGTGGGCGCTGCGCTCAAGAATGCAAAGGCCGTCTGCATCATGGACCGTGCGGATTCTTTCGGCGGGTACGGACCGCTCTTCATGGAGATCGCGCCGGCCGTGTATCCCTTTCGCCAGGGACCGCTCATATTCAACAAGATCTACGGTCTCGGCGGCAGGGACCTGATGCCGTTAGACGTGGACCAGGTGATCGACGAGACCATCGAGGTTGCGAAGACCGGCAAGGTCAAAGTGATCAAAGAATATATTACCGTCAGGAACTAAGAGTAAATAGAGATAGAGAGATTGAGTAATTAGGATACAATTTACTGTCTATTTTTTTCATCTCTAATTTCTCTCCAAAGGAGAAGAACATGACCACACCCACACAGGAAAAACCACTTACTCTTAAATCGCTGACGCACAAACCTGTTCAGCTTACCGGCGGGCACCGCATGTGCTCCGGCTGCGGCGCGCCGACCATCGTGCGCCAGGTCCTCATGGCCATTGATGAACCGGTGGTGATCGCGAACGCAACGGGTTGTCTTGAGGTCTCAACATGCCTCTTTCCGTACACGGCCTGGCAGACGCCGTGGATGCACAGCGCTTTTGAGAACGCGGCGGCAACGGCTTCCGGCATCGAGACCATGTACCGGTCGCTCCGGAAGCAGGGTAAGCTCAAGAAGAACATGAAGTTCATCGCGTTTGGCGGCGACGGCGGCACCTATGATATCGGGTTTCAGGCCTTGTCAGGCGCCATGGAGCGCGGTCACCAGCTGCTCTACATCTGTTATGATAACGGCGCGTATATGAATACAGGCATCCAGCGATCGAGCGCCACTCCCTTTTGCGCGGACACCACTACCCAACCCGTGGGCTCCAATGTCCAGGGTAAAACACAGCGTCGCAAAGACCTCACCCGCATCATGGCTGCGCACAATGTCGCCTACGCGGCGCAGGCTTCTCCCCACAACTGGAAAGATCTCATGACCAAGGTTAAAAAGGCAATTGCCACGAACGGACCGGCCTACATGGGCGTGGTCTCCCCCTGCAACCGCGGCTGGCGTTCCCAGACGAACGACTCGATCCTGCTCTCGCGGCTTGCTGTCGAGACCTGCTACTGGCCGCTGTACGAGGTCCAGGATGGTAAGTGGACCATCAATTACGATCCCAAGGACCGGAAAAAACCGGTTTCCGAGTGGCTCAAACCCCAGGGCAGGTTCAAGCACCTGTTCTCGCCGGCGAACGAGGCATTGCTCGCTCAGTTCCAAAAGCTTGTTGACGATGACTGGGAGAGCCTCAAGAAACTCCAGGAAATGTCCAAAAGCTGACATTCTCAAATGAATCAGAAAGATCATAGCCGGGGAGATGCACACCCGGCTATTTTACTTTCTGTTCTGACCAAAAAAACGCTTGAAATCTGAGCATTAGTATGGTTTAATGATTTTTACATGCGTTGTTTTCAGTCGGGGCGGCACTAGTTGAGGAGATGCGGACATGCTTGGTCAAGACCTGGTGATGTACGATGAAGAGTTTAAGCTGATCGACGCGGAACTCCATCGCCTTCTTGCCCAGGCCAATGCAAAGGTAGTGTTCCTCGTTGATAAGAACGGCCAGCTGATCGCAGCCACCGGCGAGACCGAAAACCTGGATACCACGTCGCTCGCATCCCTTACGGCCGGAAACATTGCGGCCACCGGCGGCATGGCAAAGCTTCTCGGCGAGAAGGAGTTCTCCATTCTCTTCCACGAAGGTGCGCGGGACAATATCCATATATCCATCATCGGCCAACGGGTCATTCTGGTGGTGATCTTCGACCAGCGGTCTTCGCTCGGCCTTGTACGGCTCCGGGTCAAGAAGAGCGCCGAGATATTGAGCAACATATTCGGCCAGCTCCTTCTGAAAGTGGAAACGGAAAAGGGTTCAGGCAAAGCAGCCGACTCCCCCTTTGCGGAGATCACCGACGAAGATATTGACAAACTCTTCGGGTAAACCAACCTCGCAAATTCCCCGAGCGCATTCAGGAGAGGAATTACGGTCCCATGTCTTTTATTAATTATTCTTCGAGAGAGATCAACTGCAAAATCGTTTTCTACGGCCCTGGTCTGTGCGGGAAGACGACCAATCTGCAGTGGATCTACAAGAAGACGAACCCCGACAGCAAGGGGAAGATGATTTCGCTGGCGACCGAGACCGAGCGGACGCTGTTCTTCGATTTTCTCCCGCTCGCCCTGGGTGAGATCCGCGGATTCAAGACCCGCTTCCATCTTTACACCGTGCCCGGCCAGGTATTCTACGACGCGAGCCGGAAACTGATCCTCAAGGGTGTGGACGGGGTGGTATTCGTGGCCGACTCGCAAATCGAGCGCATGGAGGCGAATATCGAGAGCGTCGAGAACTTGCGCCTGAACATGACAGAGCAGGGCTATAACCTTGACAAGGTTCCCTATGTCATTCAGTATAACAAACGAGACCTGCCGAATGTCGTACCGCTCGAAGAAATGAGAAACGCGCTGAACCCGAGGGGCCTTCCGGACTTCGAGGCCTGTGCTATGGATGGGACCGGCGTTTTCGACACACTGAAGGCCATTGCAAAGCTCGTGATCATGGAGCTCAAGAAGAGCCAGGACGGCGGGTAGCACAGAGGCCTGGAGCGAAAGAATCCATTGACAGGACAGGCTTAATGTGGTATTTTCCCAGCCTGATTTCCTACTAAATATCAATTATCCCCGGATAGCTCATCTGGTAGAGTCCCGCCTTGTCGGGATTAACCACCTAACGGGATTATTAAGCAACAAGATGCAAAATAGCCCCCGGATAGTTCCACCGTGGCAGGATTAATTGTCTGAAAAGAGACGGTCAAGCATCGCGATACAAAATCAATTCCCGGATAGCTCAGCTGGTAGAGTGGGTGGTTGGTG
>Ga0210377_10000957_pt1 | contig 27102 bp, 26 predicted proteins | sample PLM4_65_b1redo_FD_155480 | JGI IMG/M metagenome (GOLD analysis project Ga0210377, IMG submission 155480) | Groundwater sediment microbial communities from an aquifer in East River, Colorado, USA - PLM4_65_b1 redo | ecosystem: Environmental > Terrestrial > Soil > Riparian zone | place: USA: East...
TCAGCAGGCCGACGGAACCCGGATCTGGATTGATACTACCAAGGTGCCGCTTTTGGACCAACAGGGAAATATCCATGGCGTGCTCGGCGTGTTCGAGGACATTACTGAACGCAAAAATGCCGAGGAGAGGCTCAGAAAGAGCGAGGGGCGATTGCGGGCATCTCAGAAAGTCGCCAGACTCGGAAGCTGGGACCTGGACCTTGTTTCACAGAAGCTCGAATGGTCGGACGAAACATACATACTGTTTGATAAAACCCAGGAAGAATTTGTGCCGTCTTTTGATACATTTGCAAGGTTTGTTCATCCCGAGGATTTTCAGACGATGCAGACAAACTTCAACAATGCACTGAAAAGTGACGATATCCTCTACCACGTGACTGTTCGGATAATCAATGATTCCGGTCGGGAATGGGTGATGGAGGCATTTGGAGCGGTAAGACGGGCCAAGGATGGCAGCCCGATCGGTATATTCGGCACAGCACAGGACATCACCGGGCAAAAGAAGGCAGAGGAGACACTGCGCCAGAAAGAGGAGATGATGCGAAACCTCCTTGACAGCGTAGATGAGGGATTTATTGTGGTCGACCGGGATTATCGCATCCTGAGTGCGAACCGGGCGTACTGCAATCAGGTCGGTCTGAATCCTGGGGATGTGCTGGGAAAATACTGTTATGAAGTATCGCATAGCGCAGCGCAGCCCTGCTTCGAAAAAGGCGAGGAATGCGCTCCTCGCCTGGTCTTTGAAACCGGGGAGCCCCACGTGTCCGTACATCGGCATTTGGACCATGGCAGCGACGTGATCTATGTTGAGACAAAGGCATTCCCGCTTAAAGATAGTTCCGGACAGGTGACTTCCGTCATAGAGGTGATCAACAATATTACCGAAAAACAGCTTCTGGAAGAACAGCGCCTCAAGACCCAGAAACTGGAGGCTGTCGGGACCCTTGCGGGAGGGATCGCCCACGACTTCAACAACCTACTTCAGGGAGTGTTCGGATACATCTCATTGGCTAAGACGACCGTTGATCAGAGGCAGAAGTGTATCGGAATGCTCGAGCAGGCCGAGAAGGCGCTCCATATGTCAGTCAACCTCACTACGCAGCTTCTCACTTTCTCAAAGGGCGGGAAGCCTGTTAGAAAGAGGATTGAGCTTGGACCAGTAATCGAGAATTCCGTGAAGTTTGCGCTCAGCGGCTCCAGAGTCGACTACGGAATTGAGATTGACGAGGCGCTCTGGATGGTCGATGCTGACGAGGGACAGATCGGCCAGGTGATCCAGAACATTGTGTTGAATGCGGAACAGGCAATGCCCATGGGCGGGACTGTGACGATCCGAGCGAATAACGTGCGCGCCCCTCAAAAAGGGCTTCCTCCTGCACTTCCTTATGGAAATTATGTCAGTATATCTATTAATGACAGCGGCATAGGCATACCGGAAGAGTATCTGCCGAAGATCTTCGACCCCTATTTCACAACTAAGGATAAAGGGAGCGGCCTGGGACTTGCCACGTCCTATTCCATAGTAAAAAACCACGGAGGCATGATCGACGTCAAGTCAGAGCCGGGCAAGGGCAGCACCTTCATTGTCTGGCTCCCAGCGATAGAAACAGTGGAAGTCAAGGCCGAAACTGCAACTGCGCATGGGCCGGTTGCCCGAAAGTGCCGGATTCTACTGATGGACGACGAAGAGCTTATCAGGAATATCGCAGGAGAGATGATCAAGTCGCTTGGTCATGAGGTGAAATTTGCCGTGAACGGCGAGGAGGCGATCGCAAGGTACCGTGAGTCGCTGCTGTCAGGCAGGAAGTTTGACATTGTTATTCTGGACCTTACGATTCGCGGGGGCATGGGAGGTGAAGAGGTGATAAAGGCCCTTCTTGCGATAGATCCGGACATAAAGGCGGTCGTATCGAGCGGATATGCAGACAGCTCAGCCATATCCCAATACCAGGCGCTTGGATTCAGGGCATGCCTTGCCAAACCTTATAGTGTCGGTATTTTAAAGGACACTCTTAACAGTCTGATTGATTGATTTTCGCTGCCCTGTCAATTTGTGGTGTTAATTCTCTTAATTTGCATGAGCGCAAGAGTCAAATACTAAGGTTTTTTAGGCAAAGTGAAATAAAATGTAGCCCCCTCATTGAGTTTCCCTTCTGCCCAGATACGTCCGCCATGCTTGTTAATAATCCTCTTACTGATGGCGAGTCCGATACCCGTACCTTCGAATTCCTCCGATGAATGGAGACGTTTAAAGGGACTGAACAGTTTGTCCGCTTGCGCGCCATCGAATCCCACTCCGTTGTCTTTAACAAAATAAATATTCTCCTTTTCTTTCTCCTCACCGCCAATTTCAATTTTGCTTAGTTCCCGGGGGCGAGAGTATTTGAGCGCATTGGATAACAGGTTTACAAGCACCTGGCGTATGAGGGATTCGTCACCCCAGGCGGCCGGAAGGCCTTTAGTCCCGAATTCGACAGCCTTTTGGTCAGTTGCAATTTTCATCTCTTCGATCACGTTGTGAACAAGTATGTTCATATCGATGTCAGATTTCCGGATTTCCTTGGTACTTGCGTGGCTAAAGCCAAGAAGGTCCTTGATGAGATGGGTCATCTTTGCTGCCTGGTCCCCAATGACTGAGAGCTTTTCCTTTGCATCGTCATCAAGCTTATCGCCGGATTTTTTCAGCAGATTACGGGTAAACCCCTCTATCACCACAAGTGGCTGCCGGAGGTCATGTGATACTGAATAACTGAAACTCTCCAAATCTTTATAAGACTCCTGCAGCTGCTTATTGGCCTGCTCCAGCTCTTCTGTTCTGAGCTTTACAGTGGTTTCAAGTTGTTCACGATATTTTCTCTGCTCTTCCTCCCCTCTTTTGCGCCAGATTAAAAGCACCCCTGAACCTGCTGAAAGTAAGCAAAGACCTATCACCAGCATGACATTCCATAAGCGTTCTCTGATGGGAGCATAGAGCTCTTCTTTGTCAACCTTTGAGACAATGCCCCATGAAGAATCAGGAATAGAACGTATCGCTGCGAGGACCCCTGTCCCCCGATAGTCTATACCCTCAACAATCCCTTCCTTGCCTTTTGCCAGCATAGCCGCGGGAAGATGAGAGTCACTTGTCGGCAATCGGAGCGTGAGAGCAGTACCTTTTAGGTGACGGACATCGTTGAGATAGACCACTTCGTCGCCTTCGCGACGTATCAGCATGGTCTCTGCGGTAAGGCTGGGAGTCGGCCATTTTTCAATGAGGGGATAAAGAAAAAGATACGGATCGATCCGCAACAGGAAGACTCCCAATGTGTCATCTTTATCTTCACTCAGGATTGGCACAATAATGCTCAGATTGATCCTATCCGCCACCTTGCTCCGATAGAGATCAGAAAAGACAATTTTCCTTGTTCCCATAGCTTCCGAAGCCAGTTTCTTTACATCAGGCCCGATGACCTCGCCCTTATTTGCTACTGACAGAAGTACGGTCCCCTCTCTATTGAGGAGAAGAATGTCATCATATTGATAGGTCTCCTTGAAGGACTCCATCCAGGTCAGAATGCCCTCTCTCCGTTTGGTTCCCTTTGGATTGTGGAGGAAGCGTCGTATGTGGGAAACCAGCAAGAAATTATCACGGATAGTTGCAGCGTCTGCTAGACGTTCCTTACGCCAGTTTGCGATCTGGTTCACTTTTAGGTCGGCAATGGCTAAAAGTTCATCCTGTTTGTCCTTCTTGATCTCTCTCTTCTGACTCTGATAATAGGAAAGCCCAACTGAAGATATCGCAATGACCAAGATAAAGAAGATGAGGAGTAGCTGCCAGGGGGTTTTACTGGATACTCGTGGCAGCGGCATCCGTGTCACATGGGGAAGGCATTATTACTTGATTGCTTTTGGCTCATCGCCGCTTCCCCACCCATCGAACTTATAATAGCACTTCTCCTCTTATAGACTGCCTTATTAAAATTATATCATATTCCCTTTTTATAACATATTTGTTGGTAGGAGGAAGCACTCCATATTAATACCGTATATCAATAGCGCGTGTTTTCATTTGTGCTTTCCCCGAAAAAGTGGACACCCAGTTAAGTTTCACATAGGGGCCGGACTCCTATAGCCCAATGCCGAATGCCTGCTCTGACGATTATAAAACACTTAGTTATCAGCAGATAAGGAGTACCGGTGGAATCAACGTACGCCTTGTTTTAGCTCCATCCTCAGAAAATAACTCAGGACCGTCCTTACGCCTACGATGGCTACAAGTATGCCTACCTTTTCCCAACTCGGACTAACAGCGGAACTGATGATATCCGCTGCAATAAAAATTTCAAGCCCCAGGAGAAGGTGGGCACCCAGATGTTGGCGAATAGTTTCACTCTGAGAAACCGGATCTTCCTTTGCAGAGGAGAACTTTAACGCGACAAATGCAACGATCGCCTCAATAACACCCCAGACAACAACTGCCGCCCCTAATCCGCTAACGGTGAGAATTACGACTTGTAAAACATTGTGTATGATCTCCATGCTCTATCCCCTCAGCTACATGATATTATCGATTATGTTTCCCGTCAAGATAGATTCCCCTCTTAGACAGTGAGAAACAAGAATTACCCAATGTACCCCGTGCAGGCATGTTACGCTGGAAAGGTGTTGACTTCAGGGGAACACAGTATGGAAGGAAGACATTTCTTTGCATTGGGCGATTCATCCTGAATACATTCTTTTTTTTGGACAAGTATGGATAAGATGATACAATGGAACCATGGCCGATGAAGAAAAACTGACTGATAAACTGAAAAGTCCGCAGTGGCGGGCAGTCATCGCCTCTTTCCTTATCTTTCTTTTCCTGATTCTCTGGACCCAATATTTTGCAGGAAAAGGCCCGGAGCTATATGACATCAGCTACAGCAAGTTTCTTGAGCAGCTTGAAGCAGGCAATATCAAAGACGTTACGATAAGAAAGCTGGTGGTCACCGGTGTTTTTATCAAGGAAATTTCGGTCCCCCTGCCGTCTGCGGGAAAGGTCGCAACGGTAAAAGACTTCAGGACCTTCCTGCCTTCCTTTCAGGGCGAAGATCTTCTTGCCAAGCTTGAAGAGAAACATGTTGTTGTTACGGTATTACCTGAAGAGGAGAGGTCTCTTTTCTGGCAGCTTGTATTGGGCGTCATTCCCTGGGTGCTGATAATCGGTTTATGGATCTTTCTCATGAGGCGTGCACAGCAGCAGATGCAGGGCGGCCCGGGCGGTGTTTTCAGCTTCGGTGCAAGCAAGGCAAGACTCTTTGATGTTAAAAAGCCGGGGAAAACGTTCAAGGATGTCGCCGGTATGGACAATGTAAAGAATGAGCTCAGGGAGACGATTGAATTTCTGAAGGACCCTTCCCGGTTCTCAAGTATCGGGGCGAAGGTCCCCAAGGGTGTGCTTCTGGTGGGGCCTCCCGGCACAGGGAAAACCCTTCTTGCACGCGCAACCGCCGGGGAGGCGGGAGTACCGTTCTTCAGCATCAGCGCGTCCGAGTTTATAGAGATGTTTGTAGGGGTCGGGGCTTCCAGGGTCAGGGATATGTTCAAGAAGGCGAAGGAAGCTCATCCAAGCATTATCTTCATAGACGAGATTGATGCTGTGGGCCGCACGCGGGGCACCGGATTGGGAGGCGGACATGATGAGAGGGAGCAGACCCTCAACCAGCTTTTGAGCGAAATGGACGGTTTTGATCCGCACACGGAGGTGATTGTCATGGCTGCAACGAACAGGCCTGATGTGCTTGACCCTGCTCTCCTGAGGCCGGGACGGTTCGACAGACATATTGTTATCGACAGGCCGGGATGGAAGGAGCGCAAGGCGATCCTTGAGATCCATGTGAGGGGCAAGGTGCTGGCTGATGATGTGGACCTCGAAATCATCGCACGAGGGACGCCCGGAATGACAGGCGCAGACCTCGAGAACCTGGCGAATGAGGCGGCGCTTGTTGCCTTGAGGAATAAAAAAGACCGCGTTTACATGCGCGACTTCGAAGAGGCGAGGGATATTCTATTGATGGGGGCGGTACGGGAAGAGACGATCAATGATATGGAAAAAAAGATAACCGCTTATCATGAGGCAGGACATGCCCTTGTTGCCTGGGAACTGCCCGGCACAGACCCTCTTTATAAAGTGAGCATTATCCTCCGTGGGATGGCTATGGGAGTTACACAGCTCTTGCCTGAGGAAGACAGACATTATTATCCGATGACATACCTTATGAACAAGTTGAGCGTGGCGCTCGGAGGCAGAAACGCTGAAAAAATCGTCTTTAACGATGTCAGCAGCGGGGCGCAGAATGACCTGAAGGAAGCTACCAAGCTTGCGGAGAAGATGGTGTCGCAGTGGGGCATGAGTGAAAAGCTGGGACCGGTGAATCTTGGAAGGGGAGAGGAACATCCCTTCCTCGGCATGGAGCTGGCCCAACCGAAACGCTATAGCGAAGAGATGGCGTGGCTTATAGACCAGGAGATACAGAAGCTTCTGAATGAGGCGGAATCACGCGCAAAAGAGATATTGCTTAACAATAGGGAGGTGCTCGACAGTCTGGCCGGGGCCCTGCTCAAAGAAGAGATCCTCGATAAGGCTGACATAGAGAAGATCATACGTGAATCCAAGGGGAGAATTGAAAAGAAAGGGACCGCGGAGTAATACGCTCTGTTCTCCTTCCGCAATAGGTTGATTTTTTTCTCGGGCCAATCACCCCCAAAATGCGTTTATGGCAGGCTTGAGAGCTGAAAAATCTTTCCAATGTCGCAATTTGGCTATTAACAGATATGATTCGTGTTACATAATAATATGCAGTGCATTTGAGTTAATAATGTTTTAAAAAGGTGGCGCAGGTGAAGACTTTTTCAGCTCTCAAGCCTGCCATTTTAGATTATTAATTGCAGTTTTTTGGTTAAATACAGGTGTTGGTAAGCAGTATGATCTATCTCATTTCCTTCCGAGCTTTTTTTTGCAAAAATATATATATTCAGTCAACTCAGAATATACTCTGTAAGGAAAAAGGTTTGAAGCAATATATTCTCAAGGAATATGGCTCATGGGGGGTGATGACGCTCTCCTATCTGACCGGCCTTGTCGTCAGCGGGAGGATAACCCCCGGGGCTGCGGCAGTATTCATTGCGATCGCACTGTATATTAATTCAAAACAGGCGCTCGTTCTCTGGATGCGCCGACGCGGAGGGAATCCGGCGAGACCGCGTGCTGTTTTCTTGGTACAGGTCGTGGTCGCCACCATGATGCTTTTGCCTGTTTTGGGGGCTAGCCTGGGCCCATTGATGCCGTATGCGCTGGTGCCTGTTGCCTATTTGATCTGCCTGAAATTGCTTGGGGAACATTCGATCATTACCGAGATATCCGGTTTTGCCCTGCTGTCTTTGTCGGCATTGGTTGCAAAAGTGACAACAACAGGAGTGGTTGACCCGGTGCTGTTTGCTGCTGTAGCGGTCTTCTTTGTAGCCGGTGTCTTCAAGGTGAGGGTCCAGTTCAGAAAGGGAATGCCTCAAAGGGTCCTTATGGTCGTCTATCTCGGATTTGCCCTGGCAGTCTACCGGCTGTTACAGGCACCTGTCCTTGTCCTCATTCCCTTGATCGATAACCTTGTTTTTTCAATCACCCTTTACCGGGCGAAATTAGGCGTAACCGGATGGCTGGAAGTGCTGAAAGGGGTTGTATTTTTATTGTTGATGGCCTTGAGCTATCACTGACAGGATTGATTTCGAAGAACCGCAGACACCTCTTCTGCCGATACCGCACCTGCCCTTAAAATCTGTATTTTTTCTTCAGATGCATCGATGATGGTAGAAGGCTTTCCTCCGGGGGTCTTCCCGCAGTCGATGATAAGATCTATGGCATCTCCGAAATATCTGATCACATCATCTGCGTTATCCGCAGGGGGCATGCCGGAGATATTCGCACTTGTCGCTGTGATCGGGAACCCCAGCGACCGTGCAAGATCCAGTGCGAATGATTCACCGGGGACCCTTACAGCGATTTTTCCTGTTTTTGCGGTTATGAACCCGGAGATATCCGGCCTTGCGGGGAGCAAGAGCGTCAGCGGACCAGGCCAGAATTTTTCGGCCAGTTTTTCTGCTGATCCTGTTATGGATGAGGCGATGAGTTGTAGCATACGCTTTTCCCCTATAGTGAGCGGCAGGGCCTTATCCATGGAACGGTGTTTGATCCTATAGAGTCTCCTGAGTGCCGCGATGTTGTCGAACTTGACCCCGAGGCCGTAAAAGGTCTCTGTGGGGTAGGCGATGATACCACCCCCTTTTATTATCGCCGAGGCCTTTTCAAGGGCTTCGGCCATCCCTGTTTCAGCAGGCCGTATGATTGTCATTTTGAGATGGTAGCATAATAATCTTTTCTTTAGAAAGTCTCATATTTATTTCTTGACAAAAACATCAGGATTAGTCATATTTAGGCTATCCTGAGGTCGATTCAGGAGATTTAATTATTTTTTAGGAGGAAGCATGAGTGCTATGAGACTGTATGTAGGGAACATCTCTTTTAAGGCAACAGAGGATGATCTTCGCGAGCTTTTTTCACAGGCAGGAGAGGTTTTAAACGTGAAGCTGATCGAGGACGCTGCCACCGGTCGGCTCAGAGGGTTTGGCTTTGTCGAGATGTCTTCCGAGGAAGACGGGAAAAAGGCTATTGAGATGTTCAACGGGAAACAGGTTATGGAGAGATCCATCGTTGTAAATGAAGCAAAACCGCAGGAAAAAAGAGGGCCTGGCGGCGGCGGTTTCAAGAGCCGGGGCGGCTATAGCGACAGAAGAGGGGATAGAAGATAGCTGTCTGCTTGCACGCTTGCTATATAACTAACTGACCATTTCAGGACTCCTTAAGAAGCATCGAACCAGGTGAAAGTCCTAAATCTTTAGAGACCACATCGCATTTGGATTGAAAGAGGAAGTACGTCCTTTTTCCATTGCCGGCTATGGTTTCGAAGTTGCCCTGGCCTTTGCTGATAGTGAGATCAGCGGTCCGGAAGAGCGCCTGAAATTCCGGGGATGTCCACTCAAGTATGGTTCCTATCGCATCCGAGCCGTTATCCACGACTTCGCAGAGATCAGTCAGGTTTGTCTGGTATGCATCGTCCAGGGTTACGTCGTTCAGGACAGGTGAGCCTTTTACGACAGCTGTGACCTTCTTCCCCTTCCGGACAAGCTCTTCTATCAATAGTTTGTCGAATACGATCTCCCCTGAGTTATCAAGCAGGTAAAGGATGGTTTCTGTTTCGCGGACCGCTTTATTAAAGGAAGAGTAATCATCGACAGCGATATTGTCTTTCAGTGCGTTCGCAACGGACGCGCCGATATCGACTGATGTGAAGATCCCGAAGTCTATGATATTGCCGGCAATGGCCAGCCGGGCAGCTGTCCATAAGGGGTCCTGGCTGCTGCTTACCTTCTCCTTTAGTTCGGGATACAGCCCCATGGCGATCGTGTTGTAGTCGGACTTTATTTTTCTGAACGGGTCCAGCCCCAGTCTGTCCCTTATTGTCCTGTGTATGAATGTTGTGGTGTATGCAGGCGGTTTGTTCATGTCCGCTTTCTGCATGATCGAAAGCACGTCATGGAATATTTCCTGCTGGAGGTCCTGCAGGCAGTTAAGTTGCTTCAGCGCGATTACTGTCTGTCTGAGAAAGCAGGGGAAACATTCGATATGTGTTTTCATCACCTCTTTTTTGCTATCCTGCCTGCCTTTTCCTCGACTTCTTTCGCCATCATCTGCCGGTGATCCAGAAGTTTTTTCGTTAGTTTCGGGTCGTTGCGTGCAATTATCTGGATGGCAAGGATGGCTGCGTTTCTGGCACCGGCCTTGCCGACTGAAACAGTAGCTACGGGGATGCCGGGCGGCATCTGGACGATGCTGAGCAGTGCATCCATTCCTCTGAACGGAGAGGAGTCCAGAGGTATCCCGATAACCGGTAGTATCGTATGGGAAGCTATAACCCCCGGAAGATGGGCTGCCATGCCCGCAGCTCCGATAATCACATCAACACCGTTTTTCTCTGCCTCTTTGATCAGCTTCAGTGTCCTGGCAGGGGTCCTGTGGGCTGATGCCACGGTCATGGTGTAAGGGACAGCAAATTCATCCAATATGCGTGCGGTCTCTTCCATTACCGGAAGGTCAGAGTCACTGCCCATGATGATCAGCACTTTCGGTTTCATATTTCCTCCTCGTTATCGTGATGCGTGATCCGATATGCGTGACGAGTGAGAAGACTTTCTCGTTACAGATTACGCGTTACGGTCTTTTTAATGCCCTGTCAGCGATGTCTCTTCTGTAATGCATACCCTGAAAGTGTATTTTCCCTGCTGCATCATATGCCCTTGATTTCGCAGTTGCGATATCTTTCCCAATGGCTGTCACTCCGAGGACCCTCCCCCCTGCAGTAACGACCTGATCGTCTTTAAAGGCTGTTCCGGCATGAAATACGTGGACACCTTCAACGGTATTCGCCTCATCGATGCCGGTGATCACATCACCTTTCCTGTACTTTCCCGGATATCCCGAGGATGACAGTACTACACATACCGCAGGATCGGGGTTCCATTCTATGTTTATCTCCGACAGCCTTTCTTCGGTGACTGCCATGGCGATATCCATCAAGTCAGTTTTGAGCCTTGAAAGCACCGGCTGTGTTTCAGGGTCCCCCAGGCGGCAGTTAAACTCGAGCACAGAGGGAATGCCCTTGTCTATCATCAGCCCTGCATAGAGTATGCCCTTATAGTTTATCCCCTCTGATCTGAGAGCCCGGATGGTCGGTTTCATGACCTTTTCTATGACGACTTTTTCGAGCTCTTCTGTCATAACCGGTGCCGGACTGTATGCCCCCATGCCCCCGGTGTTGGGGCCTTTATCAGCGTCGAAGATGCGCTTATGGTCCTGGGAACTTACCATAGGAACGATGCTCTTGCCGTCTGTGAAGACCATGTATGAGGCCTCCTCGCCCGTGAGGCAATCCTCAACAATCACTCTGTCCCCTGCCTCTCCGAAGGTCTTCTCTTTCATTATTACCTTCAGCGCATCCATCGCCTCATCCATGGTATTGGCAATGAAAACCCCTTTTCCTGCAGCGAGGCCGTCAGCCTTTATTACTATCGGGGTGCCTTTGAACCGTATATATTCTTCGGCATGCAGGTAAGAGGTGAAGACCCGGTATTCCGCAGTCGGTATGCCGTGGGATCTCATGAGGTCCTTCGAAAAGACCTTGCTTGATTCCAGCTGCGCCGCTGCCTTTGTCGGTCCCAAAATTTTTCTCCCTTCTTTTTCGAAGAGATCTACGATGCCTTTTGAAAGAGGCTCTTCAGGCCCTACGATGGTGAGGTCTATCCATTCGTATTTTACTAAATCCAGAAGTGCGCTGAAGTCGTTCTGATTCACATTGATGCATTCCGCGATCCCGGCTATGCCGGCATTGCCGGGGCAGCAGTAAATCTTATCGACAGACCTGCTCTGAGAGAGCTTCCATACAATTGCGTGCTCCCTTCCTCCGCCTCCGATAACCAGTACTTTCATAATTCTCCCTCATATCGCTTCATGATTTAAGAACAGGATATTATACTTTATTTGCCCGCCATATAACCTTTTTCGAGCATGCTGGTAAATCCGCCGTCTGCTACGATAATATGGTCGAGCATCTTTATCCCCAGGGTTTCTCCAGCCTTTCCGAGTTTTTCCGTTATCGCGATATCTTCGCGGCTGGGAGAGGGGTCCCCGCTCGGATGGTTATGGATGAAGATGACCGAGGCAGCGGACTCTTTTATCGCGTCCCTGAAGGATTCCCGTGGATGTATCAGGGACGCGGTCAGGGTCCCCTCGGATATCTTCAGGTCCCTGAGCAGGCGGTTTTTCACATCGAGTAGTATGCAGTGAAAGACCTCTTTCCTGAGTCCCTGCATCTTGGGGTAAAAATAGTTGTAAACATCCTGGCCTGATGAAAAGGCAGGTCCCCTCGGTGAAGGCTCATGATACAGCCGTTTGCCGATCTCCAGCGCTGCCTTGATCTGGGCTGCCTTGGCCTTGCCGATCCCTTTTATTGCGGAAAACTCCGGTACCGAGGCCTGTTCGAGTTCTCTGAACGAAGAGAACGTATTGAGCAGGTCCATGCCGATGTCCAGGGCGCTCCTGCCGCCACCGCCGGTTCGGAGAATGATCGCTAGCAGTTGTGCATCGGACATGGCAGAAGGCCCGTGTTTCAGCAACCTTTCCCGTGGGCGCTCATCTTCAGGCCATTCTTTTATGCTTTTATATGCCATTGGAATAGAAGATTGTATCATCTCCCCTGATGCCAGGTAAAGGCAGTTTTTATGATTTCTATGGCAAGAATAAGGCGGAATAGAGTACTCTCGCTCATTCGCGCTTCGCTCCGAGGCTTTTGCCTTTTGATCTCAGAGAAACATTCTGTCGGAATATCGGCAAAAAAATCCGCTCGCATACTCTACCCCGCCTTATACTGCTTCGATTTGGCTGAAATTTATGAATTATGTAGGTTAAGAGCCTGTCGGACTTTCAAGATTTTTGAAAAGGCGACTTCCTGAGAAGCCCTATAATCGCTTAAAAACTTTTTTTAGGGTCAAATGGACATCTAAAAACATCGATTTTGGCCGAAAAACAGCTAAGTCCGACAGGCTCTTAAGCCTGTTTGCTCTCATTCTGAATGGGGATATCAGCCCTTAAATTGACCCTGCAGGAAGCGTAATGATAATATACAATTATGCCCCTGTATAATTATGAAGCTATCGATCCATCAGGCAGGAAGATAAAGGACACACTTACGTCTTCGAATGAAGGGGAACTGAAGGCAACGCTCAGGGAGAAAGGCCTTACCCCCCTGAGCATTAAGTTAAGCGAGGCCAGGGAGAGTAGTTTTTTTGAGCGGATTTCCCTGAAAGACCTGCTGACGTTTACACAGGAACTCGGCAACCTTCTCGACTCAGGGCTGCCTATCGACAGGGCGCTGTATGTGCTTTCGGAACATGCTGAGAAAAAAGCCATGAGGTCTGTTATTCGTGAGGTTTATATAGATATCCAGAAGGGTAATACACTCTCTTATTCCATGGGGAGACATAAGGTCTTCCCGCGGGTATATATTAATATGATAAAGGCGGGAGAGTCCGGCGGTATCCTTGAGGTCGTGATAAAAAGACTGGTAGCCTTTCTCGAAACGAGCATCTCGTTCCGGGAGGAGATCATTTCAGCGTTGATATATCCCATCCTTCTTACCACAGTCGGTGGCCTGGCTGTGGCAGTATTGATGCTCTATGTGGTGCCGAATTTTTCCAAGATATTCGAGGATATGGGACAGGCGCTGCCTCTACCGACCCTTATGCTGATACGGGTCAGCGGCTTCTTTTCCTCATACTGGTGGGCGATTTTCGCGGCCATTGGTCTTGCGGTATTTCTTATCCGCGGATATGCGAAGACGGTCGAGGGGAAAAGCTTTATAGATAATCTCAAATTGAAGATTCCTGCCCTGAAAAAACTGATTATGAAATTGATTATTGCAAGGTTCTCACGGACATTGGGCACTCTTCTGCAGAGCGGAGTGCCTATACTGGAAGCGATCCGGATATCGAGAGATGTTATCGATAACGATGCTATTTCGAAGCAACTCCTTCTCCTGGAGGAGGGAGTGAGCAAGGGCAGGGGGATATCGCAGCCATTGAAGGAAAGCGGGGTCTTTCCGCCGATCTTCAATCAGATGGTGATCGTAGGGGAAGAGGCAGGCAAACTGGAGGAGACCTTTCTCCTGATCGCCGAGAGGTTCGAGGTCGAAACCAGAAACCTCATAAAGAGGTTCGTCAGTCTTTTTGAACCCGCGCTTATCCTGATAATGGGTGTGATCGTCGGCTTGATCGTGATCTCGATGCTGATCGGTATCTTCAGTATCAACGATATACCGATATAAAGGACAGAGGAAAGAAACATATTTGAGGCAAGATGATATTGAGGAGGAAGCTATGAATAGTAAGGATCGAAGAAGATATCGCATGAACAGGAAAGGATTTACCCTCATCGAGCTGCTGGTCGTTATGGTCATTCTCGCTATGCTTGCTGCGATTGTAGGTCCGAAGCTCTTTACCAAGGTAGGCAAGGGCAAACAATCCGCTGCAAAGACACAGATAGAAATGCTGGGGCAGGCGCTTGACAGTTACCGCCTTGACACAGGTCATTACCCTACGACATCCGAGGGACTTCAAGCGCTTCAAGAGAATCCCGGTGATCAGGGATGGGACGGCCCATATCTCAAAAAGGCTCTGCCGGTCGACCCCTGGAAGAATCCGTACCAGTATCAGGCCCCCGGCACGCACGGTGAATACGATCTTTTTTCCTATGGCGCTGATGGTGCTCAGGGCGGTGAAGGTGAAAATCAGGACGTTAATAGCTGGGAATAGGGGATTTACCCTTCTTGAACTCCTCTTAGTGCTTTTTATCGTTGGACTGGCAGCTGCTGTCGTGATGTTTTCCGGAAGCAGGCTGCAGGAGAAGACGATATTCAACACAGAGGCGAGGAAGCTCTATCTGACCGTCAAGCATGCCCGGGAGATATCCATTCTTGAAAGGAGGGATATCGTCTTTAAAATTGACGGCGAGTCCAAAAGATACTGGATGGATTATGGCGACGATAAGACTTCAGAGATGCATTCGATCCCGGAGAAGTTCACTCTTGAGGGAGAAGATGTCATCTTTTTCCCGAAGGGTAACAGCTCGGGGGGGAAAATAGAGATAGATAATGGAAAAGGCCAGAAATATGAGATCACTGTTGACCCGGTACTCGGCACCACATCGATCAAACGGCTTTAGTCTCCTTGAAGTGATGGTTGCGCTTGCCATTCTCGGCCTGGCTGTGGTAGCCATATTTCAGCTTTTTTCGATAAATCTGCGTTCGACACAAAAGGCAGAGGACTATACAAAGGCGATCTTTTACGCACGGTCAATGATGGATGAGGCATACAGCTTCGTTGATCCCTCAGATGAATCGGCATCAGAAGAGTATGAAGAAAGATATACGGCGAAGAGGGATGTGAGCGTGAAGTCGGAATCAGATGACGGGAACGTAAAGGTGTACGAAATTGCGGTGACTGTTACCTGGCCGCCGTCAGGCAGTTTCAGTATGAAAGAATTGCGAACTGTGTATGTATCAAAAGAATAAAGGCTTCACCCTCATTGAACTGGTTATTGCCCTGACGCTTTCTGTTGTCATTGTTGTCATCCTTCTGGCAGCGATGAGGCTTGCATATAAGTCCCAGACAAAAGGGGCGGAAAAGATTGATATGGCCCAGAAGATCAGGGTGCTGGGAGACAGGATCACCTGGCTGCTCAGGGGGGCCTATCCTTTTTCCTTAAACAAAACCGATGAAGAGGAACAGAAGCTCTTCTTTGAAGGGGAATCAGATAAGATAGGGTTTGTCACCAGCAGTGTTGACAGTTATGGAAAAGGGCCGGAGGATTCGGCGGGTCTCAAGTGGGTCTCTGTTTTTATGGACGATGAAGGATTGAAGGTGAGGGAAAAGGTCTTTTTCCTCGAAGACGTATTTGATGACGACGGTGGCAAGGTGTATCTGCTTGACCCTGAAGTGAAGAAGCTGGAGTTTGAATATTATGAAATCCCCGAAGGTGAAAAGCAGGGGGATTGGGTGTCAGACTGGGACCCTGATGAGAAAAAAAACATCCCCGCTGCCGTGAAATTCAGGATAACCCTTGAGCACGAAGGAAAGTCCGTTGTTATGCCCGAGATTATTGTCAGGATGAGTGTGCCGGTACAAACCCTCCTGTGACCGCGAAGCAACACCTTGTCTGAAATGTATGAATAATGCGGGTCAAATCAATAGGGAAGAGTGCTCTCAAAATCAGCGGCTGCTTTATTGGGTCTGCCTCTTACTGCCGTGGTTCAGGCCTTTCCTTCGTCTCTCTCAGGCCTGTTATGTAGACGAAAAAGTTACGGCATTTCTTGAGCCTGAAGATATAGACCTTTTTCCTCGGGTCGTCACTCGCCTCAATCACGCCGAGTAGTTTATCACTTTCAAGAGCCAGCTCTTTTAGTTTCGCCGTTGGCAGCGAGTCGGCAACTTCCGCCTGGGCACAGATATTATCGAAATCCTCGATCCAGGACTGGGCGGATGCGAAAGGAGAAAAATAAGGCATAAACAGAAGCAAAAGTATGATAAGGCCGGTGCTTCTCTTCTTCATTTCACTCACCTCATCTTGGGATGGCATCTTCTGCAGTCATCTATCGGAAAAGCGGTGGAGAGATGACAAGCGCCGCAGAATTTTTTGTCCAGTATATATTTCATTTCAAAATGTTTTGTTGTCTTCTTCTTGATATTGAATATGTCGGGGTGACAATTTGCACAGTCGAGCCATGGCACATGAGCGGCATGAGGAAATACAGCCGGGGAGATCCCGCTCCATTCGGCCCTGAGTTCGAGCAGTTTGTTGAAGTCCAGGGGTTTTTCATCCTTATAAATGCTATATTTCGGTTTTATGGTCCCCTTCTGAAGAGCCTCCGACCAGTCAATCTCGTTTCCATATGGTGCCTTTGGGAGCTTCTCCTTCAGTTCAGTGAATTTTTCCCTTCCGTAGGAAATATCGCCGTTATGACATTTTTCGCAGTTCTCCCGGGTATGGCCAAAGACAATATTCCCGTTATGACATGCACCGCAGAAGAGGCCGTTTTTGTTGTCTTCTTCTGTGATCTCCGTTGCATTGGTGTTGAACGCAAAAGCAAGCTCAAAGTGGCAAACCCTGCAGGTGTATTTTGTCCGGTGCATCCAGTGTGAGAAAGTGACCGGCTTTACATTGTGTTTGCTTGATGTGCGGTCGATGAGAATGTTCCCATATTCTTCCGGGGGAGGAAGGGGCCATAAATCGAATTTTAACATGCCGAAAACAGTGTCCGATAAGAGCATGAGAGCTGTCAGGACCGCAAGGAAAACGACTCGTCTCTGCTTCACGGTCTAGGAAACTGCTTCCGTATGACATCTCTGACAGTCGTCATTCGGAAAGGCTACCGATCCATGGCAGGCGCCGCAGTATTTGCCATTGAAGAGGTCCTGCATGGAATAAACGGTGTCGCCTTTCTTGACACCAAAGACCTCCGGATGGCAGAGTTCGCAGCCATTCCAGACAGCGTGCTTGTTATGTGAAAAAATAATGTTCGGCATTCCGGGGACTTTTGCAGACAGCATCTCTTCTTTCGGGTTTGTGAGCTTTTTCCTTTTGATCGAGATGCCCTCAATCTGGTCCTTCAGGGTTAGGAGCTTCTGGTCCTCTGCCTTGATCCAGTCGATTCCATTGCCGAATCTTTCCAGGGGGAGACCCTTTCTGAAGGTATAGAAATCATACTTAAACTCGACCTTTTTCCCGGATGAATGGCACCTGTCACAGTTCTTTCTTGTGTCGCCGCTAAACTGTTTTTCTTCTGCGCCGAACGCCTCTTTCCCATTATGGCAGGAACCGCAATAGAGACCGTTTTTATTATCATTTTCAGTGATCCCTGTTTCACCTGCCTTCATGGCAAATCCGATATCCACATGACACACCCTGCACGTATATTTTGACCGGTGAAGCCAGTGCTTGAAGACGACGGGGGCGATGGACTTTTTTTCAGAAAAGTTGTTCAAAACAATGTTCCCAAACTCATCTGGTTTTGGTCTTTTCTTCTTGGTACCAAAAGTATCTGCATAGACAAGAGAAAACAAAAAACAGATGAGCAGAGATACGGCAAGATACAGGATATGCCTTGCTTTCATTCGATTTGTCCTCCTTAAGATGCGAACGTTCCATAACTACTACGACGATCCGCTTTTTTTATAACAAAAAACTTTAACACGACAATCTGGGATAGTCAACTCAATAGTCACATTGTGTCAAGCCAAAATAGAAATGTCCGGCGCAAAAGGAGTTCGCAACAGACACGCTCTCCGGAAAAGAATTATTCGATCTGCACCGTATAATCCGACATCCCTGCTGCAGAAAGGATTTTTCCCCTTAATCCCTTTGAGTCGAATCGTCCGTATGCCATCGAGTTGTCATATAAGCGAATATGCTTTTCCCTATCGTCTCTCTCGAATTTTCCTCCCCCCACGACAATCCATGCAGGTTCCTGTATGTCGAAACGTTTGTTTTTGGTGTCATAGACCCCTTTGAGGCCCTTCTCTTTGCAGAACTGTTCTACGAGGCCGGCATGGTAGGGGGTAAATTCCTTGGGTGAAAAGACGAGATATTCAGTTTCGTTGTTTCTGACCTGGACGAACTTGCCGGATCTCTTCTCCGGCATCGCTGTTTTTGCTCTGTCCTGATAATATTTTTCTGCGTAATCGATGACAATAGCTTTCATGTCCGCACCTCGGAGCTATGGATGTATTGATGTCAGATTTTTGAGACCCCAGAAAGAAGAAGTCATGGACAAGGCTTGTTCTATAGCGAACCCTCAGACGACGTGATTATTTCAGGGTTTATTTTATCTTCGCCCCTTCTTCAACGTCTTTTTCCGGCATCAGGATGACTGGCACTCCGTCCGGGCCTGTTGCAGCGAGGACCATGCCGTTGGACTCAACACCCATGAGTTTTGCGGGCTGCAGGTTCGTTACCACAACAATTTTTTTCCCGACGAGATCTTCCGGCGTGTAGGTCTTACCTATCCCCGCCACAATCTGCCTCTCCTCCCCTGTATTCACCTGGAGTTTGATGAGCTTATCGGATTTCTTGACCCGTTCCGCGCTTAACACCTTGCCGATCTTCAGCTCGACCCTGGCGAAGTCGCCGATGGTTATCAGATTTTGCCCTTCAGCTTTTTCTTCTTTCGGCTTTTCGTCGGTTGTATTTCCTTCCATAGGTACCTTTCTGTCTTTTTCGATTCTCGGAAAAAGCTGCTCCCCCTTTGAGACCTTGATTTCATAGCCGGGGTTCCAGTCCCAATCAAAGGTGCCGGGGTAGGCTTGTCCGGTTTCAGGTGCTGCCTCAGGGAGGCTCTTTGTTGTCTCCCCGGTAAGCGACCTGAGACCGAGCTGAGTCCATATTTTTTCCGCAGTCTCCGGCATGAAAGGATAGAGCGAGACCGCAGTAAGCCGCAAGACGCTCCAGAGATCGAAGATGATATCCCTGAGGAAGACGGGATCGGTTTTCGCGAGTTTCCATGGTTCTGTCTGGGCTATGTAATTGTTCGCCGCCCTGATCATATCCCATATCTGGTCGAGTATTGTGTTGAACCGCAGATGTGACCAGTTCCTCGAATCATGGGCATTCATGAACGCAGTGATGCATTGCCTCGGGAAATCCTTTGCTGCTTTTGTATAAGGTGCCGGCTTTTCGATATTGCCATTAAAATATTTCTCTGCCATGGTAAGGAACCTGCTCAGGAGGTTTCCGAGGTCGTTGGCAAGATCTATATTCAGCCGGTGTATCAGGGCCTGCTCGGAGAAATCTCCGTCGAGGCCGAAGGGTACTTCCCTGAAAAGAAAATATCTGAAGGCATCTGCCCCATACCGGTCTACCATTGCGTTCGGGTCCACAACGTTGCCGACGGACTTTGACATTTTCTTGCCCTCGACTGTCCACCAGCCGTGAGCAAAGATATTGCCTGGCAGGGAAAAATTCAATGCCATCAGCATCGTTGACCAGTAGACAGCGTGTGTGGTGAGTATGTCTTTGCCCACCAGGTGATGGCTTGCAGGCCACCAGAAATCACCCAGCTTTGCCTGTTCAGCGTGCGGGACGAGATAGCGTGTTGCTGAAAAATAATTGACGAGTGCGTCGAACCAGACATAGGTTACAAAGTTATCATCGAACGGAAGGGGAATTCCCCATGCAAGCCGCTGTTTGGGTCTGGAGATGCAGAGGTCCCCGAGGGGATTATGCCTTAAAAATCCGAGCACCTCGTTCCTGCGCGTTTCAGGCAGTATATAATCCGGGTTATCGGCGATATGTCTTATCAGGCTTTCCTGATATTTCGACATCAGGAAGAAATAGTTCTCTTCATGTATCTGTTCAACAGGACGTCCGCAGTCAGGGCAGTTGCCTTCGACAAGGTCTTTTTCCGTCCAGAACCGCTCATCAGGGGTGCAGTACCATCCGGTATATGACCTCTTCTCGATCTCTCCTCTGTCCCAGAGCATCTGCAGGAGACCCTGTACGGTCTTTTTATGTTCTGTATCCGTGGTGCGTATGAAGGCATCGTTCGATATGTTCAGTTTCTTCCAGAGTTCCTTAAAATTCCCGACCATCAGGTCTGCCTGATCTCTTGGTGAGCGGCCTTTTTCCTCCGCAGCTTTTTCGACCTTCTGGCCGTGTTCGTCGGTGCCGGTCAGGAAGAAAACATCGCTGCCGATAAGTCTGTTGTAACGTGCCAGAATGTCTGCTGCCACGGTGGTATAGGCATGTCCTATATGCGGGACATCATTTACATAGTATATGGGAGTTGTTACATAGAACCTCGGTACAGCCGGCTTCGCTTTATTCATCCTTCTTGGGAGCCCTCCTCCTGTGTCTTCTTCGCCTTCTTCTCTTATGGGTGCCGGTCCCTTCAGGTTTCTGCGGCTCCTCCTTTTTCTCAGATGCTGCAGGAAGGTTCTCTGTATTCTGAACGGTCGGACAGCAAACGATTTCAGGCGGAATTGCATCGAATGCTTTTTCATCGGGTTCTATCACTTCGTCGCTTGCTCTCTCGCGTACTGTTTCCATGGCTTTCTTGTAGCCTGCGGCGCTGTCGTTCTCATTATATTCATAGCCAAGACAGCACATCAGTCTGCCACAGGTGCCTGAAAGTTTACCGGTATTCAGGGAGAGATCCTGCTGCTTCGCCATTTTTATCGAGATCGGTTCGAAGGAAGTCAGGAAAAGCCTGCAGCATAATTCCTTCCCGCATATGCCCAATCCCCCGACGAGCTTTGCCTTGTCGCGAACGCCGATCTGCCTCATCTCTATCCTTGTCTTGAACTTGGCAGCAAGGTCTTTCACCAGTTCCCTGAAATCTATCCTGCCGTCTGCGGTGAAGTAGAAGACGATCCTTTTCCTGTCGAGCGCGACCTCTGAGCAGACGAGTTTCATCGGCAGCCCTCTCGCCATGATCCGTTCGTAGCAGAAGCTTTTTGCCTCTTTTTCGAACTTTTCATTCTCCTGTTTCTGCCGAAGGTCTTCGGCATTCGCCAGACGTACGACCTTCTTCAGTTCCTTTGCAGGTTTTTCGACAAAATGAGTATCCACCGCTATATTTCCGATGCTGAGGCCGAATTCCGAATCAATAATTACCCGGTCGCCTTTACGGACTTCAAGGCCGTTTATTTCAAAATCATATATCTTCCCGCAGCTTTTGAATCTGATCCCTACGACATTTGGCATCTCAGACCACCAGTCCTTTTCGCAATAATGATGCGGTGTAATTCCATGTAATTGATTTATTCAGGTTGAACATGAGAAGTCCTTTTACATAGGATAATTCTTTATACATTGCTATTATAACCTGTAAGTCCATGTATTTTCCCAGTTTACCGGTATATTCCCTGAGGTCTGCGTTGATAAGCTGTGATGCCTCGCCGGTTATCCGGAAGACTGCGGCATCCCGCATCATGGTCAATGCGTACTCGAACCATCTGTCCATCTCTTCCCGTGAGGCCCAGCTGTCTTTTTCAGCATTCAGCATGGCCTTGAGGAGACCATTGAACCAGGTGATTTCCTCTCTAAGGTCTGATAAAAGTGCAAGCCCCGGTTTCCCCATCGAAAGGCTTGCCAGTGCGTCGAGCTCTTCGTCGGGGACTTTCCCTCTGAGGACTTGTTTGCAGGCTCCCAGCGAAAGGGTGACGAAGTTCACCCGTGAGCAGCGTGACCGTATCGTGGCAGGAAGGCGGTCGGGCCTTGAGGAGATCAGGATAATGACGCTATCTTCAGGGGGCTCCTCGAGCGTCTTGAGAAACGCATTTGCCGAAGCGATGTTCATGGTATCGGCATCATCGACGATTACGACTTTCTTCCTGCCTTCGAACGGCCTGAAGGAGAGGGCAGCGTCAATGAGCCGTATCTCATCTATTTTTATCTGTCTGTCTTCGGGTGAGACCAGCAGCAGGTCGGGATGACTGCCCGCGTTGATTTTCAGGCATGATTCGCACCGGTCGCAGGAGTCAACAGGTAATGCGTAATGAGTGATGAGTGATGAGTCCACCCCCTCTGTACTCCCCCCCGTGGTTAGGGGGGGCTGGGGGGGTAACGACCCATTACTCATTACGCCTGACTCATCACGGTCTTTCAGGCAGTTCAGTGCCTTTGCAAAATTCAGGGCGGTCAGTTTCTTGCCTATACCAGACTCTCCGCTGAAGATATACGAACTGGCAAGTCTTTTTCGCTCCAGGACGCCCGTGAGCATTCCGATCGCCTTTTCCTGACCTATGATCTCTGCAAGTGACATCCTCTTTTAACCGTTCCGTTCTTCTAAAAACTCTGAAAGTATCTTCACTACTCTTTGGTGCACTCCCTCCAGGCTTTCCGAGCAGTCGACAACTTTTATCCGTCCGGGTTCCCCTGTTGCTATCTGGATGAACCCCTTTCGGACCTTTTCATGAAAAGATATATCTTCAAGTTCGAGACGGTCGCTCTTGTTCAGCGCCGTGTTCCGTGCAAGGCCTGTCCTTACATCTATATCAAGGAGAATAGTGATATCAGGGCGCAGCCTCCTGGTTGCTATATAGCAACCAGGAGGCTGCGCCTGCAGGTCGATGCCTCTCGCGTAGCCCTGGTATGCAACCGTGGAATCGCTGAAGCGGTCCGTAATAACAATATCGCCTCTTTCGAGGGCTGGTTCTATAACCTCTTTCATGTGCTGGACCCGCGCGGCGTTGTAAAGGAGAAGCTCGGTCACGCAGTCCATTCCCCTGCTGTCGAGCGAGAGAAGGAGTTCCCGGATCTTCAAGCTTATTTTCGTCCCGCCGGGTTCCATCGTCTGTATTACGCTGTATCCTTTTCCCCGCAGGTATTCTGCGAGCAGTTTTGCCTGCGTTGACTTGCCTGTGCCTTCAATTCCCTCGAATGAGATGAAAACGCTTTTCATACGTATTCCTCTTTCAGTCTCATGAGAAGCTGAAATATCTTCAGGGTCTCCTCGACCGTCCTTGACCCTGTCCCGCAGGAAGGGGTGAGCAGTATGTTCGAAAGGATAAGGTCTCTGGGGATATGAAGGGAGAGTTTTTCTATACCCTTCTGGAAACTCGTTCTGATTGATTCGGGGTTTTCACCTGCTATCGCCTCTGAGGTCGGGACAATCCCCCAGGCAAGGTATCCGCCTTTTTCGAGGAAAGACCTGAACTGTTCAGGGTAAAGTGCAAGGGTATCAGCATAATCATAGGCATCGAAGTTGATTATGTCAGGGCCGCAGTTGATTACCAGCGGCCAGTCGGCATTGCCGCAGCAGTGGATGCCTGAAATGCCGCCTTCACTTCTGATTACTTCAATGAGCTCCTTTAAGAGCCTCGACGCCTCGTTGTCGCTCACGCCAAGATAACTGGAACTCCCCAGTGCGGAAAGTATCGGCTCATCGATAAATATGATCACTTTTTCCGCATGCGGCTTTAGCTGGTCTGACTGCCATCTCGCCTTTGCCTTCAGGAGCATCAGCGATATTTCCCGGATCTCTTCGTCAAAATATATTGGCTTGCCTGTATGGTCTTTCAACCCGAGCGTAAATGTCAGCGGTCCGGTGACGTGGCCCTTCAGGAAATTGAATTTTCTTGTTCTGATCGTTTTGAGGAATGTGTGCAGCCCCTGTGCATAATCCTCCGACATGGCGATCCTGCTTTCCTCTGTCCAGCCTTCATAGAACCGTTCGAGTTCCTCGGAGCTGTTCCTTTCGATCCATATCGCCTCTCTCTGCGTATCTATTTTCAGAAAGGGCATGCCTTCCGAATACTGGGGAATCATGAACTCCTTGAAGGAAAGACCGGGAAGCTGCGGCCAGAAGGGGATGTCGAAGGTATTGAGTATAAGCTTGGTTGCCTCCAGTGCATCGAGATGAGGCAGACTTCCTATTCCTGTTGTTAAAAACGGTTTCAGCATCTATGAATGATACTCTATTATGCTCAGTAGTTTCAAAGACTCTCCCCCATTTTCAGGGGCCGGCAGTTCATTACAGACCGGCCATGTCGCTCCCCCTCACGGCATAAATTGTGCATGCCGTATGCATATCATTGAGGGATGAGATACCGCAGGATGCAATAAGGCATCCCGTCGTTGGACATGCGGGATGCTGAAAAGAGAACCTGAAGGAGTTTGTTTGATGCATAGAACAAGAGCGGTAATGCCAAAAAAATCTTTTTCCGGAATTATCTTTGGAATATGCCCTTTTTCGGATTATGGTAAGCTGCATGCAAAGAAAAATCAGGTTATATCAAATCCAGAGGCTTTCAGGATTTATTTATTTCTTCTCTGATGTTTTGTTTTCTTGAGAAGCTTCTTGTGTTTATGCTTACTCATCTTTTTCTTACGCCATTTTACAACGTTCCCCACAGACCCACCTCCTTTTTCCAGTGACGCGTCACGCGTTACGCTACGGTTTTATTGTATTCTCTTGCCTGATCCATAAAGGCTTCAAGCTGAATTTCCGTTGTAAGAGATTCCGTCCCGTCATAAGGGATGCTCAGGCAGGGGATGCCGTACTTTCTCTTGAGTCCGCGCATCAGCCCGCTAACGATAGTCCCCGGCATGCATCCGAAGGGCATGGCATTGATAATGCCTGATGCTCCTTTTTCGATCAACTCGATGCTTTTGCCTATACTGAGGATAGCTTCACCCTCGAAGGAGGGATGGATGTACGGACCTGCCTTATCTAAAATCTCCCGGGTGTCCGGTTCATGCAGGCTTTTTAAGAAACCTGCAAAATAGCGTTCAAACTTCCGCTCTATCCTCTTTTGAAAGAACCTCTTTGACAGAAGAGTAATCATACCAGACAAGTCTTTTTTTATCAAGGCCCTGCGCAGTCCCATGAGGTTAATGTAATATACCCATTCTTCAGCAGGCGCGAGATATGCCTCACCCCCGATTTCCTCAATCTTCCTCACCAGGTCTTCATTCGAGAACCTGTTTGATCTCACGAAAATTTCACCCACAATGCCGATGAGTGGCTTTTTACCCGGAAACCTCCGGACATGTTCGAAATCGAACTTTGCTTTTTTCAGTACTGCATCGATCCCCCCGTCAGCGCCCCGCAAAGAGTCATAAGCCTTTGCAAGATACATTGTATAGATCTCGTCAGAAATATTTTTTTCTTTTTCATACGGCCTTGTTTGGTGCAGGCATTTCTGAAGCAGGCTGACAGCTGTTATTCCTTTCCATGACCGCAAGGCAAAATCGTTGCCCGCGATCTTCAGGTGATCGTAGAAGTGTTCATCCTGATTCGGGGAGAAAACAGGAAGGTTGTCAAGCCTCAGGTCTTCTATCACAAGGCGGTGGAATACATTATACTGCCCGAACCTGCAGGGGCCTGCGCCGGAAGGCATAAAGAAGGCGGACCTGCCGGGATCGAAGCCGGGCTCCATGATCTTTTTTATCATGTCCCCTGTGGTTACCGCGCAGGGATAACATTCCTTGCCCGAGACGTATTTTTTGCCTAAATCTACGGTCTCACCCGTAGACTCGGGGAGTACCTCTGCTGCCCTGCCGCAGTATTCGAATGCACCTGCCAGGGCAAAAGCATGGTCGGACATGCGCGGAAGGAAAATGGTCCTTTCCTCCGAGAAATGACTGTTAATCTTTTTCCTCCTCGGCAGTTTTCCCGAATCGCCCACTTTTTCCTTTGTGTTTTCTATGCTGTCCAGAAAGGCCTCGCACCGGGTGATAGCGCCTGCATCAGCGCTGTGGGCGTCGAGTTCCAGGTGGAGATAGGGTTTCCCGGACATCTCTTCTTCAAAAAATTTAATGATGAAAGAGTCCGGTCCGCACGAAAAGTTGCCGATATACACAGCATGAAGCAGGGGGGTTGACCTGATGGTCTTCGCCGCGCTCAGTATCCTCTGGCCTGCACGCCAGTACATATTCGGCCAATCCTGTTTTATAGCAGAATTTTCGATCGGCAGGAAATCCATGGGCATGGAGATGACGCCGAGATCCGCCAGTTTTTTCGGGATGTCGAGATTTACTCCCTTGTCAAAGGAATTGTAAGCCCTTCCCACAATCACAACAGCCCGTTCCTTCAGCGAGGCGATGACCTCATCCCCCTTATCCTTTATCTTCTTTATGAAGTTTTCCTGCTCGGACTCCGCTATCCTGATAGCGCTGGATATCTGAGAGGTCCGGATATGGTAGGGGGCGAGCACGCGTTTCAGCTCTTTTTTGAGAAAGGCCTCGCCCTGGCTCATGTCTATAACAGGGACAAGCGTCTTTATGCCGGGGAAAGCTGTTTTTGCCAGATACGGTATGGTCTGTGTGTAGGGGCATGCAAAACCTGCATCAAAGGGGTCATCAGTCTTGTTCAGATTCACGAAACTCGGTATCAATATCGAATCCACTCCCTTATCAAGGAGATATTTGATGTGACCGTGGGCTGTCTTTACCGGGAAGCAGGTTTCTGCCAGGACAGTTTCCATCCCGGCATCTATGATATGTCTGTCAGTTTCAGGGGATACTTCTACCTCAAACCCCATCTCCCAGAGGAGCGTGGTCCAGAAGGGAAGAAAATCATGGAAATAGAAGATGTAGGGGATGCCGATTTTGACAGGTGATGAGTGATGAGTTTGGTAATTTTTCATCCTTTAACCCATTACCCATTACGCATAACTCATTACGGTCGTTATGCGCCTTCCAGAGCATTTCGTTTCTGAATGCGAAGAGGTCAGGGATTTTATTTTCAAGCTTCTTTTTTCTGACATCATATTTTTCACACCTGCCGCCATAAAAGAGATTCCCCTTTTCGCCTTCGATCCTGATCCTGTTGATCTCGCATACGTTCGGACAGCCCTTGCATTCAAAAGATGAGATATCATATGAACGTCTTGACAGTTCAAAGCCCTTAAAATTAGTGACGGGTGATGATTCATTTAAATTATTTTGAGAATTGCCCCTTGCCCTGCGCCCTGCGCCTCTCATCT